>TARA_R100001369_G_scaffold88631_1_pt1 | contig 16398 bp, 10 predicted proteins | sample TARA_R100001369 | Tara Oceans TARA_R100001369 (sample SAMEA2621528) | marine metagenome | biome: marine biome (ENVO:00000447); feature: surface water layer (ENVO:00002042); material: "saline water (ENVO:00002010), including plankton (ENVO:xxxxxxxx)" | depth 5 m | reverse complement strand
TAAAGAGCTTTGTAGTGCCATGGAGGCTGCCGCAAGTGACTGCGAAAGGCTTCCTTTCTGCAATACAACTACTCCCGCAGCTGCCATACCTGAGGCTGATCCGCATTCCCCCATGCAACCTCCAACCTCTGCCGAAAAGGTGGCGTGGGCCGTTATGAATACTCCGATCAATCCTGCGGCCAACATGGCTTGTACCATTTGGTCCCTGGAAAACCCTAAAGTAGTAGCGGTGCCAATAATAGTTCCTGGCAATGCTCCGCAGGAGCCTGCCGTAGGAGCGGCCACTATAACACCCATGGAGCTTTTTATTTCCATCATGGAAGAGGTAAACATAATTGAGTTGTTCAGAACATCACCGGGAATAAGTTTTTTTTGTTCCTTATTTTTTTTGAAGTTGAGGGATTGGCTTCCTAAAATACGGTCTTGGTAATGTGTACCTTTTAGACCAAGGTGTATGGAGTTTTCCATTATGTCCACTATGCGTCCCATTTTGTCCATAACCTCCTCTTTGGAGATGTTGCCCCTTTGGCTTTCATAGTCGGCAGCCAGCTCCCAAAGATTTAGGTTTTTGTCTTTGTTGTATTCCAGTAGTTCCTCTACTGTAATAAATGGAACGGTAAGGTTTTTTCTTGATTTTATGGGGAGTACGGGATCTAAGGTCCGTATTTTTAAAGGTATTTCCAACTTGGAGACTTCTTGTAGAAGTTTTTGTTGATCCACTTCGTTGGATTGGACTAAGATGAATTTAGCGGTACCGGAATGTAGCGATACTTCTCCAAGGTTCATTTTAGAAATTGATTCTAAAAGGTCTGCAGCCGAATCACTGTAAATTAGCGTTAGGTTAAAATCGCCCATCAAAGATACCGGGCTTTGGTCTATTTCTATTATTTCGATCATACCACCCCCTGTAGAGAGGCCAATAACTTGATGGGTCTCTTTCTTGTTTTTTAAGGTAATTTTATAGGTGTTGGGATGGCTGGCACCTATGGGGTGAATGTCTATATCTATTTTAATGCCCGCGTTCTTAATGTGCATTTCATAATCCTTTAGCCGCTCATCATCGGCATTCCAGCCCAATAGTCCACCAAAAAGCCCCATGTCCGAACCTTGTCCGGAGTGGGTCGTGGCCAGGGAGCCATTAGGGTCAAATTCTATGTAGACCTCCTCAATACTGTTGTTCATTAAATCGCGGCAAATTCGTCCTATCCGCAGTGCCGCTGCACAATGGGAACTGGATGGCCCCCTCATTACCGGGCCTATTACGTCATTAAAAATACTAGGATATGTTTTCATAGAAGTAATTTATAAGAGCTTAATCTGAATGGTAGTTTTATGCTTTTTTATATTCTTAGTTTAGAAATCCGAAATCTATAATTTGCTAAACCGGGTCATAGTTATTTATCTATTGTTCAAATCTATTAATTCACTGACATATTTTCATGTATTATTATAGCTGAAGTTAAGACATTTTTTGTAAATTAACTTTTTAATTTAATATTAGAAAGTGATTTTATGTCAAATGTAATTGCTTTTAAGGTGCCAATGCAGAAAAATATGTCGATACGCGTTGAAGAATGCGATGTCGATCATGATTACGATTTGGTCCATTTTCATGAGGAATGTCAACTCACCTGTATAATGGAAGGTAGTGGTTGCCTTCTGGCCGGTGCCGAAACCTATACTTTTAAGCCAGGTGAGGTGTATTTGTTTGGCAGTAATTTACCTCATGGATTTAAAACTGAGGGTAGAATGGAAGCGGACGATATGGTACCCGGTACTAGAAGAATCAGTGTTTTTTTTAATCGGAATGTTTTTGAGTCCCTGTTTGAGCAGAACCCCGAAACAAGCTCTATAAAGAATTTACTGGATAATGCTTCCCTGGGTTATAAATTGAGTGTTGGAAATTCCCAGGAAATTCTTGCTAAAATCCGACGGTTGCGGAATAAGGACGATTTTGATAAAGTACTTGAACTACTGGATATTTTGGATTCCATTTCCCAGGACGATCAAGGCGATTATCTTTCGGCCTATGGGGAAGTAGGAACAGATTTGATCGATGAGGATATTCATATGATCAATGAGGTATTTGCTTATACCGAAGCCAATTTTCAGGAAAGGATTTCGTTGGCCGATGTGGCCGGTCATTTTAAAATGACACCGCCCACATTTAGTAGATTTTTTAAGTCCAGAACACAAAAAACATATATACAATTTCTTATTGAATTGCGGATAACCAAAGCTTGTGAATTTATTAGGGCCGGAACCCATAATACAACTGAAAGTTGTTTTAATTCCGGATTCACCAATATTTCCAGTTTTCATCGACATTTTAAATCTATTAAAGGGATGACGCCTACAGAATATAAAACTAGGGTTTCATCCAATTTCAACTAGAAGAGAATTCTTATAATCCATACTATACTATTATGAACGCACAGCCATATAATGTCCTGTTACCGGAAAGCGGTACGCCAGTGGTGGAAAAATGGAATGTAAACAAGTTTTATCAACAGATCCATTTTCACAAGGAATTTCAAATTACCATGATTCAGGAGGGAAGTGGATTTCTATTCGTCTCGGACAAGGTGGTTCCCTATGAAAAGGGTGATGTGTATTTTTTTGGCAGGAATTTGCCCCATGCCTTAAAGACTACCAATGATGCTACGGAGAATTCCGAAAACGGCTCCAAGGCAATTTCATTGTTTTTTGATCAAGATAAAATCAAGGAATCCTTCAGAAATGTACCCGAAGCCTATAGGATCAATAAACTGATTGAATCTTCACACTATGGAATTAAGGTGAACCGGGATAGTGCAAGGTATTTAACGGATTATATTGAAGAGCTTACCACGAGTACCGGTCTAAATAAATTTTTATTGTTTTTAAAGTTGCTCAATGTGGCTTCTAGGGATAATAATGTGATGATTTTATCGCCTAAGGCCGCTCCCAGTAAAATTGGGGTTGAAAACGACCCTAAAATTGCCAAAATCTGTGCTTTCGTAAAGGAAAACTACAGGGATTTGATTACGCTTTCTGAAATAGCAGATTTGGCCCATATGTCCCCTACAGGCTTCTGTAGGTTTTTTAAATCCAAGACGAAGAAGACGTTTTCTCAATATTTGGCCGAGGTAAGAATTGGTAGTGCCTGTGAACTGCTACATAATGACAATTACAGTATTTCGGATTGTGGATATGGCAGTGGATTTAACAACCTTTCCAATTTTCATAAGCATTTTAAAAAATACACTGGGATGTCTCCAATGGAATATCGGTCAAATATCAATAATGATTAAACGCCTTAGTTAAAATCTGCAGCCTCATATTTTGTTTGTTCCTTTAAGAACAGGGCCGTTCAATAATTTCATAAAATACACCGCTAAAATAGTATCACTATTTGCTAATTTGGGCAATATGTGCTGCCAAGGGACTTTGTAATATTGTTGTTCCCGATCATTTAAGATTTTTATGGGAAGTGTTACTTTTGGTTCGGGTTACTTAATAATAGTATTTAGAATATAATTAGAGTTATGAAAAAAGGGATTTTGGGAAGTATACTGTGCTTTTTGTTTTTTATTGGTAGCGGTCTGGCACAAACTGGATCTACCTTACAGTTAAATGACATTTACAAGAATAGTATTTACGGCCAAAAAGGGTTTGGTCCAGTGCGCTGGATGAAGGACAACAAAGGGTACTCAACCCTAGAGGCCAATAATGAGATAGGAGGAAGGGATATTGTTAAATATGATGCAAAAAGTGGGGCAAGGTCGGTTTTGGTTTCCGCAGCTCAATTAATACCCCAGGACAAGAAAGAGCCTATTACCATTTCGGATTACCAATGGTCTCTGGATAACAATAAACTTCTCCTTTTTACCAATACCCGCAAAGTATGGAGGTATCATACACGTGGCGATTATTGGGTGTTGGATCTAAAGACCAACAAATTGGCAAGGCTGGGACGATCTTTGCCTTCGGCGACCTTAATGTTTGCGAAATTTTCTCCGGACGCTTCCAAAGTAGCTTATGTGAGTGAATTGAATATATATTCGGAAAATCTGGAAGATCATAAAATAGATCAGCTCACCAAAGATGGGGGTGATAATATAGTAAATGGTACATTTGATTGGGTCTATGAAGAGGAATTAAATTGTAGGGATGGCTTTAGGTGGAGCCCTGATGGTAAACATATAGCCTATTGGCAATCGGACACCAAGGATGTGGGTACCTTTTATATGATCAATAATGTAGATTCCATTTACTCCAAACCAATCCCCATGCCTTATCCAAAGGTAGGTACCGAACTTTCAACGGTAAAAGTAGGGGTGGTATCCTTGGAAAACGGCACTTCAAAATGGTTTAAGGTTCCAGGTGATCCAAAGAACAATTATTTGGCGCGTATGGATTTTATTCCCAATTCCAATGAGGTAATGATCCAGCAATTAAACCGTAGACAAAACACCAATAAGGTCTATATTGGGGATATTCAGACCATGGAACTTGTTAATATACTAACAGAAAAAGATGATGCCTTTTTGGATATTCATGACGACGTAAGATGGTTGGAAAATGAAAAGTACTTTACCTGGTCCAGTGAAAGGGATGGATGGTTGCACCTTTATAAGGTGTCTAGGGATGGCAGTGTGGTACAGCCTATTACAAAAGGGGATTTTGACGTGGTGGAGATCAACTGCATAGATCCAAAGGGTGGCTATGTATATTATATTGCTTCCCCGGATGATTACACCCAAAGATATTTGTACAGGAGCCGTATAGATGGAAAAGGGGAGGCCGAAAGGATAACCCCGAGCTCAAATTCAGGACAGAGTTCCTATCAAATATCCAATGATGCCAAATGGGGTATCCAGATATTTCAGAATGCGGTTACCCCGCCTATATATTCCTTGATCAGTCTTCCCAATCACAAACAAAAAAGAATTTTGGAGGAAAACAAGGAGTTAAAGGCCAAATATGATGCCTTGAAATTGAATCCTAAAGAGTTTGTAAAAGTAGATATCGGTGATGAGGTTTTTGATGCCTGGATGATTAAGCCCAAGGATTTTGATGCTACTAATAAATATCCCTTATTGTTCTATGTCTATGGAGAGCCTGCAGGTGCTACCGTTCAGGACAATTGGGGTGGCGGTAGTCTTTGGGATCAGTATATGGCTCAACAGGGTTACATTGTGATGAGTGTGGACAATCGCGGAACTAAAACACCTAGAGGCAATAAATGGCGTAAATCCATTTATGGGCAAATAGGGATTCTAGCTTCAGAGGACCAGAGCATGGCCGCTAAAAAAATATTGGAAACCTATGATTTCTTGGATCCATCCAGAGTAGGGATCTGGGGATGGAGTGGCGGTGGCCAAATGACACTGAATTGTATGTTTAGGTATCCAGAGATCTATTCTTCGGGATTGGCAGTTTCCTTCGTGTCCGATCAAAGACTTTATGATGCTACCTATCAGGAAAGATATATGGGGTTGTTGGAGGATAATGCCAAGGGATATCACGATGGATCCCCAATTAATTTCGCGCAGCATTTAGAGGGGAACTTAATGATTATTCACGGTACCGCTGACGATAACGTACATTATCAGAGTTTTGAGATGTTGGTCAACAAACTGATAGAACATAATAAGATGTTTAATATGATGTCCTATCCAATGAGGGCGCATTCAATATATGAAAGGGAAAATACCTCTTATCATCTTAGGCAAACTATGGAAGGTTTTTGGAAAAAGAACCTACCTGCCGGGGGTAAATAAACTTACGAGTTCATTATAAATTTTAATTGGATAAATTCGTTAATATCATTTAGGATAATCTTTTTAGATATAAATCATCAAATCTATGTTTGCAAAGGAGGAATATATTACAAAAAGGGAAAAATTAAGTGAATTGCTGGGTGATGGATTGATCCTATTCCTTGGAAATGAAGAAAGTGGAATAAACTTTGAACACAATACCTATCCCTATAGGCAGGATAGTTCCTTTATTTATTTTTTTGGGCTTCAAGTACCTGGATTGCACGCGGTAATTGATTTGGATGAGGGCAAGGAGGTTATTTTTGGGAATAATTTATCCATTGATGATATAGTATTTACCGGACCTATTGAATCCTTGGAAGAGCAGGCTCATAAGGTAGGGGTTGCCAGTGTAAATCCTATTGATAGTCTTGATGCTTATATAGGTGAAGCCATATCCAAGGGGAGGAAGATCCACTATTTGCCGCCATATCGTCCGGAACATATTTTGAAATTGTCCCATTTGTTGAATTTATCGGCTAAGGAGGTTTCAAAAAAAGTATCTACCGATTTGATAAAGGCCGTAGTAAAACTAAGGTCTATAAAGTCCAACGCGGAGATCTTGGAGATTGAAAAAGCCGTGAACACAACTGTGGAAATGCAGTATAAGGCTATGGAGATCGCTGAAGCGGGAATGACCGAGGCGGATTTGTTCGGTGCGGTTCAAAATATAGCCATGGCCAACGGAAATAACACCTCATTTCCTTCCATAGTAACGATAAACGGCCAAATACTTCATAATCATTATAGGGGGAATCTCTTAAAAGAGGGAGATATGGTCCTATGCGACTGTGGTGCGGAAAACTTCTCAGGATATGCCGGGGACCTTACTCGCACCTTTCCTGTAAACAAGACCTTTAGCGTTAAACAGAAAGAAATTTATGATATAGTTTATAGTTCTTATAAAACTGCTGTTGGAATGCTCAAGCCCAAACAGTTATTTAGGGATGTGCATCTTGCTGCATGTAAAGAAATAGTGCTGGGCCTAATTGATTTGGGGTTAATGAAGGGCGACGCGGATAAGGCCGTGGAGGCGGGCGCCCATACCTTGTTTTTTCAATGTGGATTGGGGCATATGATGGGGCTGGATGTCCATGACATGGAGAACTTGGGAGAGCAATATGTTGGGTACACCGATGACCTACATCAGAGTAAGGAATTTGGGTTTAAATCCCTTCGTATGGGCAGGGCTTTGGAAGAAGGAATGGTCTTAACCGTAGAACCGGGAATTTACTTCATTCCAGAACTTATAGAGCTTAGAAAGAGCGAGAATAAATACTTTGAATTTGTCAATTATGATAAATTGGAAGAATACAAAAGCTTTGGCGGAATCCGCGTGGAGGACGATTTCCTAATAACAGAAAATGGTAGCCGTTTGTTGGGGGCCAAGCTCCCTACTACCTCTATGGAAATAGAGGATTTTAGAATTTCCAAAACCCGGCTTTAAGAATTTTATTTTGTGGGACCGGTATTTCAGAAACCGTTGGCTCAGTGAAATGTCAATAAAGTAGAAACCCCGCATTTTTGGCGGGGTTTTATCATCATTAGCCCTCTGCCCTTTGGTTCAACTTCTGATGGGAGATCATTGCTCGCGCTAGGTCGGTATTATATTTAAAAAACTCGGAGAAGTCAAAAAAAAATAGAAAATTGACATTTGTTTATTTTGAAAGAGAGGGAACAAACGGCTTATTCCCTAGGCGAAATATGATAATCCCCTGATGATTTAGTGCGTAAAATAGTATGATGACTTGCTAATTTTTGCGATAGTAACTTTCGTGTTATCATCTATTTTTGTTTTATAAAACAATATTTATCATGATAAAATGGGAAGGCGTAATGCCAGCAGTAACAACCAAGTTCACTGAGGATGATCAGCTAGATCTTGCGATGTTTGAAAAAAATATAAGAGCTCAAATGGAAGCTGGTGTTAACGGGATTATACTAGGTGGAACCCTAGGGGAGGCCAGCACACTAAAACCCGAGGAAAAGGAAATTCTTATCAAGACTACCTTGTCTATTACGGATAATAAAATTCCGGTAATTATCAATATCGCTGAGCAAACAACCGAAGGCGCCATTGCCGTGGCCCAACATGCAGAATCTATTGGGGCCAATGGATTAATGCTTTTGCCTCCAATGAGATATAAGGCCACGGATTTTGAGACCGTAACTTATTTTACGGCGATTGCCAATAGTACTTCCTTGCCGATAATGATTTACAACAACCCTGTGGATTATAAAATAGAAGTAACTCTGGATATGTTCGAGGAGCTAATAAAATGTGATAATATTCAAGCGGTAAAGGAATCCACAAGGGATATTACCAATGTAATAAGACTTAAGAACAGATTTGGCGATCGCTTAAAAGTTTTGACCGGTGTGGATACCCTTGCCTTGGAAAGTTTGGTAACAGGTGCAGACGGATGGGTAGCCGGATTGGTTTGTGCCTATCCCGCAGAAACAGTTGCCATTTATAATTTGGTAAAAGCCGCTAAGGTTGATGAAGCTATGAAGATCTATCGTTGGTTTATGCCTCTATTGGAGTTGGATATTAGCCCACAATTGGTACAAAACATTAAATTGGCGGAAGTAGCGACGGGTATTGGAACCGAATATGTAAGAGCCCCAAGATTGCCCTTGCAAGGAGCCGAAAGGGAACGTGTTTTAAAAATAATAGATAGCGCCATGAAGAATAGGCCTATTTTACCGGCCTAAAAAGTTTGGTTGGTAAGGTTTGTTGCAGGTATCCCTGGTATAACAAGAACAAATAGGCTTTCAATCTCTTGGAAGCCTATTTTACTTTTCCAAAGTTTGGTAAAATTTGAATAGCATCATTATCAATTGTTCTTTTTTTCGGTGGCCTCATAAGACTCGTGACCCGTGGAGCCAGTTCCCAAAATATCATGCCTAATCATAGGGACTTGGTCTCTGTGCTCCCCGATAATTTCTGCATATTCCGGTTTGTCTATGGCGTTATACCATTCGTGGGGGTCTACTTTATGGTCGTAAAACTCTTCAGTCTTATCGTTGTACTGTATAAAACGATACTGCTCCGATATAATGGCATAGTTGCCAGGTCCAAAACAGGTTCTGGCATAATACGGCCATTCTGCATCTATATCTTTTAATAGTGGTATTAAGGAATTGCCTTCGTGCTTCGGATCGGGATTTAGATGGCATAATTCGAGCAAAGTAGGGTAGATGTCCAATAATTGTACTGGCTTGGTAACAACTTTCCCTTTAGGAATATCGGGTCCCATAATAATCATAGGTACTCTTGCCCCGTCTTCCCATAGGCTACGTTTGGCAAAGCGTTCTTTTTCGCCCAAATGAAATCCATGATCGCTGAACAAAACAACATAAGTATTATTTCCATAATCCCCATTATCCAATGCGTCGAGTACCCGGCCTACCTGCTCATCCACAAAACTTACACAGGCCAAATAAGACTGTACAAGAGGTTTCCACTCTTCATTTTCAACGACCCACTCAAAAGCTGGTGAAACATGTTTCAGACGCGTTATATCGATGCCATACGGAGAGATATCATCTAGGTCGCCAGTGATTGTTTTGGGTAGTTGCAAAGATTCTAGAGGATACATATCGAACCACTTTTGGGGGGCAAATTGAGGCACATGTGGCCGGTAGAATCCAACACCCATCCAGAAGGGCTGGTCCTGCTTTTCTGTCAATTTTTTCCCCGCCCAACTGGCAATTTCATAATCGGGCATCTGATCATCACGTTCCGGGTAAACGCCCCAATCCCATAATGGATGTCCGGGATATGTGCTTATCTTCTCATCGGGCATGGGGCCAAAGCCTCCAAATTGCCCTGCATAATTTGGAATATGGGTTTCATTGATTCCTTTGCCGTTATGGAAGATCTTTCCTGCAGCAAAGACATTGTAACCTTCCTGTTGAAACCGTTTGGGCATAACTCTATTTTCATTCGCTACGGGGGATTCTATGATATCTGGATTTAAAAAGTAAATACCAGAGGTACTTGGGTAAAGGGAGGTCATAACACTGGCCCTACTGGGATTGCATACCGGAGCCTGACAATGAGCATTGCTAAAGAGAACGCCACGTTGCGCCAGCCGGTCCATATGGGGCGTTTTGGCCTGTGGATGCCCACCTAAAACACCGATCCAATCGTTTAGGTCGTCTATGGCAATAAAAAGAACGTTGGGCTTATCCTGTTTTTTAGGTTCAATTTTTGACTTTTTATATCCAAATGAGGTTGTTAGGATAATACCAAGTATTAAAATGATATAGTTGCTTTTTTTCATGTTTAATAAACTTCATTAAAAGAGGTTGCGGTTGTTAAGCCTAAACCTAAGACAATTTACGGTACTATTTTTCCAATTATATTTTTATAAAACGCTTGTTTTTGTCTTAAAGTTATTCTTGTGTTGAATTCTGAATGGTTTTTCCCAAAATTGCATCCGAACATTGTAAACCATAAAGACATAGGGCATGTTGTAAAATGGTAAAACAAGTTTAATAATTTTTGTTTTGGTTTGCATCCTGTACTGTACTGTGTAAACATTTTTAGGGTTGATAAAGTGCTTAACGAAAGCCAAGGCAGTACTGTGCAGGATACATATATTTCCCTCAAGGCTTAATTTTGACAGGAATGGTTCCGGTATTGGTTCTAATTTGATAGCGCTAACTCTTTAAAAGAAAATAAAAATGATAAGAAAAGCATTTAAAATGAAGGTCTATCCTAGCAGTATAGAGAAGTATACCCAAAGACACAATCCAATATGGAAGGAATTGGAAGCGGTGTTAATAGCACATGGGGTTCACAATTACAGCATTTTTTACGATGGTGAAACCCATATTTTGTTTGGATATGCAGAATTGGAATCTGAGGAAAAATGGAATTCCATTGCCGATACCCAAATTTGTAAGGATTGGTGGGTGCATATGGCAGATCTTATGGAGACCAATGCCGATAACAGTCCGGTTTCTACAGATTTAAAAGAGGTCTTTCACTTGGGGTGAAATTTAAAAAATAATCGATCAAGCAAGGAATAATTTGATGGCGTTAAAAAAGTCACTACCTTAATGTTCAACAAGAATCAACATAAAATGTTGTTGAAGAAATAGAGGGAGTATGGAATCATAACCAATATTGAAAGTTAAGCCTTCCTGCTCAGTGAAAAAAAAGGAATGTTGCCCGCAACTCCATTAAATTAATAAATTCAAGATCCATAAATATTATCTTATGACCAACACAAATCAAAAAAGAACACTAGGCGAGTTTATTTTTGACAATCAATCCTCCTTTCCATATTCCACAGGAGAATTGTCAAAACTAATAAATGCCATAAGGCTTGCGGCAAAAATTACCAATCATGAAGTAAACAAGGCGGGTTTGGTGGATATCTTAGGTGACGCCGGCAATACCAATGTACAGGGTGAGGACCAGCAAAAGCTGGACGTCTATGCCAATGAAAAATTTATTCAGACCCTTATACAAAGAGGTATAGTATGCGGTATTGCCTCGGAAGAGGAGGAAGATTTTATTGCCGTGAACAGTATTGACGGTAATAATAGCAATAAGTACGTTGTACTCATCGACCCCTTGGACGGTTCTTCCAATATTGATGTAAATGCTTCGGTAGGTACCATATTTTCTATTTACAGACGGATATCGCCATTGGGCAGTCCTGTAGAGCTAAGGGACTTTTTGCAACCAGGAAAAAACCAAGTGGCGGCGGGTTATGTCATGTACGGTACTTCTACCATGTTGGTGTTTACGACCGGTAATGGGGTAAATGGGTTTACCTTAAACCCTGCTCTGGGTACCTTTTATCATTCCCATCCAAATATGCAGTTCCCGGAAACTGGTAGGATCTATTCCGTTAACGAGGGAAACTACGTTCATTTTTCCAAAGGGGTAAAAGCGTATATAAAATATTGCCAAAAGGAGGAAGGGGATAGGCCTTACACTTCAAGGTATATAGGTGCAATGGTTGCGGATTTCCATAGAAATTTAATAAAGGGAGGTATCTATATGTATCCGAGGATTGGACCCAAACAAAATGGTAAATTACGGTTGACATACGAATGTAACCCTATAGCTTTTCTAACGGAGCAGGCCAAGGGGAAGGCTACCACAGGAACTAAAAGAATTCTGGATATTGAACCTACAGAATTGCATCAACGGGAGGCAATTTTTTGCGGAAGCGTAAAAATGGTCGAGAAATTGGAAGAGTTTATTTTGAGCGAGGACTAAGGGTTAAATCAATAATATTTTAGGATTATTTTGCTTTTGGCCTACCCAATATATGTAAGCCAAGAATGGAATTTGGTGACCCTACTTATATAAAGTTATGGTGGCCATACCATGTATACCCTTGTTTTAACTTGAATTTTTTTTCTACTCAAAAAATACCTTAGCTTGGCTTATTGCGCATATGTTTCACAAGCTCTTTCTAAACTTAAAAGTTTTCCTAACTTAGGGGTTTGTTCAAATTAATTAGATAATAAAAGTAAAAATGAAAATAAACGACTCTTTCGATCCCGGCCATTATCAGGCCAATGATAAACGATATGATACTATGCAATACCGTCGCTGTGGCAACAGTGGTATTCTTTTACCATTAATTTCATTGGGGCTTTGGCATAATTTTGGTCATACGGATAACCTCGAGATGGGACGCAATCTCTTGCGAGCCGCTTTCGATAACGGGATTACCCATTTTGACCTTGCCAATAATTATGGCCCTCCATATGGAGCAGCGGAAGAAAATTTCGGACGTATTTTTAAAACGGATTTTCAGCCATATCGTGATGAACTTATTATTTCCAGCAAGGCTGGGTGGGATATGTGGCCTGGACCTTATGGAAATTATGGTTCCCGTAAGTATTTGATTGCCTCGGCAAATCAAAGCCTTAAGAGGATGGGACTGGATTATGTAGATATATTTTACCATCACAGACCCGATCCGGAAACTCCGCTCGAAGAAACCATGGGAGCTTTGCATCATTTGGTTCAAAGTGGCAAGGCACTATATGCTGGGGTTTCCCAATATCCGGCAGAGCTTACTGCAAAGGCTTCAAAGATCATGAAAGACTTGGGTACGCCCTTATTGATCCATCAACCTAGATATAATATGTTCGATCGTTGGGTAGAAGATGGACTGTTGGATGTGTTGAAAGAAGAGGGGATAGGCTCCATTGCTTTCTCCCCATTGGCACAAGGCGTATTGACCAAGAAATATTTAAAAGGTATTCCTGAAGATAGTAGGGCAAGCAAGGATGGGCGTTACTTGAAGGAAGACCAAATTACACCAGAAGTTTTGGACAAGGTGGGTAGACTCAATAAGTTGGCCGAAAATCGTGGACAAAGTTTGGCCCAAATGGCCATTGCATGGTTGCTGAAAGACCAACGCATTTCTACGGTACTTGTTGGTGTTAGTCGAACAGAGCAACTACTGGATAATTTGGAGGCTCTCAAGAACATTAGTTTTAGTGGAGCGGAACTAAAGGAGATAGAAAGTATTTTAGGGTAGTGGACAATTCTTAATTTATAGGTCCTATATAAATTGGATTAGTTTGAACAACAATTAATTTATTACCTTGATATTTCATAATTAAGTAAAATTATGTCGAAAGCAAATAAGCAATATATTGTTAAGATATTGGAAACCCACTATATTACCCATGATGTAAAGCGATTTGTAGTGGAAAGGCCTCCGGATTATGATTTTATTCCGGGGCAGGCGACCGAGGTAGCTATTAATTTACCGGAATGGAAGGACCAATTAAGGCCCTTTACCTTTACTTCCATTAGGGAACATGGATTCTTGGAATTTATGATAAAGATCTATAATGATCATGAAGGTGTGACCAATATGTTGGGACGAACCCACGCCGGGGCGGAACTTATTCTACATGAAGTTTTTGGAGCCATTCAGTATAAGGGGCCAGGCGTTTTTCTCGCCGGTGGAGCTGGTATTACTCCCTTTATATCCATATTTAGGCATCTATACACTCATAAGAACCTTCACGGTAATAAATTGATCTATTCCAATAAAACATCGGAAGACGTTATTATGGAAGACGAATTGCAAAAGATGCTCAATGGTAATTTTGTAAAAATATTTACCCGCGAGAATGTGGTGGGATTTAGGGGAAATAGAATAGATCGAAAATTCCTTATCGAAAATATAGCCGACTTTGGACAGAACTTCTATTTATGCGGGCCAAAAAAGTTTGTTCAGAATATAACCGAACTGCTGTTTGATCTTGGTGCAACCGCTGAAACGGTCATTATTGAAAAATGATAGATTTTTTCACTGCTTTGGGATTTCTAATTAAAATCCATACGTTTTATTTATTGCTGTGATACATCCCTTATGCTATTCTTTTGCATAACTGTATTGCACTCCTTTTTCGGGAATATCAAATTACACTAAGAAAACTTTTCTGTAAAATGGTAAAAAGGCTATTTTTAAATGCACTTTTATTTACCAATACTTAAACCAAGATTATATTATGGATACCAGAAGGGATTTTTTAAAGAAGGCAAGTATGTTGGCCGGAGGAATGGGTTTAACGGCAAGCCTGCCACCCTCCATTCAACGCGCCTTGGAAATTGACCCTGAAAATGGAACTACCTTCTACGACGCAGAACATGTGGTCTTTCTTATGCAGGAAAACCGCTCCTTTGATCATTGTTTTGGGACTTTGCAAGGAGTTAGGGGCTATAATGATCCCAGGGCCATTTCCTTGCCGAACAAAATACCCGTATGGCTTCAAAGTAATAAGGATGGGGAGACTTATGTCCCTTTCCGTTTAAACATCAAGGAAACCCAAGCCACTTGGATGGGAGATTTGCCCCATCATTGGGAGAGTCAGGTAGATGCCCGGAACAATGGAAAATATGACCAATGGCTCGAGGCAAAGAAGGCCGATGCGGAATATGGCAATATGCCACTTACCCTAGGCCATTATACACGCGAAGATCTGCCGTATTATTATGCCCTAGCCGATGCCTTTACCGTGTTTGATCAGCATTTTTGCTCGGCCCTGACAGGAACCACTACCAATAGAAATTATTTTTGGACCGGAAAATCTTTTGATACCGAAGGCAATAGACCTTGCGTTAGAAATTCTGAGGTAAGCTATAATAGCGAGGCCAGTTGGAAAACCTTTCCGGAAAGACTGGAAGAAAATGATATTTCTTGGCGGGTTTATCAGAACGAGATCAGTTTGCCTACAGATGTTGAAGATGCATCCCTGTTGGCAAATTTTACAGATAATAACCTAGAGTGGTTTTCCCAATACAATGTTCGCTATAGCTCCGGTTTTCAAAAATATATAAAAGGAAGACTCAAGGTTTTGCCTTCAGAGATAGAGGACTTGGAAAAGGGGTTGGACAATCAGCCCGAAGAAAAGAAAGGAGAACATTTAAAAGTACTTCAAAAGAAAAAGCAACAGCTGGAACAAATTAAGGAGGTTCTTCAGACTTGGAATTCCGAGAATTTTGAAAAACTTTCTGACTTGCAAAAAAAACTACATGAAAAAGCCTTTGCCACCAATATCGGAGATCCGGATTATCACAGGGTAGAGGAGTTTAATTACAATGACAATGGTGTTCAGCGTTCTATAAAAGTGCCCAAAGGCGATATATTGCACCAATTTAGGCAAGATGTGGACCAAGGGAAATTGCCTACCGTTTCCTGGCTGGCTGCACCCCAGAAATTTTCGGATCACCCAAGCGCGCCTTGGTACGGGGCTTGGTATGTCTCAGAGGTATTGGACATTCTCACCAAAAATCCTGAGGTATGGAAGAAAACCATTTTTGTACTAACCTATGACGAGAACGACGGGTATTTTGATCATATTCCTCCTTTTGTCGCTCCCAATCCCAAGGATACCAAGAATTTCACCAAAGGCTTGGACACCTCGGAGGAATATGCCACCTTGGAACAAGAGAAAGCAAAAAAAGGTATGGATCCGGAGGATCCTAGGGAAAGTCCAATGGGTCTAGGGTTTAGGGTGCCAATGGTTGTAGCTTCGCCATGGAGCAAGGGCGGATGGATTAATTCTGAAGTCTGCGATATTACCTCCACCCTAATGTTTTTGGAAGAGTTAATAAAGAAAAGAACGGGCAAAGTTGTTAAGGAAACCAATATAAGTAGTTGGCGTAGGGCCATTAGTGGCAATCTAACCTCTGCCTTTAGGCCATATAACGGGGAGCCTTACACTATTCCCAAAGCCATAGAGCGCAACCATTTTATGAAGGAGGTCTACAATGCCAGCTTTAAGGAATTGCCCAAAGATTTTAAACCTCTGAGCAGTGGTGATATAGCCGATGCAAAAAAAGACCTCTATAAGACCTCGTTTATGCCACATCAAGAACCAGGAATTAGGGATTCCTGTGCTTTGCCGTACGAGTTATATGTAGACGGTGAATTAAATGGGGATAAGAACTCATTTCGAATTCAGTTTACAGCGGCCGATGCATTTTTTGGTGAATCGGCCAAGGGAGCCCCATTTAATGTTTATGCCCCAGGCCACTATTTACAGGAAATGCCTGGAGGAGGGTCCAATTTTTCAGCCGTAAAAACATGGCCAT
>TARA_R100001369_G_scaffold77363_1_pt1 | contig 16398 bp, 14 predicted proteins | sample TARA_R100001369 | Tara Oceans TARA_R100001369 (sample SAMEA2621528) | marine metagenome | biome: marine biome (ENVO:00000447); feature: surface water layer (ENVO:00002042); material: "saline water (ENVO:00002010), including plankton (ENVO:xxxxxxxx)" | depth 5 m | reverse complement strand
ACCGACGAAAACGGAAACATAGATGTGGCCGACCTAGCAGAAAAGGCCGAGCTGCACAAAGACAATCTGTCCGCCTTAATGGTAACCTATCCGTCTACCCACGGAGTATTTGAATCCTCCATTAAGGAAATCACAAAATTGATCCATGATAACGGAGGTCAAGTCTATATGGACGGAGCCAATATGAATGCACAGGTAGGGTTGACCAATCCTGCCACCATTGGTGCCGATGTCTGCCACTTAAACCTGCACAAGACTTTCGCTATTCCGCATGGTGGTGGTGGTCCGGGAGTTGGACCCATCTGTGTAGCGGAACAATTGGTGCCGTTTTTACCTGGAAACCCTGTAATTAAAACTGGCGGAGACAAAGCTATTACAGCGATTTCAGCTGCCCCTTGGGGAAGTTCTTTGGTATGTTTGATTTCTTATGGATATATAAAAATGTTAGGGGAAAATGGTTTGACCCAGTCTACCAAAACTGCTATCCTTAATGCAAACTACATTAAAAATAAGCTAAGTGGAAAATTCGATGTGCTATATACCGGGGAAAGAGGCAGGGCTGCACACGAAATGATTATAGACTGTAGACCATTTAAAGAAAATGGCATAGAAGTTACGGATATCGCAAAAAGATTAATGGATTATGGATTCCATGCACCTACCGTTTCTTTCCCAGTTGCCGGAACACTTATGATAGAGCCAACGGAGAGCGAAAGCTTAGCTGAATTGGATCGATTCTGTAGTGCCATGCTATCAATTCGCGAAGAAATTGATGCAGCATCTGCTGAAGACAACAACAATGCCCTAAAAAATGCACCCCATACTTTGGAAATGGTGACCACTGACAAATGGGAGTTTCCGTACAGTAGACAACAGGCCGCCTTCCCTTTGCCATATATATTGGAAAACAAGTTTTGGCCTAGTGTAAGACGCGTGGACGACACATATGGAGACCGTAATTTAATATGTACCTGCGCTCCTATCGAGGCTTATGCAGAAGCATAAAAACCTCAACAAAACCAAGCCTTTTAAAGCCTTTCACCCAATTGTGAAAGGCTTTTTTATTGACAATTGCAAAAGCGCAATTATCTTGAACATCATATCAAATCCAAAGGACAAAAATTACCGCGGCCCAATTGGTTTATATTTATACTATTAAATTTGCATATCATTATGAACATTGGCATTACTGGCACTGGTTCTTACCTACCATCCATCGTAACAAAAAACTCAGATTTTGAAAATCATGATTTTTTAAATGAGGACGGCACCCCTTTTAAACATCCAAATGATGTAATCATTCAAAAATTCCAAGGCATTACCGGAATCAGTGAAAGGCGCTACGCCGCAGATAACTTAAACACCTCCAAACTAGCATTTTTTGCAGCAGAAAAGGCAATAGCCGATGCAAAAATTGACAAAGAGGAGCTGGACTATATAATTTTTGCCCATAATTTTGGTGACGTTTCCGTTGGCCAGTCCCAAGGAGATGCCTTACCAAGTTTAGCTACACGTGTAAAACACCAATTACAGATCAAGAATCCCAAATGCGTTGCCTATGACCTCTTATTTGGTTGCCCAGGTTGGATAGAAGGAATAATCCAAGCACATGCATTTATCAAAAGTGGGATTGCCAAAAAGTGCCTTGTAATTGGCGCAGAAACCCTATCCAGAATTGTGGACAAGCATGATCGGGACTCCATGATCTATTCTGACGGTGCTGGGGCCACTATTGTAGAAACTAGTGAAAATGCTGGCCAAATTCTATCCCACAATAGTGCAACCTATGCCAATGAGGAAGCTTTTTTTCTCTTCTTCGGCGAGTCCTATTCCAAAACTGCCCAGGACGGCACGCTATATATAAAAATGTATGGCCGAAAAATATATGAATTTGCAGTTACCCATGTTCCCCAGGCCATGAAAGATAGTTTGGATAAAAGTGGGGTGCCAATTACCGAGGTAAAAAAAATATTCATTCATCAGGCCAATGAAAAAATGGACGAGGCGATAGTAAAACGTTTCTATAAACTTTTCGATATGGAGATGCCCGATGGAATTATGCCTATGAGCATAGAAAAATTGGGAAATAGTTCGGTAGCCACCATACCCACCCTATATGATATGGTGAAAAATGGAAAAATGGAAAATCAGTCGATAAAAAAGGGAGATGTTGTTATATTTGCCAGTGTTGGTGCAGGCATGAACATAAACGCCATTGTCTACAGGGTATAATCCATAGACCACTTAAAACTATTTCAAATATCTTTGTTTCTGGTTTTGGGATCCATTCCCTTTGAAGCCGCAAAAACATGTTATAAAACAAACCAGATACCTGCCGATGTACGAAAGAACCTTCCCGAACAAACGTTTTAAACATACCCTGGAATTTCTACAAAAACACATATCTACCGACCAATCCATTTTAGATCTTGGGGTGGAAAATCCATTTTCCAAGATTATGAAGGAAAATGGATACCAGGTAGAAAACACACAAGGTGAAGATTTGGATCTGGATTATTCCGCTGTCCACACAACCAAGGCGGAAGTTGTCACTGCTTTTGAAATCTTTGAGCATCTTTTGGCCCCTTTCAATATTCTTAGCCAGATAAAAAGCGAAAAATTGGTGGCCAGTATTCCACTAAGATTATGGTTTTCATCTGCCTATAAAAGCAAGACCGATCCATGGGACAGGCACTATCACGAGTTTGAAGACTGGCAGTTTGATTGGTTGTTGGAAAAGGCGGGATGGGAAATTAAGGATCGGGCAAAATGGACCAATCCCGTAAAAAAAATTGGGATTAGACCATTGCTACGCAGTTTTACCCCCAGATATTACATTGTGTATGCCGAAAGAAAAAAACAGCCTTGAGTTTGCACCTGTACTTCAGCAGACAGAAAACTGACCGATTCAACCACTAAAACAAATATATATTTAACGGTGAAGTATTATATTATCATCCCTGCCCATAACGAAGGCCAGTTCTTAACGGACGCCTTGCAATCTGTGGTTACGCAAACCTTGCCTCCTAAAAGAGTTGTTGTGGTAAATGATAATTCATCGGACAATACTGAGCAAATAATAGATAGCTTCACAGCCAAATACAGCTATATATCTAAGATCAATGCACATTCGTCCACTGCCCATTTGCCAGGCAGTAAAGTTGTTAATGCCTTCAATAAAGGCTTGGAACAATTGGATGACGACTATGACTTTATAGTGAAATTAGATGCCGATATAATTCTTCCCTATTCCTATTTTGAAAAAGTAGCCAAGATTTTTTCTAAAGACGTAAAAATTGGGATAGCAGGTGGATTTGCCTATGAACAGGACAAAAATGGGGATTGGAAACTAAATCACCCTATGGACAAAGACCATGTGCGCGGTGCTTTTAAAGCATACAGCAAAAGATGTTTTAAGGCTATTGGGGGGCTTAAAACCGCCATGGGTTGGGATACCGTGGACGAGCTACTTGCCCAATACAACGGTTTTAACATCTATACAGATAGCGACTTGCAGGTTAAACACTTGCGACCCTTGGGAAATGCTTATAACAAAAAAGCCAAATTACTACAGGGAAAGGCCATGTTTACCATGAGGTATGGGTTTCTAATTACCTTTGTTGCTTCCATAAAAATGGCTTTGAAACAAAAAAAGCCTAGGGCATTTTTGGATAATCTTCGAGGGTATTTTTTGGCCAGCAAAGAAAAAACAGATTTTCTGGTAAGCCCCGTAGAAGGTAAATTTATTCGCCAGCTGAGATGGAGAAAAATAAAAGCCAAACTCTTCCGATAAGAAAAGTTTGGCTATTTAATTTTTCCAACAAATCTCACTATTATTCTATCACCTCATCAATTGGGTCTCCTGTAGTTCCTGAAGGAGCGTTCATTCCCATTAATGCAGCTATTGTTGGAGCTATGTACGGAATCTCCGTTCTGTTGACCGTACTCCCCTTCTTAATGCCTTTACCATAAAACAACAAGGGGGCATGTGTATCGTAATTCCATGGCGAGCCATGTGTTGAACCTGTATTTCCATATTTTCCACTTCCCGGATCGAACACCATCAGTACGTCCCCAGAACGTTTTTGACTAAACCCGTTCTGAACAATATGGGGAATTCCGGTAGTATATTGATTCTGCCACATCTGATTGGCTGTAAATACGTTATAAATACCATCATATTGAATTAATTCCAAAGCCAACTCTTCTTCAACATCATCAATATCCAAATCCAAACTCTTGATTACCCTATAATCCAAAAACAACTGATTGTTGGAGGTCTTTTTTACAATATCCGTAGTTCCGTAGGTATACTTCAGATATTCGGTAAGCCGGTCATCCAATTTTTTTGATTCCACCACACTAGCTGGAAGTTTCTGATCCCTTAAAAAAGCCGGAACATTTATAGCTGCATGATCTGCAGTTAGGAAAACAGTGTATTCCCCTGTTCCCACTTTTTTATCCAAGGTTTCAAATAAACGTTTTAAATCTTGGTCCAAACGAAGATAGGTATCCTCTACCTCCTTAGAATTCACTCCCCATTTATGTCCCACATAATCTGTACTTGAGAAACTTATTGCCAGGAAGTCGGTATAAATATCAGTTCCAAGGGACTCCTTATCCACAGCCTCTAAAGCAAAATCTGTGGTAAGGCTATTACCAAACGGCGTACTTTTTAATATACTATATTTACCATTATTGTCCCATAAGCCTACCAAATCGTGAGGAAAGGTTGGAGTGGACTGACCTTCAAAAAGCCCTTCGTAATTATTGTTATCAGGACCACTTTCCAAATAACTATTAATGTCTTTGAGGGTTGTCCATTGTTTTTTGTATTTGGCTACACTTTTTTGCGCATTAAAATCTATGACCCATTTAGGCAATTCATTCATATAATAAGAGCTCGTAATCCAATTGCCCTCAGCCCCTCCATCAAACCAATAGGCGGCATTGGCCGTATGGCCACCAGGCAGAACGGCACCTCTATCCTTAATCGCAACAGCAATTACCTTACCCCTCATTTGCGTATGCAACCTTACTTGGTCCGTAATGGTCGTTGTTTGCATTCTATGTGGGGACATTTTTCCTGCATCGGAAGACGTTCCCACAGAATTATAATTGGGATCCCCAGCGCAGTAAACACTTTCATCCGCATATTTATCATACCAATCATTGCCTATTATACCGTGTACGGACGGGGTTGTCCCCGTATAAACAGAGGCGTGTCCGGCTCCAGTAACCGTTGGCGCATAATTAAAATGATTGTTTTTGCAATTAAACCCATCGTTCACCAAACGCTTAAAACCACCTTCCCCATATTGGTTCCAAAAACGGGTCAAATAATCGTACCGCATCTGATCCACTACGATACCCACTACTAATTTAGGGGTGGTAGCAATATTCTGAACGGTTACAGTTTCGGAATTGGATATGTCTTCTACCTTATTTTTTTTTGATTTTCTCTGGGCATTTACCCCAACAGGATTAAATCCTATTACAAGCAGTAAAAGCAATAGCAGCAGACTCTTATTTTGCATTATCTTTATTTTTAAAGAAACAAAAATATAGAAATAAAACCTTTAAATTTTAATTGGAAGTTAAATGATTCTTAATATTGTTATTTTTACATTCTAAGCAATATTTTATATTGAATGAATTATATAGCATCAATAGGCAGCTATTTCATAATGATCAAGGAGGTTTTTAAAAAACCCACCAAATGGTCCATTATGAAAACCCTTATATTAAAAGAAATAGACGAACTGGTTTATGGTTCCATGGGTATTATTATTTTCATTTCCTTTTTTATTGGAGGAGTAGTTTCCATACAGACCGCCCTGAACATTACCAATCCGCTCATTCCTCGAAATCTTATAGGATTTGCCACTAGACAATCGGTAATTCTCGAATTTGCACCAACATTCACCTCCATAATTATGGCGGGAAAGGTTGGTTCCTATATCACATCCAGCATTGGCACCATGAGGGTAACGGAACAAATTGATGCCCTGGAGATCATGGGGGTCAATTCTTTGAACTATCTCGTTTTTCCGAAAATAATAGCAATGTTGTTTTATCCTTTTGTAATAGCGATAGCGATGTATGTGGGTATCTTTGGAGGTTGGACAGCCGGTGTTTTCGGAGGATTTAGTTCCAGTGCGGACTTCGTTGAAGGCTTGCAATTGGATTTTATTCCGTTTCACGTCACCTATTCCTTTATAAAATCGATAGTTTTCGCACTGATTATTGCTACCATTCCTTCCTTTCACGGATACTACATGAAAGGTGGGGCATTGGAAGTTGGAAAGGCCAGTACAACCGCCTTTGTTTGGACAAGTGTTGTGATCATCATTGTAAATTACATTTTAACACAATTACTTTTGGGCTAATGATAGAAGTAGACAACTTACACAAATCCTTCGGGGAAAGCCATGTTCTAAAAGGCATTAGTTCCAAATTTGAAAAAGGAAAGACCAATCTTATAATAGGGCAAAGTGGTTCCGGTAAAACGGTTTTTTTAAAGTGTCTCTTGGGACTCTTTTCACCTGATAAGGGCTCCATTAGCTATGACGGAAAAATCTATTCCGAACTTTCAGCAAGCGAACAACGTAATTTAAGGCAGGAAATGGGAATGGTGTTTCAAGGTAGTGCCCTGTTCGATTCCATGACCGTACAAGGCAATGTTATGTTTCCCTTGGGCATGTTCACCAAACAATCGAAATCTGAAATGCAGGATCGGGTAGATTTTGTACTTAAACGGGTAAACCTTGTTGATGCCCATAATAAATTTCCATCGGAAATATCGGGAGGAATGCAAAAACGGGTTGCCATTGCCAGGGCTATTGTAATGAATCCAAAATACCTGTTTTGTGATGAACCCAATTCTGGACTTGATCCTAAAACCGCCATCCTCATCGACAATCTTATTCATGAAATTACGCAAGAATATGATATTACCACAGTAATCAATACCCATGACATGAATTCTGTTATGGAGATCGGTGAGAAGATAATTTTCCTAAAAAACGGATTAAAGGAATGGGAAGGCAGCAATAAAGAAATTTTTAAAACGGAAAACGAAGCCGTAACCGACTTCGTCTATTCGTCCGAATTATTCAAAAAGGTGCGCCAAATGTATATAGAGGAGCGTAATTAATTCTGCTCTTCCCTGACTTGAATCTTGGAATTCTTTAACCTTAAGCGCAACCAATCCGTTAGTTTCTGGGAATCGGTCTTTACTTGCTGGGCAGGCAATCCCTTTTTCCATTGTACATTAAACACCGGAATGGTATCCAATTTATTAAAATCTGTTGTAATGGTATAGGAAAAACCCAAACTGGTCAAATTCTCATAATTGGTCTTGGCCTCTGCACTAATATCCTGAAAAGGAATCTGATGCTCAACAAGCTTGCTCATTTTTCCAACTTCCTCCTTTAAAACCTGAATCTGTTGCTCCTTGCTCAGTAATTCCGCTTTTTTGGATTCATATAATTCACTGACATACCTCATTTGATCCAACTCCTGATTCTTGGATCCCTGTACAATTTTTAATTCCACGTTTTTAAGCTTGTCATAGGTATTCTTTTGCGTATTCCAAGTTGCAATTACATTGTCCGGAATGGTTTCGTTCCCCATGAACACCAATTCAATAAACCCATCATCCCCGTGATTGTATTGAATATCGGTCAAATTCTCCAAATACCGTCCTTCTCCCGGCAATTCATAAGGCACAATATTGTTGGTCACAAATTGCTTGGCCTCCTTTTTAAACAAGGACTCTTGGAACACATCGTAAAAGGTAAATCCGGCAGGAATCATGACCAAAATAGCCACTATTGATGCCATTCGGGCAATAAACCTTCTTCTTTGCGAATTGGCATAGCGCACCATTGGAAAACGCAATAATTTTATAACCAAGAACGTGGCCAGGGCAATAAAAATAGTATTTATCGTAAAAAGATACATGGCGCCCGTGGCATAGCTAAAGTTACCAATGGCCAAACCAAAACCGACCGTACATAAAGGAGGCATCAAGGCCGTTGCAATGGCTACCCCATAAATAACGCTGGCAATGGTCCCTTTTTTTGCACGGGCAATAACCAATGCCAATCCACCAAAAAAGGCAATAAGCACATCCCTAATGTCCGGCGCTGTCCTTGCCAGAAGCTCCGATGACTCATCCCTTAGTGGAAATAAATAAAAGAATAAAAAGGCTGTAATAACACTTAAGGCAACCATGACCGCAAAATTCTTGAGTGATCGTCTCAAGGTATCTATATCATTGATGGCCAAGGATAGCCCCATCCCCAAAATGGGACCCATTAAAGGTGATATTAACATGGCCCCAATGACTACCGCAGTAGAGTTGGCATTAAGACCAACAGACGCAATAAATATGGAACATATTAAAATCCAGGACGTATGGCCTTTAAAAGGAATATCCGCAACAATGGATTCTTTTGTAGCCTCCTGATCCGTGTTCTTGCGTATATCCAATAGATCGGCGAGAAATACTTTCACTCCCTCCAAAAGACCCCTAAAATCTCGCTTTATATCTTGCCCGCTACCCTCAGGGAATTCCTGGTTCTGGTCTTTATTTAAATTTTCCTCCATAATTAAGCCAGCTGATCTCCAAAATTATCTTTAACTTTTGCAAGTACTTTTTTTATGTCCTGTTCCTTGGATTTGGGATATATAAGCAAAACCTCCTCCTTGTCTACCACAATATAGTCTTTTAATCCATCAATAACGATAATTTTTCCTTTTGGGGAACGAATCATATTTCCATGGGAATCCTCAGCTAAAACCTGACAATTCACCAAAGCATTCCCGTTAACGTCCTTGTCCAATTTGTCGTACAAAGAACCCCATGTTCCAAGATCGTTCCAATCAAAAGTGGCCGGCAATACAAAAATATTACTGGACGGTTCCAAAATGGCATAGTCAATGGAAACATTCTCCGCCTTTGGGTAATTTTCATTTATAAATGCTCTTTCCTGAACGGTATTATAGTATTTCAATCCACTAAGAAATAAGTCATATTGTTCTGGTTGAAATTTCTTAAAAGCATCCACAATAGTTTTTACACTCCATATAAATATGCCGGCATTCCACAAAAAATTTCCCTGTTTTATGAAATCCCTGGCCGTTTCATAATCAGGTTTTTCCCTAAACTGGTGGACACTTTTGAGTGGTTCCCCGTCTTTCTTTTCAAATTCTATGTATCCAAAACCGGTATTGGGAAAAGTAGGCTTAATACCCAAGGTGCATAGAACATTTTCCTTTTCGCACTTATCAAAGCAGGTTATAACGTCCTTTGCAAACGCTTCTTCATCCTCTATCCAATGATCACTCGGGGCAACTATCATAACGGCATCCGGATTCTTCTTCTGTATTTTTAAGGCCGCATACAATATACATGGAGCAGTATTGCGCATGGCAGGCTCCAAGACTACCTGCTCTTGTTTTATCCCTGGCAATTGCTCCAAGACCAATTCGTTATATCTTTCGTTGGTCAAGATCAAAATATTCTCAACCGGAATAAACTTGGACAATCTCTTAAAAGTCTTCTGAATCAAGGTATCGCCAGTACCCAACATATCATGAAACTGCTTGGGATAAGCAGTTGTACTTATTGGCCAAAATCTGGACCCTACGCCACCTGCCATTAAAACCGCATAGTAATTTTTATTCATAGTATTTTCTTTTAATCTTTTATTAATTCTACTTCGGCATTGGGCTGAAAAAGATAAACCCTGCCCGTAGCTACTTCGACACATTCGTACCGCTTTACCCTTTTATTCTTCTTTTGAAATAATTTTCCGTTATATATCCTAAAAACACTGCCATGCGGTAATTCGAAAACATAGGACTTTCCGCTATCCTGCACATCAAATTGTTTTAGGGCCAAGGATAGTCCCGCGTCTGTATCACTACTAGCCTTAGGATTTCTAAAATGCCTGGCCAACATGGGCAATAGATTGGTTGGAAAGACTTCCGGCCTTAAAAAGGGCAACATCAAATATTGAAATGTCCTTTTCCACTCCAATCCGTGTGGTTTTATTTTACGTCCATATTTTTCAAAAGCAACCAAATGTGCTATTTCGTGAACCAAAGTGATCAAGAATCGATATTTATTTAAGGTGGCGTTCACGGTAATCTGATGGGATCCACTGGGCATCCTCCTATAATCTCCATGACGGGTAACCCGTTGATTCACAATCTTAAGATGTACACTGTTTTCCTTTATAAGCTCCATACTTAAACTTACCGCCCTTTCAGGAAGATACTTTTCCAAAGTGTCCTGCATAGTAACAAAATTAGAAATTTTAAGATTCCATATTGTTTTAAGTAAAATTTTTATCCAAAAAACAATTAACGATATCAAAAAAAATATATAAGCAAGAATATTTACACTTTTATTAACGATTAAAGACAACTTCTTTCCATTAACTTTGCATTCCCGTTGAACGCAGCGAAAAACAAACTATTACAATAATTATGAACGAGTTAAGAACCACCAATAAGTTATTACTTATCATAGTAATCCCCTTAGTGTTTTACTTATTAAAACTTTTGTCGTTTATATTTATACCCCTCATTTTCTCTATGTTCATAGCTTTATTGTTCCTTCCAATAATGAGGTGGCTCAATAAAAAGAATGTATCCAAACCCATCAGTATTTTTATTGTTATACTGATCTTCATCGGAGCCTTAAAAATAGGCGGAGAACTAATACAACTTACCAGCAAGGAAATACTTTCTGCGGACAACTCCTTTTTCCAAAAAGCGGAGACCAAATTGGAAGCCTTATTAATTGGCATGGAAGATTACCTGGGAATACCCTATTCCAAGGAAGAAAACATCATTAACAATTTTATTCCCAAAGAAAGTATGATGAAAAACTTTGGGACGACCTTGGATTTCATAGGTAATACGGTCACCATGATATTAATGACGGTATTTTTCGTTGTGCTTTGGCTGGCAGAATCAATAAACGTTCAGAAATTAATGAACAATACCATTCTAAAACAGAAGCACACCTCAGTCAAGACTTTTGTAAAGGTTGAAAAAGACCTTATTAAATTTATAAAGGTCAAATTTCTAGTGAGCCTTTTTACCGGAATAGGAATTGGGTTGGCTTGTGTGTTCTTTGACGTAAGCTTTCCCATTTTCTGGGGATTGTTCGCTTTTGCCATAAATTTTGTGCAAATGGTTGGCTCCATTATTTCCGTAGTACTATTGGCGCTATTTGCATTTGTAGAGTTGGAACCTACAAGTACGCTCTTATTTTTTGTCCTGTCCATTACCGGGGTACAGGTATTGTTCGGATCGATATTGGAACCCATATTTATGGGCAAATCTTTTTCCATTAACATCATTACCGTATTGGTTATGTTGATGTTATGGGGGTATATTTGGGGAGTACCTGGATTGATAATGGCCATACCGATTACCGTTTTTATCAAGATTATTTTGGAACAATTCCCACAAACAAAAATAATAGCCAGTCTAATTTCAGGCAACCAACCTTTAAAAAATAACCCTCCCAAGAAAGGAAGTTGGTTATAATTTAAGCATGGAGATCAACTCTATCATTTGTTCAAAGGATTTGGTAACCTCATTTTCAAAATCAGGATCCTCGTTTAACTGGGTGTATCCATAAACATCAAATCCTCCAGAGGTGGCCGCCCTTGCCCCTTTCAAAGAATCCTCTATTACCAAACATTCGTTAGGAGTATACCCCATGGTTTTGGATGCATGCAAGTAAATAGCTGGGTCTGGCTTCCATTTTCCAATATCATAACAACTAAAGATATTGTTTTTAAAAAATGAGGACAGACCGGCCGTTTCCAAATTTCTTTTAATTTTTTCCTGTGGCCCACTGGATGCAACACAAAATGGCACTTTTAATTTATTCAAGACCCGTTCAACACCGTCTACCGGTTTCAAATGGGTAGCAAACATTTCGTAGGATCTTTGACGATATTCACTTTCAAAATCTTGGGGCAATTGCTTTTCAATTATGGCCTCTACCTGCCTAATACTGTCATTTAAAAAACCTCCCTTAAAATGCCTCATGGCATAGGATATATCTATCCCAGCTCCATGTTCATTGGCCATATCCACAAATACCTGATTGCCGAGTACCTCACTATCTACCAGTACCCCATCACAGTCGAAAATAACACATTTGTAATCTTTCATTGGCCAAAATTATAATTTAAGGAGTTGAGTTGGACACCTGTAGCAATTTTCCATTGTAAAGTTTATGGCCGGTAAGTGCAAAATCCTTGATATATGTAGCCATTTCCAAAGCAGTGGTAGGGGCCTTATAACCAGGAAAAGCCTCCTCCAACATTTCAGTCTGAACTGCACCCAGTGCCAATACATTAAATGATGGTCCAGATTCCTTGAATTCCTCTGCCCACAACTCTGTCATGGTAATTACTGCTCCTTTACTGGAACTATAGGCAGATAATCCAGCAAATTTCATACTGCCCTGAACACCACCCATGGAACTAATGGTTACCACATGACCAGTTTTGGGCATTAATGGAATTATTCTTTTAGTAATGTTGGCTACTCCAAATACATTCACTTTATACACCTCCTCAAAAGCCTCCATAGAAGTTTCCAAAAAAGGTTTGTTCAGCAATTTACCTGCATTGTTTATAAGAATATCGACCTGTTTCCAATTATTTTTTATGAACTCGTCCAAATGGACATAATCCGACTCATTAGCCAGATCAAACGAAAAACTGTATATATTGGGATGGTTCAATGCGGCAATCGGAGCATTATTTCTGGATAGGGCCAACACATTATGTCCGTCATTGGCAAATAACTGTGCCATTTGAAAGCCAATCCCCCTACTACTTCCCGTAATTACAATATTCGCCATTACTTATATTCTATCTCCCTCATTGGGGCGTTAATAATATCTTCCAACACCGGAATGGTTTTATTTACCAATAAAGCCATATGCTCAAAATCCATTAAGGCAACCTCATCGCCTACCTTGTGGTAGTGATCAAAATTGGTAAAGTCGAAGGTACAAAAGGTTTGGGAAGGTACCCCAAACTCTAAATGAAATGGATAATTGTCAGATCTCTTAAATAGATTGAATTCCTTTGCCGTTGGTAGAAATCCGACCAATTTTTCTTCGGCATAAGTATTGAAAACATCCGCTAAATTGGATTCCTCATAACCCGTTACATACATGAAATAATCTTTCCCGACCAAGGGAACTCCAACCATTTCAAAATTTAGCATGGCATATAGATCCATATTTTGATCCTTTAGCCTTTTAGCTAGATGCTTCGAACCCAAGAGACCCTTTTCCTCGGCACTAAACAAAGCAAAAATGATACTTCGCTTATTATTTTTATTATTCCCAAAATAACGGGCAATCTCCAGGACCGTGGTAGTGCCCGAGGCATTATCATTGGCCCCATTGGCAATATTATCATCGGCCACCGGATCCGCATTACCAATATGGTCATAATGGGCGCCGATTATGATAAATTCGTTTTTTAACTGTTGGTCCGTTCCTTCAATGTAGCCAACTAAATTGTAAGCAGGTTTTTCAAAATTAGTCAAGGTATCCCTGTAACTATGAAAGTAGGGACCAACCCCATTACTTTTAAAAATCGTTTCTATATATTCTGCAGCCAATTCTATTCCCTGACTACCTGTTTCACGCCCCTGCAGTTCATCCGACGCCAAATAAGAGATTACTTCCCCAACCCTTTTTTCCGTAGAAAAATTAGAACGCACCGAAGAAACTTCCACGCTGCCCTGAGCCATAGAGGCATCCTTGACCAGTACACTTGAATCATTGGCCCCTTTTGCCTGACCAACCGACTCATTTAATTTAGCGCTACCACAGCCCAAGGCAATGGATAATATGGCAACACCTATAATGTTTTTCATAAATTGATTTTTACTTGTCATCTATAAGGAATTGATTTTTGTTCACTATGGTTAAATTAAGTTCAAGATTAATCATGAATCGGTCAATGCAATTTAAATAATCTTCGAAAACCAGATTGGGCTTAAAGTTAAAAAAGCATCCTGAAAATCAGGATGCTTTTTATATAATTGTTTAAAGTATTCGATTTAAGCCAACATGGTAACCGGATTCTCCAAATACGCTCTAAGTGTTTGCAAAAATTGAGCTCCAGTAGCACCATCCACCGTTCGGTGATCGCAAGCCAATGTTACCTTCATGGTATTGCCAACCACGATCTGGCCATTTCTAACCACTGGCTTCTGGACAATGGCTCCTACAGATAATATTGCAGAATTGGGCTGGTTTATGATAGAGGTAAATTCGGTAATACCAAACATCCCTAAATTGGAAACGGTAAAAGTACTGCCTTCCATTTCCGCAGGACTAATTTTCTTATTTCTTGCCTTTCCTGCCAAATCCTTCACTGAAGCCCCAATTTGGGTCAGTGTCATCTGGTCTGCAAATTTAAGAACAGGAACCAAAAGTCCGTCTTCAACTGCAACCGCTACCCCTATATGTACATGTTGATTATAACGAGTAGTCTCATTGTTCCATGAGGTATTTACCTGTGGATGTTTTTTTAACGCCATAGCACACGCCTTAACCACCATATCATTAAAGGACACCTTGGTATCTGGCAAACCATTGATCTGCTCTCTTGAGGTCTTGGCATAATCCATATCGACCTCTATGGTTAAATAGTAATGTGGAGCGGAAAACTTTGATTCTCCCAAACGTTTGGCAATAACCTTACGCATTTGAGAATTCTTCACTTCCTCAGTCCCTTCTTGCCCTACAGGTAAATTGATTGGAGCCGCAACAGCCGCTTGTGGGGAGGAAGCCTTTTCCTGGGCAGGAATTGCTTTCTCGGCAGCTTTTTGTTTTGGCTGATATTCTTCGATATCTTTCTTTATAATCCTTCCCTGATCACCACTACCTTTAACATCCTCAAGATTTATTCCCTTATCCTGGGCAATTTTCTTGGCCAATGGCGATGCAAAAATCCTTTGGCCATCATTGGCAGCAATAGGTGCAGATTCCTGACCATTACTGGAAGAAGCTTCAGCCTTCTTGGCTTCTGCAGGTGCACTTTCTTCTTCAGAATCGGAACCTGATCCAGCACTCAATACAGCATCAACATCCGTCCCTTTGGGACCTATAACGGCAAGAATAGAGTCTACAGGTGCAGTTTCCCCTTCATTGATTCCTACGTACAATAGGGTACCCGCATAGAAAGATTCAAACTCCATTGTAGCCTTATCGGTCTCAATTTCTGCAAGAATGTCTCCTTCTTCAACTTCATCCCCAACTTTTTTCAACCATGTTGCCACGGTACCTTCTTCCATAGTATCACTAAGGCGAGGCATTTTTACAATCTCCACACCTTCAGGAATAGCAGTTGCCGTAGTTTTAGGAGCTTCCTTCTTATCTTCCTTCTCGGCTACAGCTTCTGTTTGTTTTTCCTCTTTGTCATCCGAAGATGCACTATTGATCAATCCGGATACATCTTCGCCCTTTTCACCAATTATGGCCAAAAGTGAATCTACTGGAGCCGTATCACCTTCTTTAATACCTATATATAATAAAGTTCCTTCATTGAAAGATTCGAACTCCATTGTAGCCTTGTCGGTTTCGATTTCTGCCAATATATCACCTTCTTCAATCTTGTCGCCTACTTTCTTTAGCCACTTAGCAACGGTCCCCTCTTCCATGGTATCGCTAAGTCTTGGCATATTTATTACTTCTGCCATTTACTTATATTTTATGTTGTACAAATGGATAATCCTCTTGATCGTATACCATATCATATAATTGATTTATAGGTGGATAATCCGATTCCTCTGCAAATTTTTCGCACTCAGAAACCAACTTTTTCACCCTAGTATCTATCTCCTTTATCTGGGCATCAGTGGCATATTTGTTTTCCTTTATAGTAGCCAACACTTGGGATATTGGATCTATTTTCTTGTACTCTTCCACCTCTTCCTTGGTTCTGTAATGCTGGGCATCGGACATGGAGTGTCCTCTGTACCTATAGGTCTTCATTTCAAGAAAAGTAGGTCCGCCTCCAGACCTGGCACGCTCAATAGCCTTGCTCATTTCCTTGGCAACCGTCACCGGATCCATTCCGTCTACTGGTCCACATGGCATTTCGTATCCCAATCCCAGTTTCCAGATTTCGGTTGAATGGGACGTTCTAGCCACAGATGTTCCCATGGCATAACCATTATTCTCACAAACAAAAACAACTGGCAACTGCCAAAGCATGGCCAAGTTAAAACTTTCATGAAGCGATCCCTGTCTTACTGCCCCATCTCCCATATAACACAAGGTTACGGCATCCCTTTTAAAATACTTATCAGCAAAAGCCAATCCAGCACCCA
>TARA_R100001369_G_scaffold92873_1_pt1 | contig 16405 bp, 11 predicted proteins | sample TARA_R100001369 | Tara Oceans TARA_R100001369 (sample SAMEA2621528) | marine metagenome | biome: marine biome (ENVO:00000447); feature: surface water layer (ENVO:00002042); material: "saline water (ENVO:00002010), including plankton (ENVO:xxxxxxxx)" | depth 5 m | reverse complement strand
TTTGAAAAGACTGGGCTATCTTGTTATTTGGGTTTGGATACGTACGGCCTTGACTTTTTATTTTTCCAAAATAAAGATCGAAGGCTTGCACAATGTACCTTCGGGAAAACCGATTATGTTTTTGGCAAATCATCAAAACGCTTTGCTTGATGCCTTATTGATAGCAACCCACTGTAGTCGTAAACCCTATTTCTTAACTAGGTCCGATGTATTTAAGACTACCGTGCTAAAGGCCTTTTTCGAATTTTTACAGATGATTCCCGTGTACAGGATTAGGGACGGAAAGAATTCATTGGCGGGCAATAATGCCATTTTTGAACGCTGCTCCAAGTTGCTGCAAGGAAGAGAGGCCATTCTTCTATTTCCAGAAGGGAACCATTCATTAAAACGTCGGGTCCGGCCATTGAGCAAGGGGTTTACCCGTATTTTATTTCTGGCTTTGGAAAACAACCCGTCATTGGATATTGGAATTGTGCCCATTGGAGTGAATTATGCCAATGCTGAAAAGTTTCCCGATAAGGCTGCACTGTATTATGGCAAAGAGATAAGGGTCCAGGATTTTTTCAATAAAGAGGATTTGTCGGGATCTGTAGGCCGACTGAAGGTGGAAGTGTATCATCAGTTAAAAAAGCTCACCACCCACATTGAAGAGGAATCAAGTTACGGGGAAATAGTACGTAAATTGGATAGCGCCAAAGTGGATTATTTGGATCCTATGGAGGTTAATCTAATATTGGAAAAAGAGGCTTTCCCTTACCATGAATCAACTGGAAAAGGAGAAATTGGGCCAAAGAATTACATTTTAAAGGCGGTATTTTTTATTTTGAATTTTCCAATGATCATTATTTGGTCAAAACTGATTAAACCAAAGGTAAGTGGACCGGAATTTTTGAGTACTACGCGTTTTATGTACGGCTTAATATTTTATCCTTTCTTTTATCTTTTATTGTTTGCCGGCATGCTTACTTTCTTGAATTGGCCATTTGCTTTAATTGCGTGTATTGTCCATTTAACAATAAACATTGTCCTGGTTAAATTGTGGTGGAAAGGCTAAAACTGGGTTAAAATAAAAACGGCCCCAATTTACTGGGACCGTTATGTTTTTATAAAAAATAGGATGATTAAATATCGTCAAAGCTTACATCTGTAAAACTATCTGTAGAGCTGATAGATCCATTTTCCTCTGAATCTTCCTTTTTAAAATCTTTTTGGTGACGTTCGGAAATAACTTCAACTCCTTTTTCATCGATAATGTAATCCATCATCTCATCCAAATTCTCCTTAAAGGCGGTAAAGTCTTCCTTGTATAAATAAATCTTGTGCTTTTTATAATGAAAAGAACCATCGTCATGGGTAAACTTTTTGCTTTCGGTAACAGTTAAGTAATAATCTCCTGCCTTTGTGCTTCTAACATCGAAAAAATAAGTTCTTCTTCCTGCTCTTAAAACTTTTGAATAAATTTCTTCTTGGTCCATTAAATCTTTATCGCTCATTTCGTCTAGTGTATAGTTAATTTTTCATAGGTATATATCTGTCAAAAGTGGAAAAAAAAACCTAATATAACAACATTTTTCTATTTTTCTTTCTCAGAAAGTTGGTGCATATAAAGCTCCTTGTAGTATCCTTCTACAGAATTTAATTCTTCATGTGTACCTTCCTGCATTAATTTTCCATTTTCCAAAACTATAATTTTGTCTGCGTTTTTAGCTGATGAAACCCTATGGCTAACTATGAGCGTGGTCTTGTTTTTGGATTCTTTTTTCAGTTGGTTCAAAATTTCTTCTTCCGTTTCAGTGTCAACAGCGGAAAGGCAATCATCGAAGAGGTAGATTTGTGGGTCTTTAAGAAGGGCGCGTGCAATTGAAACACGTTGTTTTTGGCCACCGCTTAAAGTGATGCCCCTTTCTCCCAAAACCGTCTCGTACTGTTTGTTAAAGCCCATGATATTCTCATGTACTACCGCTTTCTTGGCAACGGCAATAATTTCCTCATCCGTTGAATTTTCTTTTCCAAACTTAATATTGTTCTTTATGGTATCCGAAAAAAGGAAAGCATCTTGGGGTACCGCCCCTATGGATTGTCGCAGGCTTTGCAGATTTAATTCCTTAATTGGAACGTCATCTATCAGGATTTCCCCAGAGTCAATATCGTACAAACGGGCAATTAGATCCAATATGGTCGATTTCCCAGAACCGGTTTTTCCCAATATGGCAACGGTCTCGCCTTTGTTTATGGTAAAAGATATGTTGTTTAGAGCGGTAATATTGGTGTCCTCGTATGTGAAGGTTACATTCTTGAACTCAATTTTTCCTTTAATAGGGGTTTCCTCCTTAACCGTGCTTACAATGTTGGGTTCTTCCTGTAAAAATTGATTAATCCGCTTTTGTGAGGCTTCCGCCCGTTGCACTATAGAGGTAACCCAACCCACGACGGCTACCGGCCAGGTGAGCATGTTTACATATAGGATAAACTCGGCTATGATTCCAATCGATGCTATTTCCCCATCTATATATTGTTTGCCACCAATGTAGATGACAAAAATATTACTGATCCCGATCAATAGGATCATCAGTGGGAAGAACCAGGCATTGACCTTGGCCAGATCCATACTTTTGTTTTTTCCGTCCAGTGCCAAATTTTTCAACTCGGCATTTACCTTGGGTTCCAAGGCATACGCCTTAATGACCGAAATTCCCGAAAAGGATTCCTGGGTAAAGGTGGAAAGGGTTGACAAAAATTCCTGTACAATTGTACTGCGTTTATGAATTACTTTGCTGATCTGATAGATCAATACAGAAAGTATAGGTAGGGGCAACAATGCATACAAAGCCAGAACGGGTGCCTTTATAAACATCAGGGGAACCAGGCAAACAAAAAGAGTTAGCGTTTGTATTCCGTACATAATGGCCGGCCCACCATACAATCTTACCTGATTTACATCTTCGCTTATCCTGTTCATTAAATCGCCAGTCCTATTTTTTTTGTAAAAATTAAGACTCAATAGTTGATAATGGTCGAATACTTCATTCTTTAAATCGTACTCAATGTACCGGGAAACATTAATAATGGTCTGCCTCATCAGGAAGGTAAAAAAACCGGACAGCAATGCTGCTCCTACAATGATCAGTATGTATTCCAACAACATTTCCTTGGCTTCGGCCTTAAGGATATTATTACCTATAAAGCCTTCAACAACTTCAATGGATTTTTTTACATATGAGGGCATGACCAATTGAAAAATACGGGCTATCATGGTAATTATGATACCAACAAGCAGCTTAAATCGGTACTTCCTAAAATATTTATTTAGATGCTGAAGTTCTTTCATTGGTTATGAAACAGGAATTGCAGGAATTTGGATTACAATTCGGCAAAGATAGTTTTTTGGATCCAAACCAAATGTTATAAAACACATAAGATAATACCCAAAAAGGTAGTTAGGATTAAAAAATATAATCCTATTTTTGTACCCGAAAGTTTTATTTATCTTACTAAAGTTCTTTAAAAATGCTTACAAGAAGGCACATTAGGGTTAAAGTTATGCAATGTATTTATGCATTGACGCAATCGAAGGATGATTCCCTTGAAAAACAAGAGAAATTTTTGAAAGTAAGCATAGAGAACATGTACACACTATACCTGTTGATGCTGAGCCTTTTTATAGAGTTGCATGAAAGGGCGGAGAATCAGATAAGCCTTTCTTCCAAAAAATATCTCAAAAACAACACGGATTCTTATCCCAACAAGGAAAAATTCCTAAGGAATAAACTTTTGTTACAAATTGCCGAGAACAAGACGCTAAAGGATGAATTGTCCAAAAGAAAATTGAACAACTGGTATTTGAACGAAGAGTATATCAGGATAATCTACAATGAGGTTATGGAAAGTGATATATATGCCAAATATATGTCCAATCCCGAAAGCACTTATGAAGAGGACAAAAAGCTTATTATAGATTTGTTCCGTGACATAATTGCACCCAACGAAAAGATTTACGATTATTTTGAAGATGACAAATTAACATGGGTAGACGACATCCCCATTGTAAATACCTTTCTCTTAAAGCAGTTTAAAAAAGTGAAGGAAAGTACTGTTCCGTCTTATTTTTTACCGCCCCTATTTAAGGATGAGGACGATATGGTATATGCCAATAGGCTTTTAACGAAAACATTGTTGAACAATTCCAAATTGGAACAGGAGATAGAGGGGAAAACCCCCAATTGGGACAAGGACCGAATTGCGGATATTGATGCCATTCTTTTAAAAATGGCTATTTGCGAACTACTCAATTTTCCATCGATACCGGAACGGGTTACCATAAACGAGTTTTTAGAGATTGCCAAGGAATACTCCACTCCTAAGAGTAGCATATTCATTAACGGAATTTTGGATAAGCTGGTAAGGGAATATAAGGACGATGGAAAACTAAAAAAAGTTGGTAGGGGTTTGTTATAAACAAATATTCCTTAATTTTGCGCAAATAAAAATTAATAGGGATGAAAAGAGCCATATTAATTCTTGAAATCCACCAAGATGATTAATGGCGATTTACATTTTACCTTTTAATAAATAATTAAATTTAAACAGATGAAAAGAATATTCTTAACCTTAAGTATTATTTCTGTTCTTGTCCTTTCTTCCTGTAAGGAAAAGGCCTCCAGTAAAATTGAAGCTTCCAATGTAGAAGTTGCTGCCGAAAGGGATGCAGCTGCAAAAAGTCTTCCTGTTATGGAGTTCGATAAAGTTGAGCACGATTTTGGATCAATAGATCAAAATGCACCACAGGAAACAATTTTTACATTTACCAACACTGGTGATGCTCCTTTGATTATTACCGATGCAAAAAGTAGCTGTGGTTGTACTATCCCAGAATATCCAAAAAATACTCCAATAGCGCCAGGTGAAAAAGGTGAGTTGTTGGTGAAGTTTAACGGATCTGGACAAAATCAGGTAACAAAGACAATAACTGTTACCGCCAATACTAGTAAAGGAACTGAAACACTTAGAATTAAGGCATTTGTAACTCCAAAAGGAGCAGGTCCTGTAGGTCCTGTTAAATAAGTAGATAAAATTATGTTAGAACAATATCCATATCTTCCGCTGATATTAATGTTTGTAGTGGTGTATTTTTTTATGATCGCACCACAAAGAAAACGTCAAAAACAAGAGAAGAAATTTGCCGAAGAATTGAAAAAGGGAGATAAAGTTGTTACCAAGAGTGGTATGCACGGAAAAGTGGTCGATTTAAATGACAGTGATTTTTCCTGTGTTATAGAAACCATGGCCGGGAAAATAAAATTTGATCGTACTGCCATATCTATGGAGATGAGCAAAAAAGTAAACGCACCCGAAAAGAAGTAATTTTTTTTCCCGAATAGTTTAAAAAGCACCAACCAAAAGTTGGTGCTTTTTTGTTGTAAAATTTTGTACATTAAGGACTTATTAAATCCATAATTTCATGATTCACAACAGAAGAAAATTCATTAAGCAGAGCGGTCTTATGGCAATGGGGACCGGAGCGGCATTTTTATTTCCTATGGAGCTATTGGCTTCTATGCGGGCTAATATAAGTCCAAACGACAAAATTGGTGTAGGCTTGATAGGGTGCAATGGTATGGGTTTTAGTGATTTGAGTTCCATGCTTAAAATGAGTGAAATACAGGTTGTGGCCCTTTGTGATGTGGATGAAAGTGTTTTGAAAAAGAGAACGGCCGATTTGGAAAAGGCAGGAATAAAAAAGCCAAAGTTATATAAAGACTATAGGGAATTATTGGAGGATAAGGATGTTGATGTAGTAATTATTGGGACTCCCGACCATTGGCATTGTCTACAGCTTTCCGATGCCGTTAAAGCTGGTAAGGACGTATATTGTGAAAAACCCTTGGCCAATTCCATAGAGGAATGCAACCTTATGCTAAATTCCGTTCAGGCAAGTGATAGAATGGTACAAATAGGGCAGTGGCAAAGAAGTCAGCCCCATTTTGTGGATGCTATAGATTTTGTCCATTCGGGAAAATTAGGGGAAATTCGTTTGGCAAAAGCGTGGGCCTATCAAGGTTGGATGGGGTCTATTCCTGTTTTGCCCGATACTGCAGCTCCTGCTGGAGTGGATTACGGTATGTGGTTGGGTCCCGCTCCACTAAAACCGTTTAATACCAATAGGTTTCATTTCAATTTTAGATGGTACTGGGATTATGCCGGAGGTTTAATGACAGATTGGGGAGTACATTTAATGGATTATGCCCTATATGGAATGAAGGCGAACACTCCTAAATCGGTGATGGCCCTGGGCGGTAAGTTTGCCTATCCCGATGATGCTTCGGAAACACCGGATACCTTGCAGACCGTTTATGAGTACGATGGTTTTTCAATTTTGTGGGAACATGCTACAGGGATAGATAATGGTAATTACGGTCGTAATCATGGTATTTCTTTTATTGGCAATAACGGAACATTAGTTTTGGATCGTAATGGTTGGGAGGTAATATCGGAAAAGAATAAGATGAAGAGTATACCCTTACAAAAAAACCAAGGTAGCGGACTGGACAGACATACTGTGAATTTTGTTGAAGCTGTGAAATCCAGGGACGGTTCCAAGTTAAAGGCTCCTTTAAAAGTAGGGTATGACGCGGCTTTGGTGTGTCATATGGGAAATATAGCCTTTAAAACCGGCAATAGGATATATTGGGACAATACTTCCGGACAATTTTCGGATGCAGCTTCAAATGCATTGATAAACGCCCATTACCACAACGGCTGGGAGTTGCCAAGGGGGTAAAAAAATAACCTGATTTAGATACTTTGGGGTGTGGATATGTTAATCATCAATTGGCTTGCCAACAACTTTTATTTTAAAGGTTATGCCTTGATATAAGTGAATTGAAACCATTTCTTCTCTTTTTTTCTACAGTTTCCCTTATAAACTATAGTCTATATGCATCAGAGTTGTTGCCGATAAAGATTGTCAGGTAACTGAGAAATTGGAGTATAGATCTAATTTTTTATAATTTACTGAGGAAATAGAGTTGAAATTTGAGATACTATTGCCTTTGTGACAAATAAGCTTTTTTTAAAACAGTTAAAATAAATTTTATGAAATATTTAGTTCTGATTTTGTGCTTTTTCAGTATAAATTTTATGATTCCCCAAGATATGCTGTTGGAAGCGGAAAGTTTTGACGACAAGGGGGGATGGGTCGTTGACCCGCAATTCATTGAGCAGATGGGTTCTTCTTATCTCCTGGCCCATGGTATGGGAGAACCGGTGAAAAATGCAAAAACCGAGGTTAATTTTAAGAAAGATGGCGAATATAAGGTTTGGGTTCGCACCAAGAATTGGGTTCCAGGGGAATGGAAAGCCCCTGGAAGATTTCAAATAATAGTAAATGGCTTGGTGTTGGAAAATACACTGGGCCTCCGTTCTGGATGGGGTTGGGAGTATGCCGGAGCTGTCCAGATAACGAATAAAAAGAATACTTTGGAACTTGTAGACCTTACAGGTTTTAACGGTCGATGTGATGCCATCTATTTTACCACTTCTGATGTTGAACCGCCTTCATCCATGAAAAAGTTGGCTACTTGGAGGAAAACTGTAGTGATGGAGCCGTTGGCTCCCAAAGTTACCAAGAAGTATGATTTAGTTGTTGTAGGTGGAGGAATTGCCGGTTCCGCAGCGGCTATAGCGGCCGCCGAGGAAGGGCTTCAGGTTGCGCTAATTCACGACCGACCTGTATTGGGAGGTAATGCCAGCAGCGAAATTAGAGTACATACCTTGGGTATATATGGTAATTTTGAACGAATTCTTAAAAAGTTGGATACGGAACATTATCCGAATGGATCTCCAGAAGCTCATAAGGATCAAATTAAAAGGGACAACAATGTAAAAAGTTATGAGAATATTTCTCTCTTTTTAAATTGGAGGGCCTATGATGCGAAAGCTGTTGAAAATAGAATCCGTTATGTAGATGCTCGTCAAACAGCAACCGGGGAGCGCATTCGCTTTGAGGCGCCACTTTTTGTGGATTCCACTGGAGATGGTTGGATAGGTTTTTGGGCTGGAGCAGAATTTTCGTATGGCCGCGAAAGTGTGGATAAATACGGGGAAGAATGGAAAGAGCATGGGGAATTATGGAGTCCAAAACAGCCAGATAATGCAGTGATGGGTTCTTCGGTACTTTGGCGTTCCTATGAGGCAGAACAAGTGGCCCAATTTCCAGAAGTACCTTGGGCAATGCCTGTGGCCCGGGATTATGCCAAGGTCAAAGGGGAGTGGCAGTGGGAGTTTAGTCGTAATGATCTTCATCAAATAGATGACGCGGAGGAAATTCGCGATCATATGCTCCGGGCTATTTACGGTTCTTTTGCTAATGCCAAGAAACAGCCTGAAAACGCCAATCGAAAATTGGAATGGGTATCTTATTTGGTAGGTAAACGTGAATCCCGAAGATTGGTAGGGGACTATATTTTTACATTGAACGATGCCAAAACGGGTAGAACTTTTGCAGATGGAGTGGTGGAAGAGACTAGGGAAGTGGACGTGCATTATCAGACGGTGTTGGAGGATGAGAATAATCCCGATTTTATTTCTGAAGCACTTTTTTACAAGACCCCTAAATATTATATCCCTTACCGAAGTTTGTATTCAAAGAATATTAATAATTTATTTATGGCCGGTAGAAATTTCAGTACCTCCCATGTTGGTCTAGGTGGACCAAGGGTAATGAGGACAACCGGACAAATGGGGGCAGCCGTAGGTTTTGCGGCATCACTTTGTAAAAAGTACGATGTAAGCCCTAGGGATATATATACAGGTTATTTGAACGAATACATGGACCTTATAGAAAAACAAAAATATACCCCTATTCCAGATTCCAAGAAATAGTAGGGTTGATTTATAGAAGATACATGAAACTAATCCCGATCCGTGAATGGAGTAAGTAAATTATCATGAAAATATTAGTTGTCATCATATTGATTTGGGGATTGGGACTTTTGTCGACCCAAAAATTGATCAGGAACTACAGCACTGATGAGCAAAAGAAGGCGTTGACAAAAAAGCCGGAGTACTATGCAATGGAATGGCAAGATGGCATTGCATTGTACAATAAGCCAACTTCTTTTTTTATTGAGGTGGAGACCATGGGCAATCAAAATGTTGATTTGCTCGTAACCGATCTGCAAAGACCAGTTCTCTATACGGCTGATATTTGTACCCCAGTTTGTGCGGATGGCGAGTGTAGGTTGATGTTCCTTACACTTTATTGGAATTTATTAGGATCCTATGTCGGTTATGATAAGGTAGAAGGCCAATCATTGACAAAACATGATCATGTGGAATTTGTGGATCAGGATTATGAAAAATTACACCAGCTATTGTTGGATGATAATTCAATTCTAAAAAGAAGGAAAATTGATGAGTTGGTTTTAAAACCAAAAGAGTCCGAATTGGATGGTGTAGATGCCATAGCGGGTGCCACCATAGTAGAGGTAAAGGAATCTGTGGTAGATGGAGCACTTTATTCTTGTTTTGTAGCCTGGAATATTGCCCATGGCCCCATTAAGGAAGAGCTTCAGGAGTATACTGCCGCCTTGTTCGATAAAGAATTAAAGCGTTATATGCTCATGAGTAATGAGCAGGATTATCAAATGTATGCCCTTAATTCTTTGAGTGAATCTGAATTCATGGAATATAAGGTCCGAATAGCACAAATTTTCGGGGAAAGTATTCCTTTGGTACGTACTTATATTGTGCAAAATCTTCCTAAATTGTTCTGGCAAACCGAAGATCTCCAAATCCCTTTTTGGGAGAGCTTTGCTGAGGTTGATATTAATACTAGAAGTTTGTTGCTGAATCATATTCATGAAGCTCCTGTCAATGTATTGGTGTCATTGGCTAGTAATTTGGAGCTAATGACCAAAAATCAGTTGAAATTATATCTAGAGGCCATTGAAAAAAATGTATTGACGAACCCTGATATTAACGCACAACTTTTGCGGTTTGCCGAGTCCGGTAACCACACATACGGCTATATCGTAACAGAATTTTTGGAGGATCTGGAATAATTGGGTAGAGGTGATTGATTTGGAACAAAATTGAATTTGTAATTATAACATTAATGAAATGATATCATTCTTATTGTCTATTGGAGCTTTAATACTTGGGTATTTTACTTACGGGAAATTGATGGAAAGGATATTTGGGGTGGATAAGGATAGGGAAACACCAGCAGTAAGGCTTAGGGACGATGTTGATTTTATTACATTGCCTACTTGGAAGGTCTTTTTGATCCAATTTTTGAATATAGCAGGCTTGGGACCCATCTTTGGTGCTATTGCAGGGGCTATGTTTGGGCCTGCCGCTTTTTTGTGGATCGTATTGGGAAGCATTTTTGCAGGTGCGGTGCACGACTACTTTTCCGGAATGTTGTCCATTAGGCACGATGGATTGAGTATTAGTGAAGTGGTCGGGATATACCTGGGACCTACTGCAAAACAGTTTATGCGACTTTTTTCAGTGGTCCTGTTAATTTTTGTGGGGACCGTTTTCTTGGTAGGTCCGGCTAAAATAATTGATGGGATGACCGGGAACATCTGGAACGTGTGGATTTGGGTGGCCATTATTTTGGTTTATTACGTACTATCCACATTACTACCAATAGATAAATTAATAAGTAAGCTTTACCCCATTTTTGGAGTAGCGATGTTGCTTATGGCCATAGGTTTGGTAATTGCACTTTTTTTTGGGGACTACAATATTCCCGAACTGGTTCCAGCGAATTTAAGAAATATGACCAGCGATCCAGAGGCAACCCCCTTGTTTCCAATACTGTTCATAACCATTGCCTGTGGTGCCATTTCAGGATTCCATGCCACCCAGTCCCCACTTATGGCACGTTGCATGAAAAATGAAACACTTGGAAGAAAGATCTTTTACGGCACCATGGTCACGGAGGGGATAGTGGCTTTGATATGGGCCGCTGCAGCAATGACATTTTTTGGAAATGTGGAAGGTTTAAACGGTGCCATGATCGCCAATAACAACAATGCCGCTTGGGCCGCCAATGAAATATCCCTTAATATGCTGGGCCAAATTGGGGGTGTACTGGCCTTATTAGGTATTGTTGCTGCACCAATTACATCGGGAGATACCGCATTTAGGTCTGCACGCTTAATATTGTCCGATATATTTAAGTCCAACCAAAAGAAAATAGTCAACAGGCTTCTTATTAGTCTGCCGCTATTCATAATCGCCTTTGTACTTACCCAAATAGATTTTGGAATTATATGGAGATATTTTGCCTGGAGCAACCAAACCTTGGCTATGATCGTGCTTTGGACTATAACCGCCTATTTAATTTATGAAAACAAGGCCTATTGGGTTACCCTATTACCGGCAATTTTTATGACAATGGTGTGCAGTACCTATATTTTAATTGCCCCGGAGGGTTTTCAATTGCCAAACGATATTTCTTATATAGGTGGTACGCTAATAACGCTGACTATTACAATCGCATTTTGGGTATATACCGCCCAAAAGAAAAAGATCTTTGTAGGGGTATGATGCAAAAAAATCTGACTATCATTTTTATAGCCGTTCTGATCATTATTGGTTTAGGGTTCATTTCCTGTTCAGATGATCGGGCCCAAAAAATTTTTGAAGAAGAGCAGGAATTATACACCGTACTAGGGGTGGAGGATACTGGTCTCAATTTTGTCAATAAGCTGGAGGAAACCACTACTATGAACGGATTTTACTATGAATACTTTTATAATGGGGGAGGGGTTGCAGTGGCCGATTTTAACAATGATGGACTTCAAGATGTCTATTTTGTTAGTAACCTTCGGACCAATAAGCTGTTCTTAAATCTGGGAAACCTAAAGTTCAGAAACGTAAGTGTAGCTGCCAATGCCCAGGGCAATGGCGGGTTTCCTACAGGTGTTACCGTGGTGGATATCAACAATGACGGCTTAAAAGATATTTACATCCTTAAATCAGGTCGATTTGAGGACGATGAACCATTACGCAACCTGTTATTGATAAATAAAGGAATGAATAAAGACAATATTCCTGTTTTTGAGGAGGATGCGAAATCATATGGACTGGACTTACCACATTATTCAACCCAATCTTCTTTTTTTGACTACGACCGTGATGGGGATCTGGATATGTTCTTGATCAACCATAATGTAGAAATGTATGGGATAGAAGAGACTGCTGATATAATGAAGGGGACAACGGATAAGATTGGTGAAAAACTCTATCGTAACGATGACGGAATGTTTGTCAATGTTTCACAAAAGGCAGGGATTATCAGCAATAATCTTGGTTTTGGCCTAGGTCTTGCCGTTGGGGATGTTAATAATGATGGTTGGCCAGATGTTTATGTAAGCAATGATTACTATGAAAAGGATCATCTTTATTTGAACAATCAAAATGGGACTTTTACAGAAAGTTCTCTTAAATCATTTAATCACATTTCTACATTTTCAATGGGCAATGATATTGCCGATATCAATAATGATGGCTTATTGGACATAATATCACTTGATATGATGGCCGAGGATAATTATACCCAAAAGACTAGTATGAGCGGTATGAACGTAGCACAATTCTACAATATAGAGAAATTGGGTCTTCATCGACAATATATGTATAATGCCTTACAGGTCAATAATGGTAGCTATCCCAATACTAACATACCTGCCTTTTCCGATATAGCGCAACTAGCAGAGATATCCAGTACAGATTGGAGTTGGGCCCCATTGCTTTTGGATATGGATAATGACGGCTATAGGGATTTGTTTGTTTCCAACGGTATTAAAATGGATTTTAGAAACAATGATTTTGCAATTTATTTGGAAGAAAAATATCAAGAAGGTTTACGCAGCAGAAAAGTAGATTTAGCGAAGTATGTGGATGATTTATTGGACAAGCTACCAGAACGAAAAAAAGAAAATTATTTTTATCTAAATGGAGGAGATCTAAAATTTAACAAACTGGCAGTTAATCAAACAGCCACCTATTCCAATGGCGCAGCCTACGCTGATTTTGATAATGATGGGGACTTGGATATCATAATTAATAATACAGATGATTTCGCCCAATTGTACCGTAACAATCAATCAAGTAATACATTTTTGAAAATTGTGCTAAAAGGTCCAGATAAGAATATTGATGGTATTGGGGCCCGAATCGAAGTCAACGCCAACGATAAAACCTTTTATGCCGAAAATTATTTCTCAAGAGGTTTTCAATCCGCAATGGCTTCACCTATTCATTTCGGCCTTGGGGATATAAAAAAGCTTGATTCGGTAAAAGTGGTTTGGCCAGACGGGCAATATCAGATTTTGACCAATATAAAGGCTAATCAAGAAATTATTATTCAATATGCTCCAGAAGGGAAAGCAACGTTCGAAAAGGATAAGCCAGATTATACATTTCAGGATATAACGGAAGACTATGGCATAAACTTTAAACATGACGAAAATGATTATAATGATTTTTCTATGGAATCCTTAATGCCCCATAAGATGTCCCAATTTGGGCCATGTATTGCGGTTGCCGATGTGAATAATGATGGTTTGGAAGATTTTTACATTGGAGGGGCTATGGGTCAATCAGGGGTGTTGTATTTACAAGCTACAGATAATATGTTTGAGAGCCAACCCATGGAATCTTTTGAATTGGACAAAAGCCAGGAGGATACCGGTGCTATCTTTCTGGATGCGGATGGGGACGGAGACCAAGATCTTTATGTGGTAAGTGGGGGAAATGAAAAAGAAGCAGGAAATTTATTTTATTTGGACCGCTTTTATGAAAATGATGGTAAGGGCAAGTTTATTAGAAACAACAATGCTATTCCTGAAATTCTTGGTAGCGGCCAGGTTGTCAAAACTTTGGATTATGACAGGGATGGTAATCTAGATCTATTCATCGGTTCGCGGTTACAGCCTCAAAATTATGGCTATCCTTCCAAAAGTCTTCTTTTAAGAAATGTATCCACTAATGGCAATGTTGCATTTGAGGATGTCACAGATTTAGCTTTTCCGGATCTCAATGATTTGGGTATGGTAACGGATGCACTCTGGGTGGATTTGGATAACGATAAATTTGAAGAACTGATTATTGCCCAGGAGTGGGGGAATATTCAGGCCTTTAGTTGCAAGAACAATGAATTTTTTAATGTATCCGAACCATTAGGATTAAATAATAATGTTGGTTGGTGGTTTAGTCTTGCTGCTGCCGATGTTGATTATGATGGGGATATGGATTTAATTGCAGGGAATCTAGGCCTTAACTATAAATATAAGGCATCAGAACAGGAACCATTCCACTTGTATTTAAATGATTTTGATCAAAATAACACTAATGATATTGTTTTAGGATACCATGAAGGAGAGCAAATGTATCCATTAAGGGGGCGTGAATGTTCTTCTGGGCAAATGCCCTTCATAAAGAAAAAGTTTCAAACTTATGAAGATTTTGGAAAGGCCAGTTTACGAGAAGTTTACGGCGAGGAATTGGACAAAGCCCGTCACTTGGCAGCTACAAATTTTGCAACTAGTATTTTGATAAACGAGGATAACCAGCATTTTAGTTTTTCTCCACTACCCAATAGTGTACAGATTTCGTCAGTAAATCGAATATTGACGTTGCAGAATGACCGTTTAAAAAACTCGGACTTAATTTTCTTTGGAAATCTTTATGGTTCTGAGGTGGAAACCCCTAGAAATGATGCTAGTTATGGGCACTATCTTATATCGAGGGGTGACGGTATTTTTGAGCCTACCGCGGCACAGCAATCGGGATTATATGTCCAAGGGGATGTAAGGGCGGCTTCCTATATCCATCTTGGAAGAAACAAACAAAAGGGAATGTTGGTAGCTAGAAACAATGCACCTTTACTTCTATATAAAATACCATAAAAAATATTGATGGATTTTGAGTTGATTTAGTTAGTTGTGGAAAGGACAAGGTAAAGCTTTGTCCTTTTTCTTTCTTTGAAGTTTAATGAAGTTTTTTATTGAAGTAAATATCTTTGGGAGTGATTGGAATTAATCTGGTATATGGATTATAAATAACTTAACCACCATTTATCCTTATTATTAATCTTATAGATCATGTATTTTTCACATAGGGGATAGAGGGCAAATATTATCCCGATCCAAACCATATAGGTTATCCACAGGGGGTATCCATAGGTGACCAATGTTTCGTTCATAAATACATCAGCGGTCAAAATCATATCTTTCCAGTTTCCACCAAAAATTATAATTCCAATAATTGCTGCAGTATGGATTACCAATACGTGTAGGAAATAATAGAAGAAGGGAACTCTTCCGAAAATTAAAAAGAAATTGGTGATCGAATTTTTTACATTTTCAATGGTATAAAGGAACAGTAGGGCAGGACCAATAGTAATAAGAACAAAAGCAAGGGAAGGAGGATACTTGGTAACGTTAAAAAAGGATATAATGGTTTTGGAACTGCTATCCCGAACGGTCCATGGCACCAAATCCCCATAGACATTTAAACCCCTGATTAGAAAGAATAGGGCCAAGGCTCCCAAGCCCATACGTAACAACCATGTTCTTCTTATTTTCTCATCAAAGTCCTTTACATATAGCTGCCCCAAGCAATAACCCAGTGCCATTAGTCCTATCCAAGGGATAACTGGATAATGGAATAATATCATTTTATCGGGACCCAGGACCATGATATGGTTCTGATGCAATAGGTACCACATAATGGCTTCAGGACTATTTCCTTGCATTACCAATCCGTCCAATAGATTGTGCCCAGCAATAATAACTAGCCCCAATACAAGAATCCATTTATAAGGCAGATATATCAGAAATGATAAACAGATCATACTAAAGCCAATGGCCCAAATAACCTGTAGTATGGGAAAACTATAGCTTAGGTCAAAGGTCCAAATTAGGTTGTTGACCACCACCTCCATAAAAATTAACCAAATCCCTCTGGTAAGGAGAAATTTGGAGAGTTGGGATTTTGTTTTGTTTCTTCCATAAAGGAAAGCAGAGGTCCCGGCAAGAAAAACAAATACCGGGGCGCAATAATGGGTAATGAAACGTGTAAAAAACAATATGGGCGTTGTGGTTTCCACATCGGTAGGGTCAATAAAAAAGGAGCCGTAGTTAAAATAATCCCTAACGTGGTCCAATGCCATAAGTACCATAACCGAGCCCCTTAAAATGTCAATGGACTCTATTCGGTTGGTTTTTGGTTTCATATGTTCAGGGTCAAATAAAATATAACTTGCTTAAATATAGTTGTTTAAAGGGTTTAATTGTAAAATTTTACCAATCATTTCCCTAAACAACTATAGGCAAGTCTGGGTCACATGATTTTGAATTTGAGGCAACTATTGTGAAATCTATTTTAT
>TARA_R100001369_G_scaffold91707_1_pt1 | contig 16566 bp, 15 predicted proteins | sample TARA_R100001369 | Tara Oceans TARA_R100001369 (sample SAMEA2621528) | marine metagenome | biome: marine biome (ENVO:00000447); feature: surface water layer (ENVO:00002042); material: "saline water (ENVO:00002010), including plankton (ENVO:xxxxxxxx)" | depth 5 m | reverse complement strand
GTTTACGGTTACCGACACCAAAGGCCATCTTTTCCAAATAGATGAAAAAGGCAAGACAACCACTGCCAACTTAAACCTACTCCCAGACCATGGATTGGATGCCACAAGCAACACCCTGGCCATTATGAACGATAATGTACTGACCATAAGAAGCAAAAAAGTGGAATTGGACCTGGGGGTATATTCAAAACCACGGATATTCTATCTAAACGACAAGATATATATAAGCGTTACGGACATACAGAACCAGAAAATCTATCTTTTCGACAGTCAGGCAGAGGCCATTTCCAACTTTCCCGTTCCCGGCAATTCCAGTATTGATTTAATTGATATGGACAACGACCATAAGTTGGAGCTTGTAGCTAAGGATCAGGACAACTCCATTATTGTATACAAAATCAATTAGGAAAAATAAGGGAGACAAATACCATCCAGAATAACCTATTGGGTAAGCTTTTACTTTTTTTTGGATAGGAAAAATACTATTTAAATATCCCATTAATCTTACATTATAGGGCTTCCCTAGCCCCTGCCGCATTTCTTTTCTTGTAAACTTTTTTAATGTAAATGTTAACCATTGGTTTTATCACACCATTAATACATAAAAACAGGCAACATATACACCTGACCTGGAGCAAGCCTGAAATTTTGTTAAATTTAGATAACATATTGAGCCAAAGTTGATTGAGAACAAAACAAGACGAGAACATTAAAAATAAAGATCATGAATCCCATTAAAGTATTCCCCAAAATATTCCCAGTTTTTCTATTGCTTTTCTTTTTTTCCGGCGCCCTTCAAGGCCAAATTTTGAAAAAATTGGGTAAGCGGGCAGAAAGGGCCGTAGAACGAACCGTAGAAAACAGGGTGGATAGGGAAGCTTCAAAAAAGACAGATGAAGTCTTGGACAGTATTTTGGAACCAGGTTCTAAAAAATCTCCTACAGACACACAGATAGAAAACCCATTACCTCCTTCGGGTCAAGACAATCCCGGAAATGTGGATGGAAACAACGGTAGTGGCAGCACACCGGGACAGCCTACCAAAAAGACCATTGAGGTATACAGTAAATTTGACTATGTACCTGGAGACAAGCCTTTATTTTTTGATGATTTCTCCAATGATTTCATTGGCGATTTCCCTTCCAAATGGAATACCAATGGCGGTGGGGAAGTTGTATCCATAAATGATTCCGACGAGAAATGGTTTGAATTAATTTCGGGATACAACATATATTATATTCCGGACATAACAAATTTGCCCGAGGAATACACCATTGAATTTGATATCATGGCCCTAGGGTTGGACAACAAGACATCTTCTACCTCATTTCTTAGGGTAGCTTTAAGTGATGACGACAAATTTAAAGACGGCGCCAATTTTGTACATGCCCATATTCCTTTTTGCCAATACTCTCCAATAGGCATCACCATGGCCAACCACATTAATAACAAAAGAGAAATTTACAGTGTTGTTAGGGCCGATCTTAGGGATGAGATTTTAGATAGGCCACATGTTTCCATTGCCGTAAACAAACAGCGATTTCGATTATGGGTCAACGAGGAGAAACATATAGATATCCCCAGGATAGTACCCCAAGGAGCCGTGTTGAAATCTTTAAAATTTCATATGAACAATTTTAAGGATGGTAAGGAACGCGTGTTCATCAGCAACCTTAAAGTAGCCGAAGGCGGTTTGGACTTACGGCGTAAATTGATTTCAGAAGGGGAAGTTTCCACCAATGGGATTCTGTTCGATTCCGGTTCGGCCAATATCCAACCACAATCCATGGGGATCATTCGACAAATTTCCCAAGTTTTACAGGAAGAAAACGGAATGAACCTAATGATAATTGGCCATACCGACGCCGATGGCCCTGAAGATGCCAATTTAAGCTTGTCACAAAAGCGAGCTGCCGCGGTGAAAAATGCACTAGTTAGTGTTTATGGTATTTCAGACAGCCGTTTGCAAACCCAAGGCAAGGGAGAAAGCCAACCCATAGGGGATAACAATACTCCCGACGGCAAAGCTCAAAACAGGCGTGTCGTTTTCAAAAAAATATAAACTTAATACATATCCATCTTAAATCTAAAACATGAGAACACTTATCTTAATTTATAGCTTTTTCCTTGCAACCTCCATCGCTTTCTCCCAAAATTGCAGTAAATACTACCCAATGGAGGAGGGCACAAGTTTTCAATATACAATGACCAACAAAAAAGGAAAGACAGAAGGAATTACCGACTACTCTATTACAAATGTTGAAAATACAGGTGGCGTTACCACCGCCACCATGAATATGAAGTTTACCGATGAAAAAGGCAAGGAAATATTTGTATCCGATTATAAAATCAGCTGTTCAGAGGATGTAGTCAAGATAGACTACAATTCTTTGGTACCTGCACAAATGATGAAACAATATACGGATATGGGAATGGAAATGGAGATTAGCGGAACAGATATAGAGTTGCCCAACAACCTTAGTGTTGGACAGGGCTTAGACGACGCCAATGTAGCCATAGCCATCAAAATGACTGGTATGAACATGAATATTAAAGTAGACCAGCTAAATAGGGTAGTGGAAAAAACAGAAAATGTCACCACGCCAGCAGGAAACTTTAAGTGTTACGTGATAACTCAGGACAATATTTCTGAGACCATGGGCGTAAAACAAATAATGCAATCCAAGTTATGGCTTGCTGAAGAGGTAGGAATGGTAAAACAGGAAACCTATAATAAAAAAGGTGACCTTATGAGCAAGAGTGTGCTTACTTCTTTTGAAAAATAAAGGAAACATCTTTTTCAAAGATTAATGACTTAATGCTCAAGGCGAAGAAGAATTGGATTTGTCCTAAGGCCAATCACCTAAGCCTTAAACCGCCGTTAACTTTTTAATGATTTGGAAAAAACAAATAAGCATAACAAATATGGGAACAATAATAAACGTAAGGAAGGTTTTGGAATATAAGGGAACTTGTCAAATACACTTATAATCAATGCCGCTAAACAAAAGTGAATACATTGTTAATATCTAAAACTTGAATTATGAAAAAAAAACCAATCATTATCATTGCATTTGCTGCGCTTTTAATAGCCTCCTGCATAAAAGACTATGTTGGCCATGGTGGCGATAAAATAGAGCTTACCCAAGATAATTATTTATACGAGGGAGATCTTTACCGCATTTACCTAGATCAGGAAATAGCCAAACTGGACGTGACTATTGCGGCCCTTAACGACATCATTGCCAATAATCAGGCCGATCAGACAACACTGAACGATCTTAAGGCTGCGGAAGAGGCCAAGGAGAACTTTGTTTCTGAAATAACTATAATCTTTGACCTGGAACAAGTGGGGCGTACAATTCCTAGGCCAAGACCACCATGCCCATCACCTCAAACCTGCGATTTTACAGCCTTCGAATATGTGTTAACCGACAATACCGTTGAGAAATTGGAAATCCTGATCTTAAACGAAAATGGCAAAACCATTGGCGGGGGCGTTATTGATGACTTAAGGCCCCTGTCCGGCACTGGAGGTTTAATTCAATTTAGCAAACTAAAGGTTGATTCCTATAAAGACCCCATCACCATATCGGTGAAGGTTTTCGGTGTAAATGGAAACGATAGAAGCTATAATTTAAAATAGCTGTAATTCCATTAAAAGTACATAACTTGTACAAAGGCTAATCTAAAAAGTGTATTTTTAATTCTTTTGTCACATAGAACGGAATTGAATTGGTAGACCTCATTGGTCCAACACTCTGCACTCTTCCCAAATTGACAGTAGAATGGACTTTTTAGATTAGCTTCTTTTGTATGAACCGGTATGCTACCTTTTTCTTAGCACTTTTTTCTCTTGTGGCCTTAGCCCAAAAAGAGTCCTATGATGGACAACTGGACAATTTATTTAACAATGCTTACGAACACCTCTACATAAACAAGGATTCCGCTTACTATTATTTCAAGGAAATTGAGGATTTGGCAGTTAAGAACAACGATTGGGTAACGGTTATTGAAGCCCTGATTAGTTCCAATAGACATGCAGGTGCTTTTTATGACCTTGATAAACTGAGCGATAATCTGAACATCCTGGATTCCCTTTTTTTAGCACATAAGGCATATCTGGATACCCTGCCGGAAAAACGTTTTTTCATAAATTCCATTTTGTACGATAAGGGCAATTATTATTTTCAGCTGAATAATTACAGGTCTTCCAGACAAACCTTTGGACAAATTATCGAATCATTGGAGACCTTACCAGATTCGGAAATGGATGAAGAACTAATAGATCTATTGTCAGTTTCCTATAGTTTTATCGCCAAAATGTACACTGAAGAGGGCAAATTTGAACTTGCCCAGCAATATTACGACAAGAACATTAGGTATATCCTTCAAAAAAAACCCGATGACCTAGCTTCATTGAACACCAATTATAGCCTACTGGCAGAACTGTACGGCAAAAAAGGCGAATACGAAACTTCCAATACTTATTTCAAAAGGGCATTGGGGTTCTATCTTAAGGACCAATCCGGCATTAATGGTATTATTGCAACAGCCCATAATCTCGCGGAAAATTTTCTTTCCCTTTCCAAGACAGATAGCGCCCAACATTATCTAAAACTGGCCAAAGGCTATTTAAACGACACCCATCATTTTGCATCATTTCACCATAGGGTACAGGCCAAATTGGAACAGAAAATGAACCATTTTGATTTGGCGGTCAAGGAACTGAATTTAGCACTTCAATTGGAAAAAAATAAATGGAAAAATGCCAAAAATGCGAGCATGGCCCAGATCTATAATGAAATGGGTGTTTTACATGCCAAATTTGGACAGCATAGGGGTGCGATTTCCAATTATAATTTGGGTTTGGATCAAATTATGGATTTTAGTGAGGATGGAACCATCGCGCTAAAACTTCTCAAAAACAAATCTGTTGCACTAAACACCCTAAGCACTAAGGATAATTATAAGACCACCTTAGAAACCGTTAAATTAGGCATAAAAACTTTGGACTCCCTAAAACCCACTTTTAGGAGTCAGGCTGATCAATTATTTCTTATTGAGGATGCCTTTCCCTTATTTGAAGCAGGTCTGGAAGCTGCTTACCAACTATATACTTCATCCAGTGACGAATCCTATATCGATCTTGCTTTCCGGTATTCCGAGAAAAGTAAATCCGTCCTATTGCTAGAAGCCCTATTGGGAGCCAAAGCCACACAATTTGCCGATATACCCAAGGATGTCTTGGAGCGGGAGAGCGAGTTAAAATCCGAAATCACTCATCTGGAGAAACAAATCAAAAATTCTATAGGAGAAAAATCCGAAAAACAGGATGCTCTTTTCAACCTAAAGGAAGAATACCGTCAACTAGTACGGCAATTGGAGACCGACTATAAAAGTTATTACGACCTAAAATACAATACAGCCACTATTGCAATTAAAGAGACTCAACAGGCCTTGTCCAAAAACGAATTTTTAATTTCCTATTTCTATGGCAACAAGGCTATTTACGTTATTTCCTTGGGCAGCAATACTAAGAATTTGATAAAAATACCTATTGATGCAAACTTCGAGGCGGGCATAAAAAAAGTATACAGGATGCTTGCGGATCCACAATCGGATGTGTCAGTGTTGAGCAAGTCAACCCATAAAATATATGTGCGTTTGCTGGAACCCATCTTAAAATCTGAAAATAAAACGAAACTTATCATTATTACCGATGGCCTATTGAACTATATCCCCTTCGCGGCTTTGAACACCGCTCCCGAAGGCATAAGCTATTTGGCGGAAAAGCATGCCATCAGTTATGTAAATTCGGGCACCTTACTTTCGGAATTGCGGCAACGGCAACCAAAAGAACTTTCCGTTTTGGCATTTGCTCCAAGTTTTGACGGCACCGTAACTGTAAGCAATGGAGACCGAGGACAATTGCTGCCATTACCAAACAATAAAAAGGAAGTGGAGCAGATATTAACCTCTTTCAACGGCCGTTCTTATATCGATAAAGAGGCGTCTCTCATAAACTTTAAATCCCAACTATCCTCTTTCGGGGTGGTTCATTTGGCCACGCACGCCATTTTCGACGACACCGCTCCAGAATATTCCTATTTAGCATTTTCACAGCACGATAACACAACGGAAAACCTTCTCTATGTAGCCGATTTATACAACCTGAAAATAGATGCCGATTTGGTAACCTTAAGTGCTTGCGAAAGTGGTTTGGGAGATCTTAAAAGGGGCGAAGGTTTTATGAGTTTGGCAAGAGGATTCTTTTACAGCGGCGCCGCGAGTATCGCCAGTACCTTATGGAAGATCAATGATGCCAGCACAACTGCTTTAATGCACGGTTTTTATAAAAATCTTTCCATGGGAGACACCAAGGATGTGGCCTTGCAAAAAGCGCAGATGGAATTTTTGAACATCAACCGTCAAAACGGGTTTTCACATCCTTACTATTGGTCCGGTTTTGTAATCTCTGGGAATACCGTACCGCTGTCATTTTCCAATAATTGGATTTGGATATTAATAGGTGTTATCGTTGTGCTTGTGGGTATATTTTTGTTCTTGCGAACTCGAAAAAGTTAGGCTTAGTCCAATTCCCTGAGCAAAGCTTCGGCCTTTTCCTTATTGTATTCGAAGTCTTGCACCTGCCTTTTAAGCGCTGCAACCGCGTTTACCTTATCAGAATCCTTTAGATAGGCAAGTGCCAAATACCAATTGGCCTCAGCTCTAAATACTTCATCGTTCAGCATCACGTTCTTTAACAAATCAATGGCCTGGGTATTTTTTCCCAATTGTAAATAGGACAGTGCCTGGTAAAAGTCGACATGGGATATGCCTCCCGTGCTTCTAAGTTCTTGGAAGACAGCTACCGCCTTTTCGTAATCACCAGCCTCATAAGCTGCAAACGCATCCCTTTCCTTTGTTGTATCGCCATCAGCCCTACTTATTGTGTAAACTGTATTGGGGTAACCTTCAAAATTGTCTTGATATAATTCATTGTAATCAGGTCCTGAAAATGATTTGATGCCAATCCAACCCAAACCGATCAATAAGGCTATGGAAGCCGCAATGGACCAATTCTTAAAACGCCATTTTGAAGGTTTACTTTTATCCTTCCCACTAATCTCCCTCTCATAACCTACCAGTTTTTCTTTGAGGTCTTCATTTACATACTCTTTGATGACACGTTTTAGATCTTTTTCAAACTCGAATTGCGCTTTGAAATCCAAATCATTTTTCAATAATTCATCAAAGAGAAGTTGCTCATCGTCCGTGAGCTGGTTCGCAAAATAGTTATATAATAAAAGTTCCTTATCCATAATTATTGGACGTTGTTAGCTTGGATCCGTTCGCGCAAAGTTTTCATACAACGCGATTTTGCCGCCTTTACAACGTTCTCGCTATTGTAATTTTCGGCCTTCATAATCTCCTGTATGGTATAACCCCGATAGTAAAAAAGGGTCAATAATTCCCGACATTGTTTACCCAAGGTGCCAAAATGTTTTTGTAATAGTGTCTGCTCGGTTGTCAACTCTGCTTCTTCCATTTCAAAACCACTCACCAATTCATCTTCCCTACCTACAATTGCCAGGTCGAATTTGGAACTCACCTTTTTCTTATTCTTTTTCATACGATCAAAAATCAAGTATTTGCCAATACCAAAAAGGTAGGTAGCAATACTACTGGTAAAGCTTTCCACTTTACCGTTCATCACATTATCATAGAATATGATATAGGCATCTTGATAAACATCTATATTTTCCTCATCCGACAAGTGGTACCTCCGTGCAAAATTCAAAAATTTCTCACGGTTCTCTTCGTAAACCTGTTTCAACGCTTTGTCAGAACCATTTCTTAAGTCTTCCAGCGTAATTTCGGTCTTTGCTTCTTTCACTTTATGGATGGGGGATAAATAAGGTTAACACCGCTATGCTAATTTAACATTTTTAAGAAAAAGATTTCCATGAAATCTCCAAAATAGTATGTATTGCCCTGTTTGTAGTATTACCGCTACAACGTGCGCCACTGCTTTACAACAAAACTCATGTTTCACTAACAAAACATCAAAGAAATTTTCTTATGGATGTTAACCTTTCATCTCCAATACTATGAAGGGTTAAATTCTTAAAACCAAAATCATGAAAACTATTGGAACTTTTTTATTTATAACATTTACACTATTTATTATATCATGCGACAAGGACGAGTCCATTTCCATGGATACTAATCTTATAAAAGACACTAGTATTCCAAAAGGTGATGACCCGCCAACGGAACAAGTATCACTGATTTTTACGGTACAAACAACTGAAGATCAGATGGGACCATTTGCAAAAAACGCCATGGCGGAATTCGATGGAAAAGTATGGTCTGTTGGAGGCATCAACGCCTATTCAACCCCTAATTTATCCAATGATGTCTGGAGCAGTGAAAATGGAAAAAACTGGATTTCAGTGACCAACGATAAGTTTAGCGAACGTGAAGGCCATACGCTGACCGTATATGACAATAAAATGTGGCTCATTGGTGGTGTAGATAATTCTGGCACCCATTTAGGAGAAATATATTTCTCTACGGACGGTGTTAATTGGACCATGGTAACCACCATTAGCCCCACACTAGCCGCCCCGGCTTTCCACAGCACTGTAGTCTTCAACAACAAACTTTACGTCATCAGGGATGGCTTTGATGACCATGTCATTGTATTGTCCTCCAGTGATGGCATTAATTGGAATCTTGAAACTGACCGTGCTTTTTCCAACAGGGAGGATTTTGAAGCCGTGGTATTTGAAAATGCCATTTATGTAATTGGCGGTAAGCACGTTGACAGTTCATTTAATGAAATATGGAAAAGTACAGATGGCATAGAATGGAATTTGGTTACTCCCAATACCGACATCTTCAACCCCAGGTATGCACATACGGCAACAGTACACAACAACAAGGTATGGATAGTTGGGGGTGTCACAGGCCCTTATGATGAGACCCACATTGATTTTTGGTTCTCCGAAAACATGGAGGATTGGACAGAATATGATGGTCCCTTACCCACTACAGAAGGTCTTATTCATCATACGGCACTATCCTATAATGAGGAATTATGGCTTTTTGGAGGACTACAACCAGATGCTTCCGGTGGGGCACCAATAACAGGGGAAATTAGAAGTATAAGCGAAGATTAATACCGGCCGGTTTTAAGCCATTATAGAATAAGAACATTAAACAAATATATCATGAAAACAATATCCACCATTAGAATCAAATTTAAAAATATTTGGACATTAGGACTGCTAATCCTTCTTGCAACAACCTTTTTAAGTTGCAACAAAGAAGACGAACCCGAAATTGAAGCCTCCCTTCTGGCAGAGAGTTCACAAGAACTAGTTTTGGGCAAATGGTTTGTAGGACTGGCTCAAAGCGATATACCAAGCCACTGTCTCGAACAGTACTACTTGGATTTCAAGTCCGAAGAAGTTACAAATATGGGAGCACTGGGCTTGATCCATGAACAGACAACAAATTTAGACACGGGCATTTCGTTAACCAAAATTTGTGAGCTGCCCGATGAAACCTCTTATGGGTATTCCTGGACAGGTAATCAAGATCTCAGCGTTATGATAGACTCCAGAGAGGCAAGGTTATCCATCATTATGATATCCGACAACCTTCTTATCCTGAACAACGAAACAACCGGAAAAATGCTCCTCATGAAAAGGAGGTCTTGACAATCTTCATTTGTAAGTCGATCACGTTTTTAATCTATTCATCCTATAATCCTGAAGACGACAGAGGTGGCTCTACTGAGAATCTCATAATTCCAGTCCCGTACTATTTAGGACGAATCTTCGGGGTATTGATATAACTTAAAAGTCCGGTTGTAAACCTGATCACTATTTTTTTGCTGAAATGTTAACCTTTAAGGAATGGGGCCATTAAGATTATAAATACTAAAAACACAATTATGAAAACTATCAAAACTATAATGACATTGGGCCTAATAACAATGTGCATAGCTTGTCAAGGACAGGCAAAACAGGAAAATGCCGATAGAAAGGAAGCTCAGAATGTTTCCAAGATGGATACTACCAAAAAGATGAATCTTTTGGATGAACAAGCCAAGATCTTAGGTTCTGTTTTTGGAAATCTTGGAACGGGAGAAGAAAATCCGTTTGAGGGTATAACCAACTATATGGAATTGATTGAAAAAATGGAGGGTCCCGAAGCAGATAAACTGTATTTACGGGAACAGTACAAATTGTATGACCTGAGTACAGACCCCAAGAAAAAGGAAGAGTTTAAAGTTTTATTCAACAAAAAACTTAAAGAGGCCATGGACAAAGGCATGACAGAAGAGCAATAAGATAGCGTCATTAAAAAAGCCGAAGTAAAAATCTTCGGTTTTTTTATACCCCAATGTTAACCTAGGAAATGATTCTCCATTAAAGTTTATAACTCATAAAAAATAAGATCATGAAAATCTATAATTCAATCTTAGGAATTTTAATACTACTTACAACAACAATGGGCTGCCAGAAAGATGATGACAACACCATTTATTTAAGTGATGCCAAACAAATAACAGCCTTCAGAATATTGAAAACTGAAAATCCTTCTTTGACCCAGGATATTATCGGCACTATTGATCAGAACACAAGAACCATAACCGCAATGGCTCCAAATAGCACTGACTTAAATGGTCTTGTCCCCAGTATTCAAGTATCAATAAAGGCATCCATAGACTCGAAGGCAAGCCAAGATTTTGGCAACACTGTAATTTACACGGTTATCGCTGAGGATAAAACTACGGCAGCTTATGAAGTAACGGTCCTAATTGATAAAAGCAGTGAAAAGAAAATAACTTATTTTAATTTTGAAAGAGCCGATAACCCTGCATTAACGGCATCTATAAGTTGTTCAATAGACGACGATTTAAAATTGATTACCGCAACTATACCCAATAATATAGACCTGTCCTCTATGACCCCCAGTATTGGAATATCTCCTAGAGCCACAATAGATCCCAATGGAGTCCAAAATTTCACGGAAAAAGTGAACTACACTATAACCGCAGAGGACGGCTCTTCCAATATCTACGAGGTCCATCTAACCAACCTTGCTACCAAACAAAAAAAGGTATTGGAGGATATCTTAAGTACGAACCCCGAAAACACCTTGGGATGGGACTTAAACACCCCGGATCTAAGTACTTTGGAGGGCGTAAATACCTGGGAAACTGGAGAAATACATTGGATAGACCTTTCTGGAAAGGGCATTAAGGTAATACCCCCAGCCTTAGGTGAACTTAAGTACTTGAGCTTTCTAAAACTCTCCAATAACAATATTGATTTTATTCCTGAAGAGATAGGATCATTAACTAACTTATCAAATTTTTATGTGGACAATAATATGCTTGAAGCATTACCAGCAGCATTTTGGACACTTACATCGCTTCGGAATTTAGATTTGAACAATAATAATTTAAACTTCATACCAACCGAAATTGGTGCCCTAATAAATTTAGGACAACTTAATATCTCCGATAATAATTTGCAGTCCATTCCGGCTGAAACTGGAAACTTGGTCCAATTGACCTATTTAAATTTCAGTTCCAACAAAATTGAAGCCCTACCACAAGAAATAGGTCAGCTAACAAACCTGCAATATTTCTATGCTACTGACAATGAATTGACCAATCTTCCCGAATCAATTTGGGATATAGGAAGTATTGAGTATTTCTCTATAGGCAGTAACAACTTCTCATCGCTAACCAATAAAATAGGACAACTTACTACATTGATAGAATTAAATATATCAAACAACAATCTTAGCGCCCTTCCCGCTTCCGTGGGAGAACTCATAAACTTGGATGAGTTGGATTTGCGCACTAATGGTTTTACCTCAATCCCTCAAGTCGTTTGTGACCTGGAAACTGATCATGGCACTTTAATTCACAAAGACGAAGGCGTTAGCTGCGAATAGAGCAATAAAGAGACCCCTGGTAAATAGCATTTTAAACCGAGGTACCTACTTCGGTTTTTTTTATGGACCAATGTTAACCTATAAAATATCCAAACCATTAAAAGGTACATAACTTAAAAAACTAGAAATTATGAAAACTACAATGAAATATTTGGGCTTAGTTATAGCCATAATGACCCTTACTTTTACATCTTGTTCAAAAGATGGCGAAATAGGGCCTATGGGGCCAGCGGGCGCAAACGGAATCAATGGCATTGACGGGGTCGATGGACAGGATGGAGAAGATGGAGAAGATGGCAACGCCAATGTAACTGCTTCTGATTGGTTTGAGCCAACTGAGAGTTCCTTTAGCGTTAACAATCCTAGATATAAGGCCTTACCACTTGCCACAAATTTGAATTCGGGTTTATTTGAGGATGGAGTTATTCTTGTGTACTATGATAATGATGTAGATATTTATCTCCTACCTAATCATGTTTTCGCTCTGGACGGTACCATATTAAAATCGGTAGATTCAAAAATTAATCGTGCCTCCCGCAGTATATATGTCAATATTCAACGTTCCGATTCCGATCTAACTCCAGGTGAATACCTCTGGGACCCAAGCGGTCCGGCTTATGGGAAAGGAGTTCGTTTTAGATATGTAATCGTTCCCTCCGACCCTACATCCGGTAAAAAGGCTGCAATCGACTATAAGAAAATGTCTTATGAAGAAGTTATGGACCATTTCGGATTGGATTATTAACAACCATTATTGGACAACATATTAAAAAACCGAGCATCTCACTCGGTTTTTTTTGCTCTGATGTTAACCTTGTTAATCTTCTAACATTAATAAAAAACAATAATCATTTTTTAAAAATTTTAATTATGAAAAAAACAATGAAATTATTTGGATTTGCTATCATGGTTTTGAGCCTTTTTGCAACCTCTTGCGCTAAAGATGGTGAAGATGGTGCTATGGGCCCCGCGGGTATTAACGGTGTCGATGGAACCGATGGAATTAACGGTGTTGACGGGACTAACGGAAACGCCAACGTCAATACCTACGTTTTTGACCTTTCGTCCGAATCCGGTAATTCAATTCCCGTGGATTTACCGGAACTCACTCAAGAAGTAATCAACAATGATCTTATTATTGGTTACCTACAAAATGGTGCGGGAAGCAGCACCTATTACCCAGTACCCGCAAGTGTATGGCCGAATGGCACTGGTGGATTCTATGACATTGCCGTTGACATTGCAATAGGGAAATATTGGATTCATTTTTACGAGGTTGGTACACAGACATTCATGAATGTAACTAGTGTAGAATTGGGCAAACTAAAAATCGTTATCGCCGAATCTACAAATACAACTACAGGTAAAAGTGGAAAAGAAAGTATTCGCCAATCATTGAAATCAGCAGGTGTAGACATAAACGATTACTACGCCGTTATGGATTATTTTGGGCTTGACTATTAGGCCTTTTGAGACATAAAAATTAAAAGACCGATGCACATGCCTCGGTTTTTTTATGCACCAATGTTAACCTTAAAATTTCTAAACCATTAAAAGGCAAACCGTTCCTTCAATTGGAACAATGAAACTTAATAGATCAATAACTTAAAAAAACATAGCGATGAAAACTTCAAAGAAATATCACAGTATATCCTATCAATTAGGGAAACACCAAAGTGCCAATAGATATTCAGCAAACCTATACCCACTTAAATACCTTATTATCCTACTATTATCAACCACCATATTTAGTTGTAGTAGTGATGATGACACTACTAATTTAGAACAAAACACTTTATCGGGGAAATGGGAAGTCACCAGTGGTGTTTTTATAGAATCACAACCTAAATACCTCATTTTCAATGCAGACAATACTATAAGTTTTTTACATGAGACGGATCTAGGATTTAAATCAAATGAAAAAGTTCCTTATACGGTTTCAGGGTCCGAAATCAAAATAAATGTGCAAGGCTTTATACCTTTCGAATTCATATTGGAACAGAATAAACTTCAGATTACAGAGGGTGCTAATGTTTTGCAATTGATAAAAAATAATAATGCGCCCTCTTCTGAAAATTGGGTAGAGGAACTTTCAATACTAAGTAAAGGAAATGCCCCAGTAAGCGGGGAGGTAGATTTCGCATTTAGCTATGACAAAACAGAAATTATATATGGAATGAATGATGAAGCAACTTATATTCCTTTGATTGACCCGATAACATTTGCAGAAATTGGCCAAATAGCAACCACAAATATTGCAACGGCCGTTGAGATTGAAAAGTTTGAAGATGCGGATAGGTTCCTTTTTCAGAACAATGCCAACTCCAACGAAATTAGCGTTTATAAAATGGATGATGGCACTTACCAATTTAGCCTAGAAGCAGACAATAAGATAAGTGGTATGGCCTCTGTAGATTCCCAGTATCTATGGGCTGCCTCCAATGAAGATGAAGGAAGCTTAAATCTAATAAATGTTGCGGACAATACCATAGACCAGACCATACCATTGGGTTATTATAATGTATATGGGTTGGACTATCAAAATGGATTCCTATATATTGCAGATGGTAAATACTTGCATAAATGCCAAACTACACCAACGTTTAAAACTGTTGCGACTTATAAATTGCCAGATTTTGGAATACAAGGCATTGCTTATGACGGCATCAACTTTTGGGTAAGTGGGGTGGATGTAACGGAAAGCGGTTATAAGCTGATTAAGACCAGCCTTACTCCATAAAATATTTCATCCTTAAGGGGGGATTTTAGATATACCGGTCTAAAGATGCTCATAAATAGAAATAATGAAATTTTTGGTGAAGAAAGAGTAATTATTGGAAATATCGAAACTACTCCTACACTTGGGTTTTGGCCGAAATAAGTTGTGCTTCGAACAGTACCCCAAAATGCTTCAATAGTCTTTGCTTCACCTCGGCCATATCCACTTCCTTTTTACCAAGCTCAACATTCAAGGAAGTAACGGCCTTACCTTTAATGCCGCAGGGAATCATCAGATCAAAATAGCCCAGATCGGCATTCACGTTCAAGGCAAAACCGTGCATGGTTACCCATCGGCTGGCTCGTACCCCCATGGCACATATTTTTCGGGCAAATGGGGTACCCACATCCAACCAAACCCCTGTTTCCCCTTCGGAGCGCTCCGCATTAAGACCGTAGTCCGCCAGGGTCAAAATAACCATTTCCTCTAAAAACCTGAGGTATTTGTGAATATCGGTAAAGAAATTATCCAGGTCCAAAATAGGATAACCAACAATCTGTCCCGGACCATGATAGGTGATGTCCCCGCCACGGTTTATCTTGTAGAATTTTGCACCTTTTTCGGTAAGCACATTTTCATCTACCAACAGGTTATCCATATCCCCGCTTTTCCCCAAAGTGTATACATGCGGATGCTCCACCAACAAAAAATGATTGGGCGTTTCCAATTGGGAACCCTCCCTCCTATTCCTTATTTTTAAGTCGATTATAGATTTGAACAATTGCTCCTGGTAATCCCAAGTATCCTTGTAATCCTTAAGTCCCAAATCTTCTAAGAGAATCCTTTTGTTCATCCTGCAAAGATACAAACTCCGACCATAAACCAAACCTCAAAACCCTAGTTGGGATTGTTAAGGATGATCAAGGCGGCAATAACCCCAGGCACCCACCCGCAAAGAGTAAGCAGAAAAACGATAATAAAAGAGCCACAACCCTTGCCAATTACGGCCAAGGGCGGGAAAATAATGGCCAACAAGACCCTAAAACAGCCCATGCTTTTTTCAGTTTTTGATTGATGCCGTCCCTCCTCGGGACTGATATACTACTTTTATTCCGCCCCTTGGAAGGACAGCTACACCTATACGACTAAAAAACGGTCAGTTTGTTACAAGAAATTGGGAATAATTTGGATAGGCTATTTTGAAAACAATCAATTCCAATTTTTGGATTGATAGATTAACGGAGAGTGCCTATATTTGCAGCCTTAATTTATAAGAATATGCAACTTTCGGAACAAGAAGTAATTAGAAGGGAAAAACTTGGCAAGTTACGGGAATTGGGCATCGACCCCTATCCCGCTGCACTGTATCCAGTAAATAGTACTTCTAAAAAGGCCAAGGAGAACTATGAAGAAGGCAAAAAAGTAGTTCTTTCCGGAAGGCTTATGTCCAGAAGGATACAAGGAAAGGCCTCCTTTGCGGAACTGCAGGACAGCGAAGGCCGTATACAGGTCTATTTTAACAGGGACGAAATTTGTACTGGGGACGACAAGACCTTGTACAATGATGTGTATAAAAAATTGTTGGACATTGGCGACATTATTGGTATAGAAGGCGAACTTTTCACCACACAGGTAGGCGAGAAAACCGTAATGGTCAAAAATTTCACCCTCTTAAGCAAATCCTTACGCCCACTGCCTTTACCAAAAGTAGATGCCGACGGAAAAGTTTACGATGAATTTAACGACCCTGAACTGCGCTACCGTCAGAGATATGTGGATTTGGTAGTAAACCCAAGCGTTAAGAAAAATTTTATAAAGCGCACCAAAATCACCAATAGTATGCGTCAGTTTTTTAACGATGC
>TARA_R100001369_G_scaffold86698_1_pt1 | contig 16644 bp, 15 predicted proteins | sample TARA_R100001369 | Tara Oceans TARA_R100001369 (sample SAMEA2621528) | marine metagenome | biome: marine biome (ENVO:00000447); feature: surface water layer (ENVO:00002042); material: "saline water (ENVO:00002010), including plankton (ENVO:xxxxxxxx)" | depth 5 m | reverse complement strand
ACCTCACACCTCACACCTCACACCTCACACCTCACACCTCACACCATATTCCATTTCGATCTTTAAATGTTTCTAAAAATAACTTTTTAGAATATAAGATTGGCTTCACAATACCGCCATGCTTATTTGTTAAGGATGTCGTGGTTATGTCGCTGGATGCTTGGATAGCGGTCGGGGTGGTGCTCACCATCTTCCCGTTGATGGCCTTTTCACGCCTGGGGCCAGATATTATCTTGCTGGGCGCGGTTATTTTACTGATGACGCTGGGTGTGATTGACCCACAGCAGGCGCTGGGGGGCTTCTCCAATAGCGGCCTGTTTACCGTGGCGTTTATGTATGTGCTGGTGGCCAGCATTCGCGAAACCGGCGGCATCGATCTGATTATTCGCTATGTGCTCAAACGGCCAAAAAGCGAGCGAGGCGCGTTGGTTCGCCTGCTGCTCCCCGTGGCCACGCTTAGCGGTTTTGTCAATAATACCCCGGTTGTCGCTACCTATATTCCCGCGGTCATGAGCTGGAGCCGTCGGCTGCGCTTGTCTCCCCAGCGGCTGCTGATGCCGCTCAGTTTCGCCTCTATCCTCGGTGGCACCATCACGCTTTTTGGCACCAGCACTAACTTAGTGGTGCATGGGCTGCTGCTGGAGCGCTACCCTGAGCTTGGCATGGGCCTGTTGGATTTGGCCTGGGTAGGTGTACCCGTGGCAATCGCAGGACTTGCTTATCTAGTCTTGTTAGGGCCACGTTTGTTGCCCGCTAGGGAAGGGCTGGCCAATGCGTTTGCCAACCCACGTGAGTTCACTATCGAAATGGAAGTCGACCCGGCAGGAGTGCTGGTGGATCGCACTGTCGAAGAGGCGGGGCTACGCCACCTGCAGGAGTTGTTTCTGGTCGAGATTGAGCGCGCAGGCAACGTGGTCAGCGTTGTTGGGCCTGGCGAGCAGCTCAAAGGCGGCGATCGGCTGGTGTTTGCAGGTACCTCTGATGCGGCGGTGGAGTTGCAGCAAATTCGTGGCTTAATTCCCTCCCGAGACGACACCTCCAGTTTGGAGAAAGAGTTCAAAGAGCGCCGCTTGGTAGAGGCAGTGGTCTCAAATCAGTGCCAGTTTATTGGCCAGCGTATTCGCGATGGCCACTTTAGAACCCTTTATGGGGCAGCAGTGCTGGCGATCTGCCGTGGCGGCGAACGGGTTAAGGGTAATCTTGGCCAAGTGCGGCTGCAGCCCGCCGACGTGCTGCTGCTGGAGGCGCGTCCCCCCTTTATTGAGCGGCACCGTCAGTCGCGGGATTTCCTGCTGATTAGTGAGTTGAATGGCGCGGCGCGGCCGATCCATGAGAAAGCGCCGCTAGCGTGGGGCTTGCTGTTAGGCGCCGTGCTGCTCGCCGCCTTCGGTGTGCTGAGTATGCTCAATGCTGCCATGTTGGGGGCGGCATTGGCGCTACTGACGGGCTGCTGCTCGGTGGGCGCCGCCAAGCGTGGCTTGGATACCCAGGTGTTGCTCACCATTGCCGCGTCGTTTGGGGTGGGGGCCGCGCTGCAAAGCTCTGGTGCTGCCGAAGTAATAGCCGGCGGGGTGCTCACTTTAGTGGCCGGGAACCCTTTGCTACTGTTAGTAGGCACTTACTGCGTGGTGGCGCTGCTCACCGAGCTGGTGACCAACAACGCAGCGGCAGTGATTATTTTTCCGGTGGTGATGAGCGCGGCCGAAAGCTTGGGCGTGAGCCCGATGCCCTATGTGGTGGCGGTAATGTTTGCCGCCTCAGCGAGCTTTTTAACCCCCATCGGCTATCAAACCAATCTGATGGTGTATGGCCCAGGTGGTTACCGGGTGAGCGATTTTCTACGTCTGGGCAGTGGATTAAATATACTGACGGGTGCCATAGCGCTCGTTTTGATTCCCCTTGTCTGGCCCTTTTAAACGTGGCGTGACCTTTTTAAACATGTCATGGCTCGCTGTTAACGCGGGTTTGCGCTAGGGTGGCCCTTTTTGAATAAGGAATACGATGTCATGACTGCTCCTGGCGAACTGATTATTGAGCCGAAAGATGGTCAACCCGCCGATGCCTGTGTGTTTATTATTCACGGCTTAGGCGCGGATGGGCACGATTTTGAACCCTTGGTACCCGCATTAGCGCTGCCTAAAGATTCCCACGTGCGCTTTATCATGCCCCATGCGCCACGCCTGCCGGTGACGATCAATGGCGGTATGGTAATGCCGGCTTGGTACGATATTTTGGCCATGGATTTGGGGCGTCGGGTCGATGAGATCCAGCTCAAGAAATCTGCTGAGCGAATCCAGGCGCTGATTCAAGAGCAGATCGACCAGGGCATCGATAGCCAACGCATTATTGTTGCGGGCTTTTCGCAGGGTGGTGCTGTTGCCTACCACGCCGCACTGACTTTCCCCGCGTCGCTAGGAGGTTTATTAGCCATGTCGACTTACTTCGCAACCGCCGACAATATCGACCTTGCGGAAGCCAATCGTCAAATCCCTATAGAAGTGCAGCACGGTAACTTTGACCCCATTGTGCCTGAAAGCCTGGGTCGTAGTGGTGCCGACCGCTTAAAAGAGATGGGCTACGCGGTCAACTACCGCCAATACCCTATGGCCCATTCGCTCTGCCCCCAGCAGGTGAATGATATCGGCAAATGGCTGAGTTCTCGCCTAAACTAAGCGCCTATTCGTGACCGATGCAAGGATGTAGCGAAAACGAATGACAGCCTCCTTTGATGCAATACACTCTCTTGACGCAATAGAAGTGCTGCTAGCGCTGTGCCTCACAGCGTCGGCGCTGGTGTGCCTGTTTGATCGTCACCTGGTGCGCGCCTGCTACTTTTTTGTGGCCTTTGCGGCTGCAATGACTGCGGCTTGGTTGCAGCTTGGTGCTCCCTGGCTGGCAGCTGTTGAGCTAGTGCTAGGGGTAGGGCTAACCGGGCCCTGTTTTTTTTATGCCCTGGGTCACGTTTTGCCCGGCGCTTCCTCCCCTCTCGAGCGCGATAAATTCAGCGAGCCTTGGTCGCGGGTGGCGATGCGGATGGTATTGGCGCTGGCTTGGGTTGTCATGGTCGGCGCAGCGATTCGCTATGTCGTCGCCGATATGGCGTATGCACCTTCAGAGCATCCGCTGCTCGTTGCTGGCGTGGTGATTGCCGCTACCGCCTTAGGGGCGTTTGCGCTACACCGCCATCTGCTGCGTCGCCTGCTGGCGTTTAATCTGCTCGGCTCGGCGGTATTTATGCTACTGGCTGGCGTGGCAGGCACCTCGGCGAATGCTCAGGCGTTAATTAGTGTAGGGCTGCTAGTCGCCTGGCTGGGGTCAATGCTGGGTGCGCTGTTGATTCGGCAGCTTTTGCATCTTGAAGGCGTCGAGGCCTTGGGGCGTGACGGTAAACCTGGGGAGGGCGCCACATGATTTGGCGCTTTGGCCTTTTCGATAGCACCTTTGAACCCCTGCTTCCTACTCACTGGGCGCTGCTAGTTGCACTTGGCTTACCTCTGCTGCTGGGCATGCTGGCGGCGCTATTTCCCCCTAAGCGGGCATGGCCCGTGGTGCTGGCGAGTGTGCCGGTATTGGCCTCTGGGCTAATGCTGCTATCTGCTTACGATCAAGCGGGACTACTGCGCTGGCATTGGGATATAGCAGGCGTTCAGCTGTCGCTGCGCTTAAACGGTCTGAGTGTTCTGTTGCTATTAATGACTCAGGTGATTGGCGGTGCGGCAGCGCTCTATACGCCAGGGTATCTGCGCTTAAGCGAAACCGGGCCGTTGGCACGCTGGCTGTGGCCGCTGATGGGCGTAGTGCTGAGCGCGCTTTCGTTAATTTGGTTGGCCACTGACCTGTTGACCCTCTATGCGGGGCTGGAGTTGATGGGCCTGGCGGCGGTCGGCATGCTGATGTTATCGGGCAAGGTAGCCGCGCTGGTGGCGGGAATGCGCTATTTGCTCTTGGCCCTGATGGGATCGTTAACCTATCTACTCGGGGTGGCGCTGATTTTGGGCCACTGGGGGCGATTGGATTTGCAGGGCTTGGCTGAGGTCGTAGAGCCTGGGCCGGTGGCGTGGTTTGCCGCCGCATTGATAGGCGCCGGGCTGGCCTTGAAAGCCGCGCTGTTTCCGCTGCATGCCTGGCTGACTCCTGTCCACGAGAATGCCTGGACACCGGTAAGCGCGTTACATGCGGCGCTGGTGATCAAAGCGTCGCTGTTTATATTGCTGCAGCTGTGGAGCATTCTGCTCCCTGATGCGTTCTACGCCCCGCGTGTTATTGCCTGGTTAGGTCTGCTGGCGATTGTATGGGGCGGGTTGCTGGCGTGGCGTACCGATTCACTTAAAACCCTGGTGGCTTCTTCTACCGTGGGTCAGTTGGGTTACCTGATGGTGGCTTTTCCGCTACTACTGGGGCCGGATATTGCCCCGCTACCCCGCGCTTTGGCTTGGGAAGGGTTCTGGCTGCAGCTAATGGGCCATGCCTTTGCTAAAGCCGCTATGTTCATGGCTGCAGGTAACCTGATATTGGCCACCGGGGAGAGCACACTCAAAGGCCTGGCCGGCACCAGTCGCCGCTTGCCGCTTTCGCTATTAGTGTTTGGTATTGCCTCCATTACTTTGATGGGACTGCCGCCCAGCTCGGGGTTTACCGCCAAGTGGCTGCTGCTACAGGCGATGGTGATATCCCAGCAGTGGTGGGCTGTGGCCGCGTTATTGATCGGTACGCTACTCACTGCCGCCTATATATTTCGACTGTTTCGCTACTGTTTTGATGAGACGGCTCCCCGCCATCGCTATCAACCCCTTGCGCCGGGCATGGATCTGATCGCACTAACGCTTGCTCTGATTGCGTTCGCCCTGGGGCTATTGGCGCATTTTCCGCTGGAATTGATGCATGGAGGTAGCCCATGAATGCCGCCTGGTTACCGCTGACCGCTCTGGCCACTTCGCTATTGGTAGTGGTGGTTATCTTTGCACTGCCGGAAGAAGCCCGGCGGCTGCGCACGACGATCAACCTTATGGCGGCGGTGGTTAAGATTATTCTGGTTACTCTTATGGTCAGGCGGGTTGCCGCGGGACATGAGGATATTTTTAGCTTTCAAGTGATCGGTGGCGTTGATTTTGTGCTGCGCAGCGATGCGCTGGGGGTGATGTTCGCCGGACTATCGTCACTGCTGTGGTTATGCACCACAATCTACGCCATTGGCTACTTGGAAGGTTCAGCTAATCGGAAGCGCTTTTTTGGCTTTTTTAGCCTCTGCGTTGCGAGTACGATCGGCATTGCGCTGGCTGATAACCTGTTTACCTTCCTGATTTTCTACGAAATGTTGACGCTCTCCACCTACCCCTTGGTGGTTCATAACGGTACCCAGCAAGCACTCGATGCGGGGCGCGTCTATTTGCGCTACACCTTAAGTGCCGGTGTGGTACTGCTGCTTGGCACCGTGCTGCTGTATAGCCTGACCGGGGATCAGTCATTCTCCTCTGAAGAGGGGTTGGGCGACTATTTAAACGATCATCGCGGTTTGCTAACGCTAATATTTGCCCTGCTCGTAGGTGGGCTGGCGGTAAAAACGGCCATGGTACCGCTGCATGGGTGGCTACCCAGGGCGATGGTTGCCCCCGCGCCGGTGAGTGCGCTGCTACACGCGGTAGCGGTGGTGAAGGCGGGGGCTTTCGGGATTCTGCGGGTCGTTTACGACCTGTTTGGCATTGAACTTAGCGTGGAGCTCGGCGTTATTACCGCGCTAGCGGTGGCTGCCTCATTTACGATTATTTATGGTTCATTAAGAGCCATTGCCCAAGAGGAGCTGAAGCCCCGCCTAGCGTACTCCACCGTCAGTCAGGTCTCCTATGTCATCCTCGGTATAGGCCTGTTTGGCCCTTTCGGCACCGTCGGTGCTTTAGCGCATTTGCTGCATCAGGGCCTAATGAAGGTCACGCTATTCTTCTGTGCGGGCAACTATGCCGAAGAGCTGGGGATTCATCGTATTGATGAAATGGACGGCGCCGGTAAACGTATGCCGTTGACCAGCATCGCGTTTACTATCGGCGCGTTTGGCATGATTGGCCTTCCGCCCGTGGCGGGGTTTATTACCAAGTGGTACCTCGGTGTTGGCGCGATTCAGGCCGAGATGTATTGGGTTGTCGCCGTGCTAGTGGCGAGCAGTACCCTCAATGCCATGTACTTTTTGCCCATTGTGCACCGCTTATGGTTCCGTTCAGGGCCTGCCCATGGCAAAGGCAGTTGGCCCAAAGAGCAGCGTCTAGGCCGTTTTGAAACTCATAGTTGGCTGCTGTTACCGATGGTGTTTACCGCCTTGGTGAGTTTGGGGGCCGGGTTGTTTGCCGGGCTCCCCTTTAGCCCCTTGGATTGGGCTGCTCGGGTAGCCAACGGGGAGTATCTGCCATGATGACCATGCTGCTTGCCCTGGCGCTACTTTGGCCGCTGGTCGTCATCGGTTGGACGCTATGGAGCGCCTACCGCGCTCCGGCTGCTTATCAGAGCTATTTTTCAGCACTATGGCTAAGCGCCGCTTGGCCAGCGCTGCTGCTAGCCTACGGCGGTGAAGCGCAGTGGACGATGGATGCCTGGATGCTGGGTGGTGAATGGGCGCTTAACTCGTTAAGTCGCCCCTGGCTTGCGTTTACCGCATTGCTCTGGGGGGTGGCAGCCATTCACGCAAGGGGCTATTTTGCGGCGGAACAGGCGAAGGCCCAGAAGGGTGATCAGGATACTCAGCGACGCCTGTTGCGCTTAGCGCTGCTTTGGCCGCTGACACTGCTCGGCAACGTATTACTGATTATTGCCCAGGATATCGCCAGTTTTTATCTAGGCTTTGCGCTGATGACCTTCGCCGCCTACGCCCTGGTGGTGCATAGCGGTACTGTGGAGGCACGGCTGGGGGCCAAGGCCTATTTGATGTTAGCCGTGGTGGGCGAAGGGCTCATTATAGGTGGCTTTCTATGGGCAGCCGGCGAAGCTGACACATTAACGCTGCAAGGTCTGCGTGAAGGCATTTTAGTCGCAGAGCAAGGCGCATGGATGGCCGCCTTGTTGTGCTTGGGCTTTGGCGTGAAAGCAGGGGTTATTGGCTTACACGTATGGCTACCGTTAGCCCACCCGGTGGCACCGGCACCAGCCAGCGCGGTGCTTAGCGGGGCGATGATTAAGGCGGGGCTGCTGGGCTGGATCAGTGTGCTGCCGTTAGGTGATGAGCAGGTTTCAGTTTCCTTAGCCCAGTTTGGCAACATCATGTTAATGGCAGGGCTGGCGGCAGCCTTTGGCGCCGCGCTGTATGGCGTTTTTCAGCGCCACCCTAAAGCCGTTTTAGCCTACTCCAGTATCAGCCAGATGGGCATGATGACCTCACTGGTGGCCATGGGGTTAGTTGCGCCAGACGTATGGCCGCTGCTATGGCCAGGCTTAGTACTGTTTGCCGCCCATCACGCGCTGGCCAAAGGTTCACTGTTTATGGGCACCAGTATCAGTGAACATCTACCCCGTTGGCCGCTGCCGTTGGTCTGGGCTTTGCTGGCGCTGCCAGGTATCTCGCTGGCGGGCGCCATTGGGGCGGGCATGATCAGCAAGTGGGGGGTGAAGAGTCCGCTCTACGAAATGCATCATGAATCGTTAATCAAACTACTCAGTTGGGCGGCTGTTGGCACGGCAGCTCTGGTAAGCGTTGCCCTATGGCGTCAGTGGCAGCAGCGCCATAAAGGAGGCAGTAACCGAGAGCAGTGGGGCGCCTGGTTAGTTGCCATAGCGGCAGCGCTGTTAACGCCATTTTGGCTCCCTCTTCCTGCTGGTAGTATCGAGATGCCGCCGTTTAAAGAGTGGTTGGGGATTATATGGCCATTCCCGGTAGGGGTTCTGTTCGCCGCGTTGGGCTGGCTATTAACGCGACCGCTTAAGGGTAAATCCCTCCCCGCTGGCGATCTATGGTGGCTCTATGCGGGAATGTTCGGCGCTGCATTGGTGCCGATACGACTGTTTGGGCACTACTGCGCCGAGCTTAAAGCGGCGAGCGTGGCAAGCGCACAAAAAACTGAAGAGATGTTGATGGGCGATTTAACACGCCTGTTGTCGACGGAGTCCTGGTTGCGCCACCATGCCAGTGGGCTGATGATGTTGCTTGCCGTGCTGCTTGCGGCGCTAATGATGTGGGAAGGTCAGCGATGAGACGACTGTGTGGACTGTACTTGTCAGGAGCCTGCTATGGGTAAGCTCCCGCGCGGTCGCCGTGCGCAGGTGCCCGGTGATATTCCCCAGCGGGGTTGGCACGATATCGCTTGGCGGGTAGTGCGCGCCGCTCGTCGTAACCGCCTTACCATGCTGGCCGCTGCTGTGGCTTTTTACGCATTGCTGGCGCTGTTTCCCACTATCGCGGCGGTCATTTCTCTCTGGGGATTACTGTTTGACCCTTATGAAGCCGGTCAGCAGTTGTATGAAATCAGCCGGTTCATGCCGCCGGATGCTGCCAAACTGATTGATCAGCAGGCTCAAAAGGTCGTGGAGAGTGCGGAATCGGGTAATTTTCTGGGTGCTTTAGCCGGGCTGCTGATTGCGATGTTTATCGCTTCCAAAGGGGTGGCAGTGCTGGTTATTGGCCTTAACGTGGTGTATGGGGAAACTGAAAAACGCAGCCTGTTACACCGTAGTACGGTATTGGTCGCGCTGACTTTTGGTTTGATTTTTATGACGCTGATCTCGCTAGCGTTTATCGCCATCGTACCGGTGGTGGTCAACTCCTTGGCGATTAACCCTCCGTTGGATCAAATCCTGCAATGGCTACGCTGGCCTGCACTGTTAGTGGTGATGAGCATGCTGATTGCGCTGCTCTACCGCTACGCTCCTTATCGGCGCTCGGCTCAGTGGAATTGGTTAAGTTATGGCACCCTGCTGGCGACGGGGATGTGGCTGTTAGGTTCCGGTGGGCTTTCGCTCTACGTACGCTACTTCTCTACCTTTAGCGAGCTTTATGGCTCACTGGGGGCGGTGGTGGCGCTTATGATCTGGTTCTGGCTCTCCGCCTTTGTGGTGCTGTTTGGGGCGGAAGTCAACTGTGAGATGGAACGCCAAACCTTCACCGACACCACCATTGGCGAGGCGCGCCCGCTAGGTGAGCGCGAGGCGTTTGCCGCGGACACCATTGGTGCCCCCCGGCCGTGGAAGGACATTGAGGAGAGTAACGATACTTGAGGGCGGAGAAGCACCTCCCACCAGCGGTGGGAGGCGGTTGGTTATAAAAAAGCAGGTTTAAAGAAGAAAGCTTAAAGCAGCTCTTCCGCCGCCAGGGCCAAGCGCGAGCGTTCAACGCTTTTCAGCGTAATATGCCCGGCATGGGGCCAATCACGGAAGCGCTCCACCACTGCGGCCATACCGCAGGTGTTGGCGGTGAGGTAGGGAGTGTCAATCTGCCCGACATTGCCCAGGCAGACGATTTTGGTATTGCGCCCCGCCCGTGTTACTAGCGATTTAAGCTGTTTGGGGGTGAAGTTTTGCGCCTCATCAATGATTAGAAAGGTGTCGTTTAGAGTGCGTCCGCGCATAAAGCTCGGCGAACGGATCTGTACCCGTGAGCCAATTAGCTGCCGCGTGGCACCGTTATCCCAACTGGTTTCGCCCTCCTCGTTGCGCAGCAGGTTATCCATATTGTCGTGGAAGGCACCCATCCACGGTGACATCTTCTCCTCTTCGGTGCCGGGTAGAAAGCCAATGTCTTCCCCCATGGGGATCGGCGCGCGGGTAAATACAATACGCTCAAATAGCTTGGCATCCAGAGTCTGTTGAAAGGCGGCGGCCAGGGTCATAAAGGTCTTACCCGTACCGGCATTACCCGCAATGGTGACCAGGTCAATATCGGGATCCATGAGTAGGTTTAGCGTGAAGTTTTGCCGGCTGTCGTGGGCGTGAACGCCCCACACGCCCGAGTGATGGCGGTAGTTAGTCAGCAGTTGAAGGCGTGCCGAAGAGGGCCCCAGTTCACGAACGATCGCTTCGAACTCCGCCCCGTTTTCGCTATCCGAGACCAGCATGCCCACGTGCCAGTGGCGGGGCATAGTGCCGGTGAGTTGGTAGAAAGTGTGGTGGTCGAGTCGTTCCACCGTGACATCTACATTCAACGCTTCCCACAGTGAAGCGCCATGCTGGCCGGCGGAGGCGTAGACCTGGGCGCCCTCAATCATGGCGTCGCTGTCGGAGAAGGCGCGGTCGTTGAGGTAATCCTCAACGGGCACTTTCAGCGCGGCGGCTTTAACGCGGAGGTTGATATCTTTGGTAATCAGAATGACCGAGGCGTCGGGACGTTCTTCGCGAAGGCGGCAGGTCTCCGCCAGTATGCGGTTATCGGGGCTATCGTCGAGGGCGTCAAAGAGCTTTAAATCGTTGTAGCATAAAAAGTGTAGGCGTCCTGTGTCGCCGCTGATACGGGGAATCGGAATACCGCGTTGGATCTCATCAAAGGTGACTTGGCTGGTAAGGTCAGAGAGCGTACGGCTGATTTGGCGAGCCGTGCGGGCAATTTCACGTACACCATTTTTGTGCTTATCAAGTTCCTCCAGGACGGTCATGGGAATAACAACGTCGTGCTCATCGAAGTGGTAGAGCGCGGTGGGGTCATGAATGAGGACATTGGTGTCCAACACATACAGCCGAGTGGCTTTCTTATCGAGTCGTACCATCGTTGGAATCACTCCTTGGTTGACGGCAACATCGACACTGGCAGGTGCGTATTACGCCCAGATGACACTTGCCAGTGTTCCTCACGTGGCGTGTCCTGGCGGCTCCTTATTTAGCTCTTTGTAATAGCGTGGAAGGCTTTGGTGTTTTTTTCCATAAAAAAGATTTCAACGATATGTCAGCAAGCCCTGGGTGTTAGCTTGGTATTCGCCCGGAGTCTCAGTTCTGGGAAGCTAAGAAGTGCGCCACCTTGTTTAATAAGGCGGTGGCCACCACGCCGCGGTTATCGCTCTCCACATAGCGGTAATAGTGGCTATCTAGCACTAGATCGTGATTTAGCGTGCAGAGCGTGCCAGCCTCTAGGGCGCCTTTAACCAGCGGGTAAGGCAGCAGCGCCCAGCCGGTCGCGTTGATGACGGCGTCGCGGATTACCTCAAACATGGTTAAACCCAGATAATTACCTGAAAACAGCGCCTCGCTTATCAGCTTATCATCCTGTACGTGGGTCAAACACACTTGGGTGTACTGGGCCAAGTCGTCGCGGTTAACGCTAGGGAGGCGACTTAAAGGGTGGTGGGGCGCTGCCACTAAACGCATGCTGACGGGAGCAAGGTTGGCCGCATTGGCATCAATGCCTTCAGCGGTATACAGACCGAAGGCAATATCCACCGTTTGGCGCTGCACAAACTGGGTGTGTTCCTGGGGTGGCACTAGGTACACCGAAATCGCGGTTAGCGGAAACTGCTGTTTTAAATCGTGCATTACCTGACGCCAAAACACCTCGGGCAGGGCGTCATCACGGGCGATGCCGAGCTGGCTTTCAACGCCCTGCAAATGCTGGTGGCAGTGTTTTTTGATTCGGCTAGCGCTGGTCAGCAGGCGGTAGCAGTCGGGAAGCACGCTATCGCCCACGGCGGTAAGCGTTAGGCTATTGCCCGAACGCTCAAATAGCGCCACGCCCAGGCTATCCTCAAGCGCATTGACGGCGGCACTCAGTGTGCTCCGTTTAAGGCCGGTATGTCTTGCTGCGGCGGCAAAGGAGCCATGCTCGGTGACATCAATAAAGGCCTGTACTTGTTCTGCACGCATAGTCGCCTCGTTTAACGCTTTTAGCGCCAGTTAATTTGGCGCTGAGCGATTCGTGATTGTCATAACTCTTCTCTATTATGGCGCATAATTCGCCTAATGTTATGGAGTTATCCGCGTGTCCCCCTTTGTTGCCGAGCGCCGTGCGCTAAGATTTTCAGCCATTTCAGCTAGCCTATTTGCGTTTACCGGGCTTGCGCTAGGGCTGACCAGCGGTTCCATAACGATTCTTTTTGACAGCGGCTACTCGCTGCTGAGCCTTGTGCTGGCATCGTTGTCTCTGTTTGCACTTCAGCAGGCGCGTAAACCTGCGGATGATCACTACCCTTTTGGGCGGCTGACGGTAGAGCCGCTTGCAGTGCTGCTCAAAGGCGTAGTGATCGCGATGGTGTGTATCGTGTCATTGGTTTCCGCGCTATGGAGCCTGCTCGATGGGGGGCGGTTGGTCACGTTGGATTTGGCGCTGATGTTTGGCGTGGTCAACGTCACGGGTTGTTTATTAACCTGGTGGTGGCTGGCGCGCTACGCCCGTGTAGCGCGCTCTTCGCTGTTGGACGCCGAGCTACGTCAGTGGCAGATGGATACCTGGCTGAGTGCCGCTGTCATGTTGGGGTTTGGACTTACCTGGCTGTTAACCCAGTCGCCCTGGGCCAGCTATGCGCGCTTTGCTGACCCGGTGATGGTGCTGATTATCGCGGGTTACTTCTTACCCATGCCGATTCGCATGGTGAAGGGAGCACTGCGTGAGCTGATGTTCGGCGGCTCATGCAGCAGCGTGCGACGCGATGTGGTGGAGGATGTCGCCGATTTTGATGTCACCGCCGACGATGTGCGACTGGCCCAGGTGGGCAGCTTTTTAATGGTCGATATCCAGCTCGACAAGCAGCAGTTCGACGACGCTCAAGAGATTGTAGAGAGCGTAGAGAAGCGCTGTAAACGGCTAAACCTGCGCCCTATTACCAGTCTTACCTTAGTCGCTGGCTGAGGCGGGTGAAAAAAGATTGACGTTCTGTTAGTGGCAGTGCTATTTAGCGCTACCGACAATAGGTGTCGGCTTAATAGTGCTACGTTGAGGGTTGTAAAAACATGCCACTGCGCCGCTGTTTACCCGTACTGCTACTGACCGCACTGGTCGCTGGCTGTGCAAGTTCTACCATTGCGCCAAGTTATACCACCGACAATCCTGATGTTATGCGGATTGGCGGCGAGCGCCCGGCTAACCGCGATGCAAGCGTTGAAAGCGCCGGATCGTTCTGTCTGGAAACCGCCGAACGCTGGAGTGAGCACGGCCGTACACCGGATGGCCAAACGTTATGGGCAAAAGACACCCTGCGTAAAGTGGTGCCTTGCAAGCAGTAGTCGTTAGCAAAACCAAAACCGCCAGCTTCGATAAGCTGGCGGTTTTATACGCAAAGAGGATAGTTAATCCTGTTTCTTTTCCGGTTTGCCTTTGCGCTTTGTACTCGCGAAATCTTCTAGCTCCTTCTCGCTCATGGAGTCATACATCTCTTTAGACGAACCATAAAGTTCACTGGGCTTGGTTTCTCCGCGCTTAGCGGATAGTGCCGCGCCCGCCGCTTTCTGTTGCGCTTTGGAGGTTGCTGGCATTGTTGAACTCCTTTCATTTAGCTTCCGTTTACCTACTGCACTATTGAGCATTGCATTTTTAAGCATAGTCACTGGTGCTCAGCTTTCCAGAAGCATCAATCAAACCTTCTACATGTGCCAATCAGTTGACTTCCATTTGCCTGTCGCGTTATTAACCTACCGGTCGAAGTGTGCCACTCAGTAACGTCATCGTATCAATGCTGTTAACGAAGAGAACGCCATGACACCGGCTATCAATAGTGCAAAGCATGCAGGCATTGCTTTTCAAATCCATGATTACGATCACGACGCCACCGCGCACTCCTATGGATTGGAGGCGGCGGAAAAACTGGGCGTCGCGGTGGAGCAGGTTTTTAAAACCTTAGTGGTGAAGCTGGATGGCAAACAGCTGGCAGTAGGCATTGTGCCGGTCAATGGGCAACTGGGGTTAAAGCAGATCGCCAAAGCCGCTGGCGCGAAGAAAGCGACCATGGCTGAACCGTCGGAAGTCGAGCGCACAACCGGCTATGTGCTGGGCGGTGTTAGCCCGCTGGGTCAGAAAAAGCGCTTGGCCACCTTTATTGATCACTCTGCCGAAAGCTTTGCCAGTATCTATGTAAGCGCCGGGCGTCGTGGACTTGAAATCGAGCTGGCCCCGGGGGATTTAGCCATGCTGAGTCAGGCTACCTTTGTACCCCTGGCCACCTGATGTCGATGTGATGGCGGCGCAGCCCGGGGCACTTTCTGGTATGGTGCGGTAATATTTGCGTGTGTCGTTTGTCTTGTAGGCAGCGAGCGCTGTTTTCCGATGGCCACCTACCTGTGGCCCAAGTAAGGTAATATCGTGTCTGACTCCTCTTTCTCCTCGTTAGCGTTGCCAAAAGCTCTGCTGAGCAACCTTGCGTCCCTTGGCTACCTCGAAATGTCGCCGGTGCAGGCAGAGAGCCTGCCGCCGATGCTGGCCGGACGCGATGTGCTGGCGCAGGCGAAAACCGGTTCAGGCAAAACGGCGGCGTTTGGTTTGGCACTGCTGGCTAAATTGAGAGTCGAGAGCTTTGCGGTGCAAGGCCTGGTGCTGTGTCCTACCCGGGAGCTCGCTGACCAAGTGGCTGAAGAGCTGCGCCGTTTAGCCCGCGGCATGGCTAATGTAAAAATACTGACCCTCTGCGGCGGTGCACCCTTTGGCCCGCAGCTCGGCTCTTTAGAGCACGGGGCACACATTGTCGTAGGCACACCAGGGCGTATTGACGAGCACTTGCGCAAAGGCTCGCTCACTCTGGAATCCCTCGCCATGCTGGTGTTAGATGAAGCGGATCGCATGCTGGATATGGGCTTCCAGGCAACCATTGATGACATCATTGCTGAGACCCCAACTGACCGCCAAACGCTGCTGTTCAGCGCAACCTTTCCGGATGAGCAGTCATCGGGCGGTCTAACCGAGATGACCCGCGGCGTCATGCGTGAACCGGTGATGGTAAAAATCGCCGAGGTGCACGACGCCACGACGATTCAACAGCACTTCTACAGTGTCGCCAATGAAGAGTCGCGATTTGACGCCCTGCGCCAACTGTTGCTGGTCTATCGGCCCGCGACCAGCGTGGTATTCTGCAACACTAAACGTGAAACCCAGGCAGTGGCTGAGCAACTAACCGATGCTGGTTTTAGCGCCGTAGCGCTCAATGGCGATTTAGAGCAGAAGGATCGTGATCGCATTCTGATTCTGTTCTCTAACCAGAGTGCGTCTATTCTGGTGGCCACGGACGTTGCCGCCCGCGGTCTGGATATTGCCCAGCTGGACGCGGTGTTTAACTACCAAATTGCTCGCGAGCTTGATGTTCACGTGCACCGGGTAGGTCGAACTGGGCGTGCCGGGGCCAGTGGCATTGCCTGCACGCTGGTGACTCCTAAAGAGAGTTATCGGCTGGAGCGACTGGAAGGGTTGCTGGAGCAGGCGATTAAAACTGAGCCCTTGCCTAAACCGCAGTACTCGGTGCCGTTCGAGCCGTTAATGGCGACACTGCAGTTAGCTGCTGGCAAAAAAGACAAGCTGCGCCCCGGCGATATTCTTGGCGCGCTGACCAGTGAAGGCGGCTTGCGCGGCGATCAAGTGGGTAAAATTAAAGTGCTCGCCCGCAGTGCCTATGTGGCCGTTGAGCGCGATGTGATTCAACAAGCTCAGGCCAAACTCGAGCGTGATAAATTAAAAGGGCGGGCTTTCCGTGTTCGCCGTATCCGTTATTGAACGCGTACCAAAGAGGAGCCGACGCAGCTAATCATGAAAATCCCTAAGCGATTACAGCCCCTGGTCGATGATGGAATGATCGACGAGGTGTTGGTGCAGTTAATGAGTGGCAAGGAAGCGCAGGTCTACGTGGTGCGCTGCGGTGAAGAAGTGCGCTGTGCCAAGGTATTTAAGGAGGCCAAACAGCGTAGCTTTAAACAGGCCGTTCAGTATCAAGAGGGACGTAAAGAGCGCAATAGCCGTCGTTCACGGGCGATGGCCAAAAAAACCCGTTACGGCCAGAAAGAGCAGGAACAGGCGTGGCTGAATGCCGAAGTCGACGCGCTCTACCGTCTTGCCTCGGCGGGTGTGCGGGTACCTGAGCCTCATGGTTTTGTTGATGGTGTATTGCTGATGGAGATGATCAGCGACGCTGAAGGCAACGTCGCGCCACGCTTGGACGAAGTGACGCTAACGCCAGAGCAAGCCGAGACCTACTACGCCAAGGTTATTCAAGACGTGGTTAAGATGCTGTGCGCGGGCCTTATTCATGGCGATTTGTCGGAATTTAATGTGCTGGTCGATGCCTCTGGCCCGGTGATTATCGATCTGCCCCAGGCCGTTGACGCTGCCGGTAATAACAGCGCAGCCGCGATGCTGTATCGCGATGTGGATAACATGCGCAATTACTTCGCCCAGTTTGCGCCAGAGCTTCTGAATACCGAATATGGCAGAGAGATGTGGGCGCTGTATGAAACCGGTGAACTGCATCCGGATAGCAAGCTCACCGGCCACTTCGATGCTGACACCCATATTGCTAACGTCGATGAGTTGATGGAAGTCATCGACGATGCCAAAGAGGAAGAGGCGGAACGTCAGGCGCGTATGCGCGACGATGATGACGACGGCGAGGTTCCGCAGCCTTACTGAACAGTCAGGCTCCTCTCGTTTTACAGCAAAGCGAGGAGCCTGGTTCGAGCTTTTGCCTGCTTTTAAGATTTAACCCAGCAGTTCATTCGCGTGCTTGACCACATTGTCGACGGTAAAGCCGAAGTGTTTGAACAGATCGCCCGCCGGCGCGG
>TARA_R100001369_G_scaffold6460_8_pt1 | contig 16789 bp, 17 predicted proteins | sample TARA_R100001369 | Tara Oceans TARA_R100001369 (sample SAMEA2621528) | marine metagenome | biome: marine biome (ENVO:00000447); feature: surface water layer (ENVO:00002042); material: "saline water (ENVO:00002010), including plankton (ENVO:xxxxxxxx)" | depth 5 m | reverse complement strand
GCAGCGGCCTGATCGTCGGAATAGGTAAGGGCAGGTACTGTCATGGCGCGACCCTAATTGAGCGCCGCGCCGGGGGCCAGATGGCATCACGGTTATTCGCACATTCAGCTTGCGCCACAACGTCCCTGCGAGGCCCGAAACGCAAAACACCCGCACGCCGGGATGCGGCGCATGGGTGTCTGGTCAGTGCCCCCGCGAAAGGGGCTGTCTGATTATTTTTTCGCGTCCAGAGCGTCTTCGAGAGTGCGCAGGCCGGTTTTAGGCGACTGCACCAGCACCGACATGTTGCCGGGCTTGTGTTCGTTTGCCAGCATCTTCATGTGCGCGTCAGGCAGATCGGCCCAAGTGAACACTTCGGACATGCATGGATCAAGACGGCGTTCGACCATCAGCTTGTTCGCCGCCGACGCCTGCTTGAGGTGGGCAAAGTGGCTGCCCTGCAAGCGCTTCTGGTGCATCCACATATAGCGCACGTCGAACGTCAGGTTAAAGCCCGAGGTCCCCGCGCAGATCACGACCATGCCGCCCTTTTTGCAGACAAAGGTGGATACAGGGAATGTCGCCTCGCCGGGGTGTTCAAACACCATATCGACGTTCACACCCTTGCCGGTGATCTCCCAGATTGCGGCACCGAATTTGCGCGCCTCTTTGAACCACGTGGCGTATTCGGGCGTGTTCACGGTGGGCATCTGGCCCCAGCAGTTGAAGTCCTTGCGGTTCAACACGCCTTTGGCGCCCAGATCCATCACAAAGTCACGCTTGGATTCGTCCGAGATCACACCGATCGCATTGGCACCTGCGGTATTGATCAACTGGATCGCATAAGACCCCAGACCACCCGATGCGCCCCAGACCAGAACGTTCTGACCAGGTTTCAGATCGTGCGGCTCGTGGCCAAACAGCATCCGGTACGCAGTGGCCAGCGTCAGCGTGTAGCACGCCGCCTCTTCCCATGTCAGGTGCTTGGGGCGTGGCATAAGCTGCTGCGCCTGAACGTTGGTGAACTGTGCAAACGACCCGTCGGGTGTCTCGTAGCCCCAGATGCGCTGGCTCGGGGAATACATCGGATCGCCGCCGTTGCACTCTTCGTCGTCGCCGTCATCCTGGTTGCAGTGGATCACGACCTCGTCGCCGATCTTCCAGCGCTTAACCTTGTCACCGACGGCCCAGACGATACCGGACGCATCAGAGCCCGCGATGTGGAAGGGCTGCTTGTGCCCGTCAAACGGGCTAATCGGTTTGCCCAACGCAGCCCAGACACCGTTATAGTTCACACCCGCTGCCATCACGAGGACAAGCACTTCGTTACTGTCGAGCGTCGGCACGTCCACGACTTCTTCGAGCATCGCCGTATTGGGATTCCCGTGACGTTCCTTGCGGATGGTCCATGCGTACATCTGCTTGGGAACATAGCCCATCGGAGGAATTTCCCCGATTTCGTAAAGGTCTTTTTCCGGAGCGTCATATTGCGCGATATTCGTGTCCAAGGCCATGTCGGTCTCCACAGTCAGAATAGGTTTGTGCCGCAGTGCAGAATCGCGGCGTCTACAGGTGGAATATGATCCTTGACGCAACAATGCAACACCAATTGCCCTCCAATTGTAACTTTATGACTTTGCAGTCGCAGCAATTTCACCTGTTTGACCTATCGATCAAAGAAATGCGCGATCGAGTTCGCATAGAAGCGCAGAACCGACCGCTGACTGTCAGCAGGGCGATATCCCCGCTCTACCGCTGTGATTATCCCGCGTTGCAACAGATGTTGGCGTGCCTTGGCCACATTGGCGCCAAACCCTTCGTCCCCTTCGAATGTATTGACCGGAGCAAGGGCTGCCGTACGGGCCATCTCTTGTTCAAGCGCCACACCGTCCAGCGGCACTTCCGCCAACAACAACACCCGTGCCAGCAAGGGTACAAACAGCAGCGGCATCTCGTGTTCGATCCGGCCCATCAGGTCCTGCGCGATCCCGTCGACATCGGGAGTGCTGCCATAGTCGCGCAGATGCACCGGCGTGCCAAACACCACCACGGCCTCTCCGAAGCGCAGGAACTTGCCGCGCATACGCAGCCAGACCTTGCGCACAATGAACTTCAGAATGACCGAGATTTGCGCGTCGAACCGCCGCGTGCCCGCCTCATCCGCCGAGATCAGGACGCGATCCTCCAGTACCCGGTCATAGTTGATCGCCACGGGCACAAAAACGACATCGCGGTCTTTCAGGTCGGCCTCCAGTACATAGCCGAGCAGCCCCATCTTGGGCGGCATCAGCTTGCCATTCAGGCTCAGCCCGCCTTCGGGGAAGATCGCTTGGGTCACGCCGCCTTCGGTCGCCATCTGCACATAGCGCGCCAGCACCTTGCGATACAGCGCACCGCGCGATTTGCGCCGGATGAAATAGGCCCCCATTGACCGGATCAACCGGCTTAGGGGCCAGACCCGCGCCCATTCCCCCACGGCATAGCTCAGCGCGGATGCCTCCCCCGCGAGGTAGGTGACCAGCACGTAATCCATATTGCTTCGGTGGTTCATGATAAAAATGACCGTGGCGTCTGACGGAATACCTTCGATCACGGCGTCATTTTGGGTACCCGTGCGCACATCATAAAGCGCGTTCGCCAGAAACCGCGCCATCCGGATGCCAAAGCTGAAATAGGCAAAGGCGCTAAAGCTCGGGACAATTTCGCGGGCATAGCGTCGCGCCTGTTCTGACGCGACGTTTTCAGGGATGCCGTTGGCGCGGGCGTGATCCACGATGGCCTGACTGATCTGCGGATCATAAATCAGCCGCTGGATCATATCGTGACGCCGCGCGAGCTTGAACGGCTCGATTGGGCGGGTCAGCCGCGTGTTCAGTTGCGCGACAGCCTTTTCCAGCCGTCTGCGAAAAAACCACCTGACCGAGGGCAGTAAAAAGTGGCTCAGCGCGGTCACCGCGGCGAAAAGCAGGATCACGGCGAAAAGCCAAACGGGAAGTTCAATAGTTTGCGTCATTGCCCAACCCTTGCAGGAGGCGCACAGTCTGGGCAACACAAAAGCAAAATGCGCTGCGTTAAGAAGACCCGAAAGAACGCCATACCCGCCGCCGCCTAAGGCAGCGCGAAGCCTTTAGCTGCCATGCCGCGATGCAGCGAATTGACAGCGCCCGATTGTTTCACGTATCAATCGACCAGCGCAACAATATTACCCATTCGATTCACGAAAGGCCGCCCCATGTCGCAACCGCAAAAAGACCGCCCCTGGCTGATCCGCACCTATGCCGGACACTCTACCGCCGAGGCATCCAATGCGCTGTACCGCGCAAACCTTTTGAAAGGGCAAACCGGCCTGTCGGTCGCTTTTGATCTGCCCACACAGACTGGCTATGACAGCGACCACATCCTGTCGCGCGGCGAAGTCGGCAAGGTGGGCGTGCCCGTGGGCCATTTGGGCGACATGCGCAGCCTGTTCAAGGACATCCCGCTTGAACAGATGAACACGTCGATGACCATCAATGCCACTGCCCCATGGCTGCTGGCGCTGTATATCGCCGCGGCCGAGGAACAGGGCGCGGACGTGTCTAAGCTGCAAGGCACCGTACAAAACGACCTGATCAAGGAATACCTGTCGCGCGGCACCTATATCTGCCCGCCTGCCCCGTCGCTCAAGATGATCGCGGATGTGGCCGAATACTGCTATACAAACGTGCCCAAATGGAACCCGATGAACGTCTGTTCCTACCACCTGCAAGAAGCCGGCGCGACGCCCGAGCAAGAACTGGCCTTTGCCCTTGCCACTGCGACCGCCGTGCTGGACGCTCTGCGCCCCCGCGTCCCCGAAGAAGATTTTCCGAAACTCGTTGGCCGGATCTCCTTCTTTGTGAATGCCGGCATCCGTTTCGTCACCGAGATGTGCAAGATGCGCGCCTTTGGTGATCTGTGGGACGAGATTTGCCTTGAACGCTACGGCGTCGAGGACCCCAAATACCGGCGCTTCCGCTATGGTGTGCAGGTGAATTCGCTGGGACTGACCGAACAACAGCCCGAAAACAACGTCTACCGTATCCTGATCGAGATGCTGGCGGTGACCCTGTCAAAGAACGCTCGCGCCCGCGCCGTGCAGTTGCCCGCCTGGAACGAAGCGCTTGGCCTGCCACGCCCGTGGGACCAGCAGTGGTCAATGCGGATGCAGCAGATCATGGCCTACGAAACCGACCTGCTTGAGTTCGACGACCTGTTCGACGGCAACCCCGCTGTGGACCGCAAAGTCGAAGCGCTGAAAGAAGGCGCACGGGCCGAGCTTGCCAACCTTGACGACATGGGCGGCGCAATTTCCGCGATTGACTACATGAAGTCGCGTCTGGTCGAAAGCAACGCCGACCGTCTGGGCCGCATCGAAGCGGGCGAGACGATCGTGGTGGGCGTCAACAAGTGGCAGCAGGGCGAACCCTCGCCGTTGATGACCGGCGATGGTGGCATCATGGTCGTGGACCCCGCGGTTGAGGCAGACCAGATCAACCGTCTGAATGCATGGCGCGACAGCCGCGATCAAGCGTCCGTAGACAAAGCCCTTGCCGACCTACGCGCCGCCGCCGCCGAAGGTCGCAACGTCATGGAGCCGTCGATCGCAGCCGCCAAAGCGGGCGTCACAACGGGCGAATGGGCGGAACAGATGCGTAGCGTCCACGGGGAATACCGCGGGCCCACAGGTGTCGCATCAGGCCGGTCGAACAAGACCGAAGGGCTGGACGATCTGCGCGACGCCGTTGACGCCGTCAGCACCCGTCTGGGCCGCCGCCTGAGCTTTCTGGTGGGCAAGCCGGGGCTGGACGGCCATTCCAACGGTGCCGAACAGATCGCCGTGCGCGCACGCGATTGCGGTATGGAAATCGCCTACGAGGGTATTCGGCTTACCCCGTCCGAAATTGTTTCCGCCGCCCTGGAGGGAGAGCATCACGTCGTCGGACTTTCCATTCTTTCGGGATCGCATATTCCATTGGTCGAGGATTTGATGAAACAAATGCGCGACGCCGGATTGGCGCATATTCCCGTAATCGTAGGTGGAATTATTCCAGAAGAAGACGCCAAAAGATTGCGCGCCATGGGTGTTGCCCGCGTTTACACGCCGAAGGACTTTGAATTGAATACGATTATGGCAGACATCGTCACACTGGCCGATCCTGAAACAGTGGCCGCGGAATAAAAGCCGCTTATTCAATAAATACTTTTTTTGTTCATTCTTTTGGAGTAAAGCAACGAATGGCTTTTCGACAAAGGAATGAGCGAAATGAGTATTGATCTGAACACAATGTCCCACAAAGAGCTTGAACAGCATTTGGAAGACGTGAAGATGGCGATTAAAAACGCATATGAACGCGACCGTGTAGAAGCCCGCAAAGCAGCTGAAAAAGCAGCCGCCGAATACGGCTTTTCGCTGGACGAAGTTTCCAGCGGCGCGAAAAAGGGCAAAGCTGCGAAAGCTGCCGCGAAATACGCCAACCCCGAAGATCCTAGCCAGACATGGACCGGCAAAGGCCGTCAGCCCAACTGGTTCCGCAATCTTGTTTCCAATGGCACAGCACCGGAATCCCTGGAACTGTAAGTAAACTTGGACATCGCACCCCTTGCGATGTCCGTGCCCCCGCGGCGCATCCCCTTGGCTTTGGAAATAGACGAGCATCCTATGACAATTCATATCGGCGCAAAACCCGGCGACATCGCGGAAACAGTTCTCATGCCGGGCGACCCCTATCGCGCGAAATGGGCGGCGGAAACATTTCTTAAAGATGCAAAACTTGTGAATGAAGTCCGCGGCATGTTGGGTTTCACGGGCACATGGAATGGCAACCGCGTCACGATTCAAGGCTCGGGCATGGGGATGCCGTCGCTCTCGATTTATGCCAATGAATTGATTTCCGAATTCAACGCCCAAACCCTAATTCGGATTGGCTCTTGTGGCGGGATGCAACCGCAAGTTGGTATTCGCGATGTGATTATTGCCATGACGGCGACGACAATTACCTCACCTTCTTCCGGTATCTTCCGCGAGATGAATTACGCCCCTTGCGCCGATTGGTCCCTGCTGCGTGCCGCTGTGAATGCTGCCGAAGCAAAAGGCACAAAAACCCATGTCGGCGGGATCTATTCCTCGGATGTATTCTATGCCGAACGCCCTGATCTGGACGAACAGATGACCCGCCACGGCATTCTGGGCGTCGAGATGGAAGCAGCTGAACTCTATACGCTTGCCGCGCGTCACAAGCGCCGTGCGCTGGCTGTACTGACCGTTAGCGACCACTTGCAAACCGGTGAGGCGCTGCCTGCGGAAGAGCGTGAGAAGTCGTTTGGCGACATGGTAGAGATCGCGCTGCAGGCGGCGTTCCCGAACAGCTGATGCGTCTTGATCCCCCGTCGGACGCTCCGCGGGGGATTTATTGCCATTTTGAATTATCAGGCCGGTGTCGACCCTAGCCCTCAGCCCCCGTGGCTGCGGTCGTATCCGTTAGGCTGCGGGCTTTGCCAGCCGTCAAGCGTGCCACTTGCGGGGGCAAAAACCTCTACCAGCAGCGGATAGCAAGCGGCGGTATCGGCCGAATGCTTCGACGAACAGTCGCCGCCCGGACAAGCGCTGAGCGCGCCGAGCAGGTCGATCTCGGCAAAAAACTCGAGGTAATCACCGGGGCGCACCGGGCTGGCCTTCATGAAATACTGGCCGGTATCACGGGTAAAGCCGGTGCACATAAAGACGTTCAGCACATCATGCACAAACGGCTCTGCTTCGGCGTAGGATATACCCTGATGGTCCGCCAATGCGCGGATCAGGTTTGAATGGCAGCAATGGTGATACTGCCCGCCGGATAAAAGCTGGTTGGTATAAGGATCGCAACGCGTGCCGATCACATCATGCACAGAGCCGCCAAAATCATCGATACCGTACCAATCCAGCGTATCATGGGTCAGGGTCGCCATGGGGCGCAGCGTAGGAAAGCTGGACCACATACGCTGGCCTGTGGTGATATGCGTGCCATGCAGCGCGCGCGTCTTGCCGGAATAGAACCGTTCAGACAGGTCGTGCTGTGCCCAAAGATTCAAATCGCCGACCTGCGGCCCTTCGACTGAAGTGATGCGAAAGAAATGCCCCGCGGGCACGGTAAAGCAGCGCGCGTCGCGGGGCGCGACCAGGACCTTGTCTACCTTGGTCAGCGTTTCGCGCGCACGGCCATATTGTGCCATGTCAGACGCAGGCAGGGTTTCAACGGGGTAGCAAATCACGGGCGCGACAGCGCGGCGGGCATCCGCATCGATGGGCATGGTCATAGGGGGTATCCTGTCTGCTAGGGTTCGATCCCGCGCCAAGCTTTCGCGACATCAGAGCGGCCGGCCGCCAACGTTGGCCTTGCAGTCGCGGGGCGGGCCTTTGGTGCCGGTATAGGCTTCGGCACCGCACGCAACGCAGTGATAGAACTGAAGGCTGCCTTTGTCGCGGTTGCTGTCCTTGCGCCAGCGGCACCCGCGCACCGCTTTATCGCGGTAGGCAAAATAGGCGACAATCGCAAAGGCGATAACAAAGGCAATGAGGATCATAAGGGGCACTTGTCACGGCCCCACGCGCCAATGGCGGCGGGGGCCGTGGGTTGCGATGGGATCAAACGGTGCGTTCGACCATCATCTTTTTGATATTGGCAATGGCTGCGGCAGGGTTCAGGCCCTTGGGGCAGGTTTTGGCGCAGTTCATGATGGTGTGGCAGCGGTACAGTTTGAACGGATCTTCGAGTTCGTCCAGACGTTCGCCTGTGGCCTCATCGCGGCTGTCGATGATCCAGCGGTAGGCATGCAGCAATGCTGCTGGCCCGAGGTAGCGGTCGCCGTTCCACCAGTAGCTGGGGCAGGATGTCGAGCAGCAGGCGCACATGATACATTCATAAAGCCCGTCCAGCTTGGCACGGTCATCGATTGACTGCTTCCATTCCTTGGCGGGTTCAGCTGTCTTGGTTTCAAGCCACGGCTGGATCGATGCGTGCTGCGCATAGAAGTGCGTCAAGTCGGGGATGAGATCCTTGACCACGGGCATGTGAGGCAGCGGATAGATTTTCACCGCGCCGTTCACCTCGTCCACGCCATAGGTACAGGCCAGCGTATTGATCCCGTCGATGTTCATCGCGCAGGACCCGCAGATACCCTCGCGGCAGGACCGGCGGAAGGTCAGCGTCGGGTCGATCTCGTTCTTGATCTTGATCAGCGCGTCCAGAATCATCGGGCCGCAGGTATCCATATCGACGAAATACGTGTCGATCGCCGGGTTTTTCCCGTCATCGGGGTTCCAGCGATACACCTGAAACTGCCGCAGATTTTTGGCACCTTCGGGTTTCGGCCATGTCTTACCGGTCGTCATCCGGGAGTTCTTGGGGAGCGTGAGTTGAACCATATCGCTTCTCCTGGTCTGTCGGGCAGATGCCCAGTTCGTTACAATTCTGGCGCTTACGTCTTTCGGATGTAAAGCGCATTTCCTTCGGCGCGCAGGGTTTGGCGGTACCCGCAGGCCAGTATTTCTGCACACAAGTCGGTGCCCCATTGGTCCGCGTGGCGGACCTCTATCAAGATCGCATCGGGCAGCCAGCCGCCGGATTTGCCCTGCGCGAGGATCGGCTTCAGCACGACTTCTTCGGCCCCCTCGACGTCAATCTTGAGGATCGCCGCGTCGTGGTGCCGTGCGGCGTGTGTAAAGGCGGACAGGGGCCGTGTGGGCACCAGCACGCCGCCGTTTTGTTGCTTGCCTTCGATCGGGAGCAGCGATGCCTGACCGTAGTTGTGCCCGCGGAAGTTCAGCATCGCCTCTCCGTCGCGGTCGGACAGAGCGCAGCCTTCGATGCGGACTTTGTCGGTCAGATTGTTCAGCGCGATGTTCATTCCAAGGCGGCCAATCATCAGCGGGTTGGGTTCGAACGCAACGACGCGCGACCCTTCGCCCGAAGCCATGGCCAGCGGGATCGAATACGCACCGCAGTTCGCACCGATATCAAAAACCAGCACGTTGCGATCTTCGACCAGTTCGACCAAGGCGACCAGCGATTTGATCTCGGGCGGGTATTCGTTCAGCCAGATGCAGGTTTCGGTGTAATTGTCGCGCGGGTCCACCACCATCCGGATGTCGGCAAACTCAACCTCTGTGGGGCCAAGCTGCGACTTGATACGGGTCCGCACATGGGTATCGCCCTCTCGAAATTGCGCGCGCAAATCGGCCATATGGCCCGCGTCTACGACGTCCGCATCTGAGGTGGCAATCGGGTGACCCATTAGCCCAGAAGCCCCGGGACGCCGCTGGCAGAGCGCGACAGACATTGCACAGTTTCGGGACGCGACAGAACCGAGCGCACGGTGGCGACGGTTGTATCATCCACGCCGATCACAGCGGATTTGGCGAAAACGCGCACCTCTAGGGCGTCGGCGTTGTCGACGATGCAATTGGTAAACGGCGTAATCAGCTGCTTGGGCACCTGCGGAAAGCGGGTGGCAAGGGTTTCGGTGATGACCCCTTTGGCGGCTTCGCGGCCGATGCTGTCAACCTGCTGCGTTGCTTGCGCACAAGCAGACGCGGCCAGGATCATGGTCATAGCGATAAACTGTTTCATGTCGCCTGCCCTCCGCCTTGCAGGACGGGGGCAAGAGCCCCCAATTTGGTCCCCTGCCCCCAAAAGCGGGAGCAGGGTTTAAGATCAATACACCCGTGCTTTGGGTGCGATCTTTTTCATATCGATGCCGCCTTCGGCCTCTGTCGTCAGCGGATCAAGGTGCACGCCACGGTAGCTGAGCGTGGCATTGTTACCGTCGAAATACGCGAGGCTGTGCTTGCGCCAGTTTGCGTCGTCACGATCAGGGTAATCCTCGTGCGCGTGGGCACCGCGGCTTTCCTTGCGTGCGGCAGCGGCGGTGATGGTGGCCACGGCGTTCGGCATCAGGTTGGTCAGCTCGAGCGTTTCCATCAGGTCAGAGTTCCAGACCAGCGATGTATCGGTCACGTGCAGATCAGCGATCTTGGCCGCGACTTCATCCATCTTGGCCTTGCCTTCGTTCAGCGTCTTGTCGGTGCGGAAAACGGCGGCGTCGGCCTGCATGGTTTTCTGCATCTCGAGGCGCAGCTCGGCTGTGGTGGTCTGGCCCTTGGCATAGCGCAGGCTGTCAAAGCGTTCAAACGCGGCGTCGACCGATTTCTGGTTCGGCGTTGGCACGGGGGCCTCTGCGTCGACGACATCTTTTGCGCGGATCGCAGCGGCGCGGCCAAAGACCACAAGGTCGATGAGAGAGTTCGAGCCCAAACGGTTAGCGCCGTGCACCGAGGCACAGCCCGCTTCGCCCACGGCCATCAGCCCGGGCGCCACGCGGTCCGGTGCGTCGTCGGTCGGTGCCAGCACTTCGCCCCAATAGTTGGTGGGGATGCCGCCCATGTTGTAGTGCACGGTCGGCAGAACCGGGATCGGTTCTTTGGTCAGGTCCACACCGGCAAAGATGCGCGCGGACTCAGAGATCCCCGGCAGACGCAGATCCAGCGTTTCCTTGGGCAGGTGGTTCAGGTGCAGGTGGATGTGGTCTTTGTTCTCGCCCACACCGCGGCCTTCGCGGATTTCCATCGTCATACAGCGCGAAACAACATCTCGGCTGGCAAGGTCTTTGTAGGTGGGGGCATACCGCTCCATAAAGCGTTCGCCTTCGGAGTTGGTCAAATACCCGCCTTCGCCACGTGCGCCTTCGGTGATCAGGCAACCCGCGCCATAAATGCCGGTGGGGTGGAACTGCACGAATTCCATATCCTGCAATGGCAGGCCTGCACGTGCCGCCATACCGCCGCCATCACCAGTGCAGGTGTGCGCCGATGTCGCCGAGAAATAGGCGCGGCCGTAACCACCTGTCGCCAGAACAACCATCTTGGCGCTGAACAGGTGCATGGTGCCGTCATCCAGCTTCCAGCACAGCACACCCTGACACACACCGTCATCCGACATGATCAGATCAATGGCGAAATATTCGATGTAGAATTCAGCATTATGCTTCAGCGACTGACCATAAAGCGTGTGCAGGATCGCGTGGCCGGTCCGGTCGGCTGCAGCACAGGTGCGCTGCACGGGGGGGCCTTCGCCGAATTCGGTGGTGTGGCCACCAAACGGACGCTGGTAGATTTTACCCGCTTCGGTCCGCGAGAAAGGCACACCGTAGTGCTCAAGCTCGTACACGGCCTTGGGGGCTTCGCGCGCGAGGTATTCCATCGCATCCGTGTCGCCCAGCCAGTCCGACCCCTTAACGGTGTCATACATATGCCACTGCCAATTGTCGGGGCCCATGTTGGACAAGGACGCTGCGATGCCGCCCTGCGCCGCAACTGTGTGCGAACGGGTCGGGAAAACTTTGGTGACGCAGGCTGTCTTCAGCCCCTGCTCGGCCATGCCAAGTGTCGCACGCAAGCCAGCACCGCCAGCCCCCACGACAACGACATCATATTCATGCGTTTCATATTCATATGCAGCCATGTCTCGGTCTCCGGTATAGCGTAGGCGTGTGTTAAAGCGCGATGCGGGCGATGGCGAAAACGCCAACCGCGGCCGCACCATAGCTGAGGCAGGTCATCAGGATGATCGCAACTTTCTGCGACAGCCCGTGGACGTAATCCTCGATCAGCACTTGGACACCGTCATTAAAATGTTTGAAGCCAACGATCAGCGTCAGGGCAGCGACAATCGCAGGGAAGGGCTTGCTGTAGTAAGCGATGATCGCTTCGTAGGTGCCACCCAGGGCGGACCCGAAGGTGAAAACGAACAGGGGGATCAGGATCAGCAGCGCAACAGAGCTGACTTTCATCGCCCAGAAATGTGCGGTGCCCGATTTGGCCGAGCCCAAGCCCATAGCGCGTTTGCGGTCTGTCAAATAAGCCATGTGTCTATTCCTCAGATGATCAGCGCGGTGATGATGGTCAAAACGACGGAACCGATCAGCGCGGCCCAGCCCAGCTTTTCAGCCGTCGGGATGTCCAGCGCATAGCCGTTGTCCCAGATCAGGTGCCGGATGCCGGCCAGCGTGTGATACCACAGCCCCAACAGCGACATGAACATGATCAGGTCACCGAACCAGCTGGTGATGAAACCGTTTACAAAGTCGAAATAATCCGCCGACGTCGCAGCTGCCAGGAACCACCATACGATCAGCAGCGCAGCGATCAGCATTGCGTTGCCGGTGATGCGCGTCAGGATCGACGTCATGGAGGTCAGTTGCGGGCGATAGATCGTCAGGTGGGGTGACAGCGGGCGGTTGCCCCGGTTCACATCTGCCATGATGGATTCCTTTTCTCGTCAGGTTACGGTCATAGATAACGGTATTTTCCGCACTGTCACGTCCAGAGGCGTGATTTTGCAACGGTTTATTGGCCCAGTTGCCGAAACCCTTCGGTTAGCGCCGGACATTAATGATATTTGTGATCACTAATTTTGAAAGTGTGATCACAACTCCGGAAAACCGTGAATATAGCTGGGCTGAATGCCAGAAAATGATCCGGAAACTCTGAGATGCGGTTGGGTCAACAGCGGCATCTACGCCGCGAGGCAGAGCAATTCGGGCACTGGTGGTCCCGGCGGCTCTGTCATCGAAAAACGGACGCAGCGGGTGGTACTGGAGGATATTAGGCCCCCACCCGCTGCGCCCCGTCACATTATTTCAGCGATTCATCGATGCCTTTGCACGCATCGACCAGACCTTTAACGGCGCTGACAGAGTTGTCGAACATCGTCTGCTCGTCTTTGTTCATAGAAATCTCGACAACACGCTCTACGCCGCCGGCACCGATCACGGTGGGCACGCCGACATAGAAACCGTCCAGACCATAGGCACCATCAACATAGGCGGCACAGGGCAGGACGCGCTTTTGGTCTTTCAGATAGGCTTCGGCCATTTCGATTGCCGAAGTAGCAGGCGCATAGAAAGCCGAACCGGTCTTTAGCAGGCCAACAATCTCGGCACCGCCATCACGGGTGCGCTGAACGATCGCGTCCAGTTTGTCCTGTGTGGTCCAACCCATTTTCACCAGATCAGGCAAAGGGATGCCCGCAACGGTGGAATAGCGCGTCAGGGGGACCATGGTGTCGCCGTGGCCGCCCAGAACGAAGGCCGTTACGTCTTTCATGGAAACATTGAATTCCGACGCGAGGAAGTGACGGAAGCGCGCCGAATCAAGAACGCCAGCCATGCCACATACCTTGTGGTGCGGCAGACCGGAGAATTCGCGCAGCGCCCAAACCATAGCGTCCAGTGGGTTGGTGATGCAGATAACGAATGCGTCTGGCGCGTGGGCTGCGATGCCTTCGCCAACGGATTTCATAACCTTGAGGTTGATGCCCAGCAGGTCATCGCGGCTCATCCCAGGCTTGCGGGCGACACCGGCGGTGACGATGCAGACGTCTGCACCAGCGATTTCGGAATAGTCGTTCGCACCGGTCATCGTCGCGTCGAATTTGGCGGATGGGCCTGATTCTGCGATATCGAGGGCTTTACCCTGTGGGATGCCTTCGGCGATATCGAACAGGACAACGTCGCCCAGTTCTTTGATTGCTGCGAGGTGGGCAAGCGTGCCCCCGATTTGCCCTGCGCCGATAAGCGCGATCTTGGGTCTGGCCATGTGGTATACTCCGACAGGGTTACATTTCGCCTCGGGATACCGAAATGCGGCGCACCGTGCAAGTTGCGCGTCAACCTGCGTCACGTCACCATCGCGAACGTCATAAAAAACGGGACCGTTTCTTGCGAAACGATCCCGTCTGATCAGCTTTTCAGCAAGTTATTGCTGAGGTTTGCTGGGTCGAAAGCTTAGCCTTTGTATTCGGGCTGTGCTTCCAGAGCTTCTTCGCTGCTGTCGATGTAGATGCGGAAGTCGTCGCCTTCAGCGTTCTTCATGATTTGCAGCTCGTCCCATGTAACGGCTACTGGCTTTTCGCCAATGCCCAAGAAACCACCTACGTTGATCACAACTTGGCTTACTTCGCCGTTGTCACCCATCACCAAGGCACCAATTTCACCAACAGTTTCGTCGTCAGCACCGTAAACATAGGACCCTTCCAGATCTTCTGCGGTCAGCGCATTCCGGTCGTCAACTGTTGCGTTGGCATAGCCTTCACGTTCAACCGCTGGGGCTGTCAGCATGGGGCGGTCCATGTCGGCTTTTTCAACGTCGTTCGCTTCTTCGTTCAGCTCGGTGGTTGCTTCGTCAACGGCCTTTTCAGTGTCAGCCGCAGCTTCTTTTGCTTCCATTTCAGCTTCGTTTGCCAGTGCTTCGGCATCCGCTTCAACTTCGGTCTCGGTGTCGACGTCAGCGTTGGCGTCTACATCTGTTTCTTTAACTTCAGCATCGGCCTTCATGTCGGCGTCAGCGTCCACTTTCGCTTCTTTGTCCATGTCCGCGTCGTCGTCCATACGTTCGAAAACGGGGGCTTGCTCAAGCATCTCTTTGCTTGTGGTGACGACGAGGAAACGATCGCCCATGTCACCTTCTTCGGTCACGATGCGGATTTCGTCCATGTTAACGCTTACGTCGCGCTCGCCCATGCCGAGGAAGCCGCCAATGCCAAGAATAACAGCTTTTACATTGCCTTCGGCATCCAGAAGAACATCATTGATTTCGCCAATGTCGTCCCATTCTTTTTCGCCGTCAGCAGCGATGGTGGAGTTCGCTTCGACTTCGGTCTCGGAATTGTAGATGCGCATGCCGATCAGGTCGGACGCGAAGAAGTCAGTTTCTTGCGCTGTCACGGTACCAAAACCAGCAGAATGTGCGTCTGCAAATGCGGGGCCAGTCAAGCTCAGGATGATTGCGGTTGTGCCAAGAATACGTTTCATTGATGATACTCCTTTAGAAGTTCCGGGTGATAATCACTCCGTTGTGATATCAACCAAGATCAGGCGATTGCGTTCCGACGCTCCGCATCTTTTTTCGCAAATTTATTAATCTATGACGTATCAAATGGCGTCATTCCCCTTTGTTTGTTGATCATCCATCGAAGAAGAATTTCTAACGAAAATCGTCACTCGATCATCCGCAGTACACATCAGCACGGCTGCTGACACATCTTGCGTCAACGCGACCACCGCCGCCGCGGCCGTCGCCAGCCCGATGAGATTAAAAAACTTTATCATTCTCGCCCCTTTCCACGTGGCACCACGCGTATTTCGCCAGCCTAGACGACACCCCTCATGATCCTGCCGGGTCTTTGTGGCGCAGAAAGCTGAAGGGCAGGTTAAAGCCGCAAAAAAATCCGACGCTGCGCTGCGGCGCGTTTGAGCTTGAAGTTTTCGTCTAAAAATGCAGACCTGCACGCAACATTATTTCTTGGAGACTCGCAAATGTCGAAAATCACCCGCCCCCTGCGTTCTGTTCTATATATCCCCGGCTCCAAGGACCGTGCGTTAGACAAAGCCCGCGGACTGCCAGCCGATGCGATTATCTTTGATCTTGAAGACGCCGTAATCCCCGAAGAGAAAACCGCTGCACGTGAAACACTCGCCAAGGCGCTGAAAGACGGCGGCTATGGCACCCGGTTCAAGGTAATCCGCATCAATGGGCTGGACACCGAGTGGGGGGCCGACGATGCCCGCGCCGCTGTCAACATGGAATGCGACGCCATTTTGCTGCCCAAAGTCGGCAGCCCTGCCGATCTGGACGCGTTGGCCGAAATCACCGGCGACATCCCGCTTTGGGCGATGATGGAAACGCCCGGCGCTATGCTGAACGCCGCCGCGATCGGCGCGCATTCGAAATTGCAGTGCATGGTAATGGGCACCAACGACCTGAACAAAGACCTGCAAACCCGCGTGCGCCCGGACCGGCTGCCGCTTATGACGGGGCTTGGCCTGTGTGTGCTGGCCGCCAAAGCCAACGGCATCGCGATTGTGGATGGTGTCTATAACGCGTTCAAGGACGACGAAGGTCACCGCGTCGAATGTGATCAGGGCCGTGACATGGGGTTTGACGGCAAGACGTTGATCCACCCCGCCCAGCTGGACGTCGCAAACGAGGCGTTTTCCCCTTCCGAGGCCGAGGCCGATCTGGCCCGCCGTCAAATTGCAGCGTTTGACGAAATGCAAGCGACAGGTCAGGGTGTGGCGGTCGTGGACGGGCGGATTGTTGAAAACCTGCATGTCGCCACCGCGCGCGAAACATTGGCAAAACTGGACGCAATTGCGGCCCTGCAAACGGAGTGAATTTGATGATGGCGCTTTTGATCCTTGGTCTGATCTTATGGGTCGGTGCCCATTATTTCCGTCGCTTCATGCCGGACCAACGCGCCGCCATGGGTAAAAAGGGCAAAGGCATCATCGCTGTCGCCATCGTGGTGGCGCTGGTGTTGATCATCATCGGATACCGCGGGGCCGAGTTTATCCCCGTCTGGACGCCTCCGCCCTTCCTGACGCATCTTAACAACCTGTTGATGGTGCTGGCATTCTGGGTCTACGGGTCCAGCGCCGCCAAAGGGGCCAAGGCATGGCCCGCGTCGAAAACCCGCCACCCGCAGCTGATGGCCGTCAAAATCTGGGCGGTCGCGCACTTGCTGGTGAACGGCGATGTTGCGTCTATCCTGCTGTTTGGCTCTATGCTGGCTTGGGCCGTCGGGTCCGTGATCCTGATCAACCGCGCCGAACCCAACTGGACGCCCCCTGCCCCTGCGGGCAAAGCTACCTATATCCGCCTTGTGGTGATTACGCTGGTGATGCTGGTTGTTGTGACCGCGATCCACACCCTGCTTGGCGTCTCTCCCTTTTCCTGAGTTACTGAAAGAACCCCCAT
>TARA_R100001369_G_scaffold331_6_pt1 | contig 16852 bp, 22 predicted proteins | sample TARA_R100001369 | Tara Oceans TARA_R100001369 (sample SAMEA2621528) | marine metagenome | biome: marine biome (ENVO:00000447); feature: surface water layer (ENVO:00002042); material: "saline water (ENVO:00002010), including plankton (ENVO:xxxxxxxx)" | depth 5 m | reverse complement strand
AAAGAGAGCATTCTCCTCGATAGAACCTTGCTTATCTAACCTCTGGATTACAGCATCGAAGTCAGCTAACGCAACTGGGTTACCCCCGCCGTATACGTTTCCACGAGTTCCTACTGAGTAGAAGACTCCGTCAGAACCAGCGTTAACTATACCTGCTCCACCAGCTGCAGTAGAAAGCGCCGCCTCAGCACCAGAACCGTTTGCCGCTGGTACAGCCTCCACCATAGCAGTCTCCAAGTAATCTTCGAAACGAAGTCTTGTGTCGTGCTCAGACTTTAGGTACCATAGGTATCCGTTAGCTCCGTCTTCAGAAGTGATTTCAATCCATCCAATCTGAGCCATATCAGAACCAGATACTTCGTACTTGTCCTTAATGATAATAGGCTTGTTTTGGAAGATGAAGTCGTCAGACTCTAAAGAATCATCCATTCCAGATGTTCCTTTCTTAAACTCAGAACCGTAGATAAAGATAGTCATCGTAGAAGCTGCAGCATAACCTGCCTGTGTTGCTTCGTAGTAAGCTACGGTAATAGTGTTTGAAGTTGGTACAGCAGTAACAACAGCTTTGTTACTAAAGTTAGAGGTTGGAGAGTTGTCAGAGATCATAATCGTTTGACCGATTCTGATAGCAACATTACCTCCTGCTGAGATAGTCGTACCCCCACCTGGGACAGCTGGGTTAAGGTTGTCGTTAATAGTTAACGTCTGTACAGTCTCAGCTCCTGTGTAGCTTCCTAAAGTTACGTTAGTGTATTTAATATGCAGTCTTCCTTGCTCTGCCCATTTGATCATGTCAGAGTTAGAAGGCATTTCCGCTCCTACCATTCTTAGGAATGAAGAGATTGATCTATTACCGTAACGCTCGAACTCTTTCTCATAAGTATCTGGAAGATACTGATTGAGGAAATCGAAGTTGGTAATATAGTTTGTAGGAAGTGCAACTCGTTCCGCAGATGGGATTAAGTTGATTCCTGGTGATGTATTTACACTCATATTTTCTTAATTTTTAAATTGTTAAACTCTTTTTACACTTTTAATTTTGAGTCCTCTTCCGCTCGATGTATCTCCAACAGGTCTGATCTTAAGACCGTCCTTGCTGAAAGACTGAGGGGTCTGACGAACCATATCGATGTTCTTTGATTTTTTAGAAACATCATCAATAGTCTCAGCCTTACCCTGCTCATAGAAAAATTTGGCGAACTTCTCAGGATTCATTGCAATAGACATTGCTCTGTGGTATCCCTCTGCGTCTTTCATCATGCCGCTTTCAGAATCTAAATAAGGTTTGATAAAATTATTTACATCCTTCTGCTTGTTCATCAGTTCTGACGCATCACCAGGTTTGTAGGTATATGACTTGTCGTTTACCGAAACCTCAAAACCTTTGAAGTCATCGTTGAAAACGTTACCCGTTTTCTCAACAAACCAACTGTACCTCTTCTTCATTTCCTCTTCACGAGTAGTGGAATCCTCTACGTAGCTCTTATAGCGATTGAACTCTTCTGTCTGATCTTCTGAACTAAGACTCCCGCTTGACTCAAGGGGAGTTTTGTATTGTTCTTTCTGCTCAGTGAAGAATTTCTTCGCTTTTACAAGCTCTCGTTTTTGTGCTAACTTTCTTTTCTTTATATCCTTATCCTCATCCAGGTCTTCGTCGTATCCAAACTTATCTTCTATGAGATCTTGAATATCAATTTCGTCCAACCCTTCTTCGGTTTGGGAGTAATAATTAGACAACACTTCCGTGGGTTCCATTTCGTCGTAATCCTGTTGCAGTTTTACGAAGTCACTTATCCCTCTTCCTGTTTCCTTTTTATATTTAAAGAACGCTGACACATCCTCTGGTAAATCTTCATTTGCTTCTTGCGTTGCAAACAACTCATCAACAGAGTTTATTTCTTTATTATATCTATCCTTAATATACTTAAGAATATCTTCATCTTTTAACTCACCCGTCTCTTGAACCTCTGCAGGGGCAACTTCTTCTTCTGCGACTACATCTACCTTTTCAGGTTCCGAATTACTTTCTTTCGCAGAGAATTGCTCCTCATGGGTTTTTAAAAGTTGCTCTTCTACTTCCGCTGTAGATTTTTCCTCTACATCTGCGACGGCTTTTACTACAAATTTTGACTGTTCCATTTAATTTAATTTTTTGTAAAGTTAATACTATTATCTTGGGTTAAACTCAGCGAGATCGAAGCCATCTAAACTATCCTCATTGGATTCAAAGTTTATAGGCGGTAAGTTATTCTTCCTCTGCTGGATTAATTTCGATTGTTCGGTATTGGCTTGACTGATACGTTCTGACTTAGCATCTTCACGCTGTGTCTCTCGAGAGTCAACCTGTTGCTGTTGGGCTCCCGCTAAAGACATCTGCATCTGGAACTCCAACTGCATAAGCTGTTGCTTAAGCATAGCCTCGTTCTTTTGCCTCTCAATATCAAATCCTACCTCGGCCTGCTTGATTTGCATCTTAGCCTGGACCTCGGCTTGGATCTTTTGCATAGCTGCTTGAGCTGCCATTTGTTGAGACTGCTGCTGCATCTGGCCTTGCATCTGTTGTTTCTGAGCTTCCATTTGCTGCTCCTGCTGTTGCTTCTGTTTCCTCTTAACTTTTAATAGCTGGTTAGCCATCTTAAGGTTTCGTATCTCACGGATATCTATAGCATCTTCTAAGTTTATATCTCCCTGAGATAAAGCCATCTGAATATTTTGTTCGAGCAATTGTTTTTGCTCTTCGTCTGGAGACATCTCTATAAAGATTCCAAAGTCGTATATATACAAGTTAGATATCTCTTCTAAGATTCCTAAGTTATACTTTCCTATTTGCATAGCAAACTCGTCCCTAAACTCTGCGTACTCCAAAACATCTGCACAACGAAGCGACAGCGCTTCGGCAATAGTCTTTGTGATAAACAAACTCGACTGAAGGATATGTCGCGTAGCGGTGTTAGAATTTAAAGCAGCCAACTTTTGAACCCCGACTAAAGAGTTTGGATCTGGTGTAGAGCCATCACGAGCTTCATTCAGTCCGGTTACCTGCCTTATCATATCTAAGTAATGGTTATAGTTGCCTATAAGCATCTGCATCTTACTTGCTCCGCTACTGGCGGTAAGCTGAGTAATAGGAACCTTAGCGTTGTTATACTCCCCGTCTTGAGTATAGCTTCTCCCTACTACACTACCCGTTTGGAAGTATAGACGCAAAGCATCTTCAGGAGTGTACGCACTACCTGTGCCCAAGTCCACCTCGTTTAATCCGTCTGCGTCTATAAAGACTCCGTCTGGAACGACACGAGAAACTACTTGTTGGATCTTTAGGTGTGTCATCTGGATAAGGTCCGCAAAAGGAATCATCCTTCTCACTAAAGACTCTACCACCCCCTTATACATCCTTGGGGCAGAAGCCACATAGTTAGCCATAGCAAATTGGTTTGCGGAGTTAGGTCGGACCATGTTTTTCTGCATATCCCATTGGATAATAATGTTTGTTCCCATTACCATAACACCCTCATACCATACATCAATTCTTTTCTCTACCCTTTCGAACTCTCCCTCGTCCATCATCTCCTGTGGAGGGTCAAACTGGTCATCCTTCTCAACAGTTTTAAAACTGCCGTCACTCATTTTTTTCTTCTTGTACACAAAACTGTTTGTCGTCTTGTAGTTGAAGTAAAGGAGAGTACATGTGTCACGAGCAAACATACTGTTCTCATACATAGCCGCTACGTTATAATAGTCGTACCACGACTGGCTATACTTAGAGATCTCTTCTAAATCACCCTCGTTTAAATCAGGGTTGATCTTTAACACCTCCGTAATAGGAATAGTCTTCAACTCCCCCCAATAGAAGCAGTCCTTAAAGTATGGGTCTTCCGTATAGCTATATACCACATTAGCAGGGTCTACATACTCTACTCGAACTCCGTCTCCCTTCTGGAAAGTATGCTTACATATACCTATGCCCAGGACAGTCATATCATAGTCCACCCTTTTTCGGATATCGCTATAGTGACTTTCGTCTAACATAGTATTTATAGCAACTTCGTTAGCAATCTCTACAGCAGGTTTGTAATTCAACTGCATGTAAAGCTCCATCTCGATATCGCTTTCTGGAAGCTGGTCTGGGTTGACTTCAAATGCGTCTACTCCAAAGTCTGCTTTTATCTGGCGGAATAGATCTTGAGAGATCATATTTCTTTCCACCATCTCTTGAAACTGGTTTCTTTTCTCTGCCGAGAGAGAGTCCTGTGCATAACACTTAACGTCAAACAACCTGTCTGACATTCCGTTTACTACTATGTCTACAAACTTAGGTATAATAGGAATAGGGGTCCAATCTAAATTTAGATACGACAAGTCTCCATCTATAGCTAATTCGTTTTTATATTTTCCAACGGACTGTTCACCCCTGGCATATAGCCTTAGTCTATGAAACTCTTGAAATTGACTATAGAATCTACACGATAGCCCATCCCTTCTAAACCACTCGTATTGTATAGCCTGTCCTACTTGAAGGCCAAACTCTTTTTTTGCTTTATCGGAATCAGATACAAACTGATTCGGAAAGACTGCTGAATTTATCTCTACTTGAAGTCCTTTCATTTAACTATCTGACTTGTTGCGCTGTTGTTATTATACCGTGCAAAGTTAACACTTATTTTCGTAGTTTGTTTAGAAGGTGTATATAAGTGTTTTTGGTTAGCCATAATAGCTAACCCAGTGCTAATAGACGCATCAAACTTAGTACGGTTATTTATATCAAACTTTGCCCAGTCCTCTAAGGTCCGCCTAAAATACATAACCCCCATATCCTCAGCGTCTCTAAAGTCCCCGTTTAAATCTATACCTATATACTTTTCTATATATGATTCTATAGCAGAGGCATGGGATTGCTTTACGTCTTCCGAAGTGTTGGGTATACCTCCTAACTCCTTCTCGGTTTTTGAAAGTTTATTGTATATTTTATCTGGTCTATTCATCGAGAATCCTCTATATCCCCTGTTCTTTAAATGATACAAAAGTCTTGGTTTATTGTTCTCACATAGTATAGGCATCCCGTAGAATACACAAGCCATTAGAACTTCTTCGAAAAATATCTCCGCCGTTTGAGGGCGGGCTATATACTCTAAGAAAAATTCATTCGCAGGGGCCTCATCCATATTAAACTTCGTAAGACCATGAAGAGAACCATTTGATCCTTTACCTACTACCACTCCAGATATATCATATGAGTCACACCCAAACGTTCCGAGGTGTTCGTTGCCAGGATACTTCCTTCCGTTTCTCACTTCTACTCTGTTCTGCATATGTGGAGGAGGAGTCCAGCTAACCAAAAACCTCCCCCTCTTGTCGGGCGACCATATGACTTTAGAATCCTTTATACCATCCTTCCATCTAAACGATCCTCGAGTAACGTGATGGTCCATTATAAGAGAGTCGTTATAATCTATTTGCTGATATATCTTTGTTAGGTTGAATAAGGATTGCTTACTCTCGTCTCTAAAGGCATGCGACTCCGTGCGGGGAAACTGTCTATAGAACTCATTCAAAGCGTCAGGATCCTGAGTCAAAGAGTCTACCTCATTCTTCCAGTAGTCTATAGCTCCCAGAGTTATATCTTCCCCATCGATTCCTATCACGGGCTTACCCGGAGTACTAAATACAGGCATTCCGAATATATCTATATACCCCTCGAAGTTCCACTCCATAGGAATAAACAAACAATACAGTCCACTCTTGGTCTGTCCGTTTGCGTTTCTTTTCGTCGGAAGAGAGTCCTCGTACAAAGCTTTAAAGTTTCTACCACCTTTATCTAAAGCGTTAGACGTAGAGCCCATCATACATTTCCCGATAACCTTACTCCCTAATCGAAGACATGTCTTAGTGACACGCCAGTTGTTTAGGATATTGTCTGGCTTCTCCCATTTTCCGCTCTCATCGTGTAGCAGAAGCTGTAGCTTCTCTCCGTCATAGCTATTGTCTCCAGTATTCTTCCAGTCTATCGTCGTGTCCAGTCCTTCCAGCTCCTCGTCCGCGAGGTGGTACATGTTTTTCTTTGTAATCTTCGAAGCAGGAACACGATAAGCCAGCTCTGTTTTAGGCTTATCCATTCCATCCTGTATCGGACGAAAGAAGAATGGATAGTTGTTAGAGATAGGGACAACCTTATCGGTAAACATTTTTTTAGCATCTGATCCTGTCTTTGAAAGTATTCCTATCCTGGAGTCTTTAGTTATAGTAGCTTGATTTACACCTTCGCAAGAACTCATAAAGGAGAATCCTGAACGACGTATCTTAAGGTAGCACATCCCAAAGCTACGCTTATCTGCTTTGCACGCCTCCCAAAATATATAAAAGATCCTGTTAGCTTCACGAAAGTCGGGGTTACCTACGTCTATCTTGGTCCACTGCAGATACATATAGTGTGTGCCCGTTAGGTATACAGGAGAACCGTTATTCATAAACCAATGCCCCTGTTCCCTCCTGTCAAACTCTTGCTCGACATAGTCTACCCACTCGGCTTTAAATGTGTCTGGCGTTTCGTGCCACTGGAAGATAGACTTAATCCTCTTTAGTTCTTTTGCAATAGGTGTTGCTTCCCAATATTGATCCTCTTTTTTACCCGACCTTTTAAATACATCCTTAGAAATTTTAGGGAGACCTATATATAAACCATTGATATAATATACCTCGCCTATAGTTCCGTCACGAGAAATAATTATTACGTCATACTTGTCGTTATATCCGTATAGCCAAGTCCGAGCCTTGTTCTTAGAAGCAAGGACAGACTTAGGTATATGGCTATGCATAACCTTATATAAACTATTTTGATCGTGACTCTGCAAATCCTTTCGGTGTATTGTTTTTCTTTTCTACGACAGTTCCATCCAATATAGCTCGTTCCTCTTCAATACGTTTAAGTATCTCAAAGGCGTCAAATATAGCGAGCTTCTTAGTTGCAGCGGCATTCTTTAACCTATCCGCAGCCAACTCATCCTCGGTATCATACTTTATAATATCTTCCTTCGCTACCTTAACTAACTGTTTAACAGCTTGTTCTCCAGCCAAGATGATGCTTAGCTTAAGTTCCTTGATGTCCATCTTGCTCAGCTTTTTCTTTTAATAAAGCCAAAGCCTCGTCATACCCTGGCATAAGTTTTAACAACTCTAAGGTGCCTATAGCTAACTCTCGTGTTTGTTTCTCCTCCAGAATTAACTTCTTTAAATTCTCCGTTACGTCTTCACTCCTACTTTTTAGTAGAGATATATTTTTCTGTACTCCCATGATTTAATTTTTATATTTATAAAACATTACATATACTTGTCTACCTTCTTTCCAGGAGGTGTTTGGATATTTACTATGGAAATAACTGGACGGGTATGAAACCATTCGGTTTTGCTCATACCCCACCACGGAACTTAACCTCCACATATCTAAGAGCTCTGAGTCCACTTTTATCATCTGGTCATACTCTGCGTCCGTTATATCTTTTGGGAGCTCTCTACCGTACCTATGGTGCTCCCAGAGCGCCGTGCCGTGTAGCTCCTCCCTTTCACGAGGAGACATGTATAGAACTAAAGCCCTATCTGGGCGCTGTCCGTTTATATTTAAGTCAGAATGAATACGCCATGTGACGTCTAACTCATCTGTAGATTGCCTAAAGAAAGACAAGATGCTTTCCATCTCCCTTCCTTCATTCTCCTCCAGCTTGTTTAAGATATATTTAGTAAAGCTTTCTGGAGATTCTTTTATATAAAAGTCTTTCCCCCCTGACTCTACCTTCTCAAACTCCCCCTCGTTTAAATAGTCCGTAGCGAGATTAAAAAGATCTTGATCAATAATGTCGTCAACTATATATATCATAATATCATCGTGATGTTATTGGTAAACATACGATACAGTTTCTCACCATCCACCGTAAATGGGTACTCACTTTCAGGTTCGAAAGAAACTTCATCCCCTTCCTTCACTCCTAAAGCCTCGAGCTCATCGTTGATATACTTTACTATTCCTACTAAAGGCTCCTCTCCACGTTTGTATACCAATGACTCCCTGGCTTTTACGGGTTCTATGAAACAATACTTCCCGTATGCCCTCCATTTATCTTTTGATTTATAAAGGAAGAACTGGTCTGGATCGATAAGGAATAGGTCGTCTTTGAAGAAGCTTTTCCCACTCTTCTCTCTACCCCTCATATCGTAGTAGTACTTGAATACGTTGTGGTGAACGAGAAGGGTGTCACCCTTCTTTATAGGTCCGCAGTAGTTGATGGGGGTTTCCTCTACTACCGCAAAGCGGTTAGAAGAAACGTGATCCTCTTTAGATACGCTGGTGACTAAATCAATGCCACCTACTTTTTTAATATTATCGTATCTCCTCTCGTTATATGCTTTTACAAGAAAGCTAAAGGGAGACTTCATTAGAAGTTTATATTAAACTCCAAAGAAATAGGAAGCGTTTTTCGAAACTCTTTCCAGAGATAGACCTCCTCGGCCTTCTGGATCCAGATCCTATACGCTTCGTCGTTGTCTTGTATAAGATGTATCTTATGGCTTCCACCCAAGACATCCTGACCTACTATGTAATGCATCGCGCCAGACTTATAGTCTGCGCCGATTGATATTTTTCTAATGTCCATTTCATTTAATTTAAAGTTTTAAGCTACCATCTCATATCTTACCGTAAGGTTTAATAGGAAGTCGTTTGCAACTAATGTGGCATCTTGTCTTACCGTTATAAAAAAAGCTTCGCCTAACTGTAATTTTTGTGATGCCGTTCCCGTAAAAGTAAGGCTGCCGCACGCAAGGGTACCCGCTACTGAGACTACAGCAGCAGTTCCAGCAAGAGAGTATGTACCCGTTGTGCACACAGATGTTTTCCAGAACTCTAAGGTCCAAGTATGCCCCGCCAGCTCTGGAAGATATTGAAAGTAAACATCGCAACACTTCATAGCCGGAGTAGCGGTTAAACATCCACTGTTTACAGGGTTAAATAAAAAACAACCCGCCACATGTTTCCCATCAGTCATCGATCCACCTATAGCTGTTGGAGATGAAGCTCCCAAATCCGTTGAGAATGTTGTTCTGTCGTTCGTTGAGGGGACGTCATTAAGAGCTAAGGTCATATAGTGGTTAGCTGTAACAGCTGTCTTAGCCTGAGTAAACATAAAAGTCTGCAACCCTCCGAAGCCTGAAGACCCTCCAGCGGCGACCCAGGTGCCGTCCGCTCTTAAGAAATCTGTAGCACCTGTAGCCCCGGAAGCATCCGGAACGTGCCCCACTCTGTTCCCGCCTCCAAAAGCATTAGACTGAACCTGAACCGCTCCTGTAGTAGGCGTAACTTTTAAAGCGTCTGTTGGCCCTGAAGACGCTGCTGAAGCGAGCACACTCACGGAGCTTACCGCTCCCGTAGGGGTTGCCCACGTTCCGTCTCCACGCAAGAAGGTAGAAGCCGTTCCTAAATCTGGAACACATCCGATATTAGACCCTCCACTATATATGTTTTGTCTTATTTGTACAGCGCCTGTGTTAGGAGATATTGTTATTGGAGTAGCTGGAGAAGAAGCGACTACGGGAGTAGAAGCATTAACACTCGACACCCCAATCGTTGAAAGGTCTGCCCACGATATCCCTGTAGCGGTAGAGGTAAGGACTTGTCCTGAAGTACCTGTACCTACTCCATCGCTAAGGCTTCCTGTAAGATTGACCCCTGCTAAGCCCGTTGTAGCTCCATTGGCGCTAAATGTATTGTTCCCGCTAAACACATTTGTTCCTTCCGACTGTATAGAAGAGTCCACAGAAAAAGTAGTATTAGATACCCCACTAAAAGACATTCCTATTGCTGTAGCTGTATTACCCGCAGTAAGGACCTCCTGTAATGTAGGCATAGAAGCTGTTGGGATTCCTGTAGACCACTCTATGCCCGTTCCTGCAGCGTTAACCGTAAGTATTTGTCCCGCTGATCCTGAAGCGCTGTTGTAATCGTTAATAACAGCTGTAGCTCCGAAGTTTAAAACCGAGGTCCCTCCAGAAAGGTTTATGTTTCCTGACGTTGTAATGTCGCTGTCTACAGCTAAAGTAATATCAGACGTTCCTGTAAAAGCAAGAGAGGTCCCGGCCCCTGACATAGAGATATTTCCGGTGCTATTAATATCGCCCCCGTTCATTACGATATTATCCGTCGTAGTATTGCCCGCAGTCGTCACCTCTTGAAGAGTGTTGCTTGCAATTACTGAGGTGTCTACCCATTCAATGCCCGTTCCTGTAGAGCTTAAGACTTGGCCTGCCGTACCCGTAGAAGCCGAAGCAGTAATAGTAGTGGGCTCCACTGTGCCAGCCACTGTTATATTACCCGTAAGGTTTATATTTTGTGTGGCTACATTACCCGTATCTAAAACAGATTGAAGACCCTGAATACCACCCGCAGCAGTAAGCGTACTGATACTAAACGATACCGTTCTATTATCGTCGCTTGTATCTGTTCCAATAATAAAGTCATCCGCCGAGGGAGCCGTTAAGGGATATACGGTAGTGTTTTCAATCTTAGCCATTTTCTTTATCTTTAACTTCTCCTGTTTCTAAATTTATAACAGCGTTCTCTCCATATGTTTCCATCAACCCTTTCTCGGCTTTTTGAAACTGGAGTTTAATTTCTTGTACTCTTAGAACCAATCCATGTTCTTGCAGAGTAACATCCCCTAACTGAGTTTTAATTTTATTAAACTCCGCATTAAGGTCTTGCAACTGCTTTAACTCTTCGTCTTTTACTTTTTTCATATTAATAGATTTAATTTATTGTTAAGGCAAAGATAAGAAAATAACTTTACTTATTATCCTTACTGCTGCCCCCAAAAAAAAAGTCTACTATAGTATTTACTTTTGCGGACATAGCTCCGAATATAGTTGAGATAAATCCTATCTCATATTCCGAAAGAACTACGTCATGTAAAACAAAATACTTAAACATAACATATGACAAAACAAAGTATGCAGCCGTAAAAATAGTCGCAAGAATTTTTTGAATAAGACTGTCATCTTTATAAAGGGACCGGGCGTCTTTACGATCCTCCACCTCTTTATTAAAAGCCTCCCGCTCCGCTTCCAGTAATATTTTTTTTAACTCTAATTTAATCTGCTCCTTCTCCTCTTTAGTCGTGATAACCTCGTCGAGGATACCTTCAGCATTCTCTACGATCTTTCCAAACAACCCTCCTAAAAAATTAGGCATCATAGTCAGTGTATTTAATAGTAACCTCCTCCCCTCTTTCTAAAGCTTCAGCTATATCAGGATACACCCTCATATACGCAAGAGTAGACCTACCTATAAAACCGTCTTTTTTTACAAGGTTGTTTTCCTGCGTATCGCCCAAGAGAAGACATCCAGCAGTATCTTCGTCAGTATTACCGCAATGAATAAGAATATATTTAAAATTAGGTACATCCAATACGTGAAGCATCCCCATATGAATGTCAGCGAACCTCTTAGAATACCTGGCGTCAAGGCCGCCCACAGTTCTAAGACCGAGGCAATACTCGCCGGAAGGTATACAAGTCTCTCCCCAAACTTTTTCTTTTCTGCTTTCATCTTCGAGCGTGTAGCATAGAAATTTTCTTTTATTGTTAGATATATCAAATAGAAGGCCAGAAGTAGAATCCGACTGGGAACTAAAACGTAGTACCTCTAATTTCATTACACCTTTTTAAGTTTATATATTCTATATAACGTATACCCTATAGCCAACAACATAGAGACAAGTTGCAGGATCTCATTACATTGAGTTAAGCTAATTCCCAAAGCGCCGCCATTGGCGCCTATAACCGTTAATGTATCTTTAATTTCTGTTGGCATTATTCCTGTATGTATATATATATAAACTCCCCGCTCCAAGTTGCATTCGTTTTCCAGTGCTTCATAGTCATAAAGATAAGGTTAACGTCGCGGAACTGGACCGCGAGATATGTATTCGTCTCCCGGAGTTCTAACTTTAGTTCGCATCTCGCCGAGAGTCTTTATTGTAAGGCCACGAATACGCGAGATACTCGAAGGCGTTCGGCCCACCCACTTAACTAAACATGCATTGCTGGTATCATCCCATCGGGCGGAGTCCCAGTCCGTAGTTATAAACTGAGTAAAGTCTATAGTTCTTGCTTGAGCAAGAGTTAAGGACGCGTATTTTCTATCTGCTATAGCCATTATGTCGGTACGTCGGTTGAAAGATTTGAGCTATCCATATTTTGCCACGTAATATAATTTGATGCGTCAAGTATATTATAAGAAATTGCGTTCCACCCAGCGTCACCAGTCATACTGTACCAGGTAACTACGTTTGCCGTGGACACTTGTGTGCAAATTATATCTGTTATAGACATGTCTACACTACCAACTTTGTTAAAAATAAGATCAGCTGATGTGGCAGTAAAGGTCATAGTATAAGTTCCTACAGTGTTAGTTAGCGAAGTCCCGCCACTGAAACTAAGAGTCATAGAGGCTCCTGCGGTAGCGGCAGTTACAGTATATGTTACGGTAGTAGCCGCTCCAATCTCCAGCACTCCATTCTGTCTAAAGAAGCAAGTACCCGTTCCTGAAGGAGATTCCATTCTCACTGAGGTAGGCCCAAAAGTTATAACGTTTGCTCCCGAAACCCCGAAAACCCAATAAAGATCAGAAGGTGTAGCTGCAAAGTTTCCATTTTGGATATGGTTGTTATCAAAGGGAAGGGCGTTTAAACAATCTTGTGCCCCCGACATATTGGTGTATATAGCCTGGACTTCGGATGGTAATAACGCATCATCCCATATAGAGAACTCAGTAACAAGCCCTTCGAAATAACCGCCGCCGGATTGAGCAAGGAAAAAAGAAGTGGCAGAAACAGGGAAGCCCCTTGTTATAGCGCTAAAGTCTGTCGTGGTTGTATTTACTGCGTTGATATACCACTTCCAGTCGCCTGAACGATCTGCAGTTAAAGCGATATGAGTCCATGTATCGTTAGGAATAGTTGTTATGTTAGGAAAAATTAAGTCCGTAACAGTGGCATCCGTAGAAGAAGCCGTGAGTACCCCAGATGCATCAAATTCAATATTAAGAGGGGCGATCACGTTATCGCCTGACTCCCAGATAGACATCCCTACTCCGCCTCCCGTTATATCTGGAACTTTTATCCAGAAAGAGATACTAAAGTCTAAACCGCTTAACCCGAGTGCTCCGGTAATTAAACCGTAGTCAGAAACTCCATCTAACTCTAAAGAATTAGAAGTAGGGCAATCAGCTACTGGAGCAGCGGGAACACGGAAGTTTTGGAAAACCTCCCCAGCAATTCCCATTCCTATCCCGGTTGGCATTTAAAATAAAGCTATAATATCCGTGGCAGTAGTCGAAGCACCAACCTTAGTAACTAAGACAGGTAAGAAAGCACTGTTAGGGATGTTTTTAAATGTAAGTGTTGGAGTACCTGAAGAGTCTCTTTGACTCGCCATCTGTACCACAAGGTCTCCTGTTGTTCCGACATACAGAGTAGCTGCCTTAGTAGCTGCGTTATATATGGTGTAATTTTCTGCGGCAGCAAATATATTTGCGCTGAGAGAAAGTGTAGTAGCACTATCTACACCTGTAACAAAAGCACTTGTGCTATCTGTTGTGTTGTATACGATAGCGTTTAGTTGAATCCCCATAGCGGTAAAATCTACGCCCGTGTTCACCAGTTTATTTGCAACAGCGGTACCTACAGTGGTTCCACTCGTAGCCAGTGTGGCTGGATCTGGGATAGGGACAGTGTTACTCGGTATAACTGCTAACCCCTCACTGACTTGTAATCTTTGATATGCCATTTTGTTTTATTATTAAAAAGTAACTAAAGGAGCTCTCACCCATGTGTTTGCAGCAGTACAAAGATACACATATGCATCTGAACCATCTAACGCCCAACGTATCTCACCTAAAGTACCTGTATCTGAAGCGTCTGCCGGAGCTACATTCAAGGCAGCTAAGTCCATTTGTCCCGTTACTTTTATACCCTTTGCGGTAGTAGTTAGTCTTTCAACCCCTGCATCAGAGTATAAAGTTATTGAGGTGGCATCAGAAGAAAGTTTTAAATCCCCCGATATTTTCAGCTCAAAAGTTGATGATGTGGGGAACCCCATAGAGGTAGTAGTGTCGGTAGAGTTTAAAACCAGAGATGGGATTTCTAAGTTATTTGATGCGTCTACAGAAAAAGGAGAATCCCCAATAGCTTCTGCTGCTGTGAAGACAGGTAAAAAATCTAATGTTCCAGAACCCGTAATAGTTCCAGCCCCCGATGGGACGGTGTTTATGATATCCTGCATAGTATAAGCCTCCCTTAAAGAGTTGGCTTGAAGGGACCCTTTGTTAGTTGTGCTCGGTCCTCCTGTAGCGGGGCTTTCTGTAGTGTGGAATTTTTGTCCTAATGGTATAGTTGCCATAATTTTTATTTTTTTAAACCCAAGTTTCTAATAGTAAACGTTTCCAATTTCCTGAAGGAAAAGTATTTGTAGTGGGGGAAAGGAATATATATGATGAACCTCCAGATTGAGCATAACGGATCTCTCCTTCGACTCCAGTTCCTGCAGAACCAAATGAGGGAGGATTATTTAAAGCTGCAAGGTCTGCCTGTCCATTAACGACTACTCCAATGGAGTTCGGCCCAGGGGGTAAACCTTTGTGGGTTCTAAGTCGCTCCAGTGGTGCCGCCCCGTGATATAAAGTAGTGTCAGTTGGAGACGTTTGCAAATGCACGGCGGCACTGGATGCCAGTTTAAAATTACTGGCGGAATCAAAGCCAAAGGTTTGAGTTCCAGAACTATGATTAAAAGCTTTTTGTAAAGTCATATCGGCGCCTGAGACACCCATGACAGAGTTTTGAATTGAGGTTGAACTTGGATTAAACTCTGGAACTTTTCCAACAGACCCAGAACCTGTAACAGTTCCTCCCGATGGGACGGTGTTTATAATATCCTGCATAGTAAAAGCCTCCCTCAAAGAGTTGGCTTGAAGGGACCCTTTGTTGATAGTATCAACAACAGGAGCTACCGTGCGGAACATTTGTCCTAATGGAATAGTTGCCATTTTGTTTTATTTTTGGTAGGGAAATACCCTGTTTAAAGTATCCTTTCTTTTGTTACATCCGCAGTCAGACCCTGTAGCTTTAGCTACCGTATCGACTACTTTTTTTATCCCTGTTTTAGTAGTAAACTTTTCGAAGGTGTCTCCAAACCCCCTCGACGGTATATCACTTACTCTTGTCCGCTTCATTATCTTTTACAGCCAAAGTTGTTTGCGTAGTTAGCCATCTCTACTACCGACTTAGAATACTTTTTAGTATTCTTCATCACAGCAGCAGCTCCGCTACACGCATCCTTGAATCCATTCTTCTGAGCCCAAGCGGTAAACTTACCTTCATTAGACTTTTTAATGGCAGGGAACTTTCCCTTTTTGGTTCGGCCAGCCATTACTTCCTTCTGTCTCCAGTGATTGAAGTAATCAACACGTCCATCCAGCCAAAAATTTTATTGTCAGTTTTTGTAGGCGTGAGATTCACGATTACTTTTGCGAAGGCCATAAGTGCGATTAGCAATACTGCCCAGTTTTCTGTTATAAAATCTATCATGTTATTTTCCCTTGGGAGTTTTTAAATTGTTGTTGTGGTAAGGCATAGAGTGATCTGCTGAGTATTTTCTTTTCCCAGAAGATCTTTCCATTCCTTCCGACTCGTGTCTACGAGACTTTAAAGACTGAGTCTTCTTTCCGTTCCTTGAACCTAAAGACTCATCGAGTCTTGAATTGTATCCTTGCTTTTTCATAATTAGTAACTTGAAGTCATTTTTTTTTCCATGCCGTAACCCGGGTTGTTCTTTACAGACCCGTTCATGCTTTTTGCAAACTCACCCGCCTGAGCTTTACCCATTGCATTGTATGGGAAAGTTTTCTTTTTCATTTTTCCTGTGTCTCCACATTTGTAACTTACTGTAGGCATGATGATTTATTTTTACAAATATAAGTATTATTAATTTAAGGCTAACCACTGCACGACTCGCACCCTTCAGGGCTCTCAATATTGCACGCCGTCTCTCCTGATTTAATCTTATCCTCACGTTCTTTAAGGACCTTCGGGTCTAAAAAAGATATATCTATACACTGACAATTTCCTCCCGCTCCGCAGATGCAGGCGTCTTTATTGTTGTCGTTCATAGTTACTTACTCTTTGGAAGCGGGGTGTCTCGACCAAAAGCATTGGGGACCATGTCCTGATTCTTAATTCTTCGGCTAAGACTTTTAACTTTAGTCTTACGTATCTTATTTACGACGCTGTTTGTGTTCTTCCTGTTGCCCGTAACTTTATTTACCCCACCAATTTTTGATTTAATCTTAGCACGTTTTTTTCTTAGCCTAACTTCTTTTTTCCCTATACTATATCCTGATGCGATACGCGTGGGATCGTTTTTTTTAATTGCCATGGTTATTTTTTTACTGTTCTATTGTGTTTACGATCAGATCTTTTCTTTTGACGATCTGCTTTCTTTTTGTCTTTCTTTGCCCACCTTGCGCCAGCTTTAGCAGCTCGCTTTCCCGTTACCACAGTTTCCCTTGTTGTGCCACGCTTATTTGTTCTTTGCTTTGAAGCAACAGTCTTACCAGCATCCTTATCCGTATGAACAAATGTCTTGCGAATATTTGTCTTTCCTCTCTTGTTAGTATTACTCGTGGTGGTAGACGAAGCCGACGCATGCTTACTGTCTGATGACTGCTTGTTCCGAAACTGTTGTGAGAAATTATTTTTCGTTCTCTTTCCCGTCCTACCTCGAGAAGACTGAGTGGTAGAATTAGTCGTAGTAGACT
>TARA_R100001369_G_scaffold91812_1_pt1 | contig 16911 bp, 22 predicted proteins | sample TARA_R100001369 | Tara Oceans TARA_R100001369 (sample SAMEA2621528) | marine metagenome | biome: marine biome (ENVO:00000447); feature: surface water layer (ENVO:00002042); material: "saline water (ENVO:00002010), including plankton (ENVO:xxxxxxxx)" | depth 5 m | reverse complement strand
TGAGGTGATGCGTCAAATGTCCAGTACCCGAGAGGAGGCAGAACAAGGCCTGGAATTAGCCAACCAGTCGGGAGCCGTCATTGTCGAGATTCGGGAAGGAGCTAAGCAGGTGGTCAACGCTGTAGAACGCTTTGCCAATGAATTATAGTAATGCCTGATTAAGTCATGACAGCGATGTTAAACATCGAGCACCACACGATCTCGGCCGGCGCTCTTTGCTTCATACATCGCTTTATCAGCACAGTTTATTGACTCTTTAACGGTTTGAGATTCCCTCAGAACTGTGACCCCAAAGGATGCCGTCACCTGAATATCACCAAATTCAAAATGCTGTTCTGAGATAGCCAAGCGCAGTCGCTCCATCATCTCACCGGCTTGCTCTAGGGTTGTGCTGGGCATGCAGATAATAAACTCCTCACCGCCATATCTATAAATTCTGTCGTATGGCCGAAGGTGGGACTTTACGCATTGTACGGTTGAGGCTAGCACCGTATCACCAGCAGCATGGCCGTATGAATCGTTGATCCTCTTGAAATGATCAAAATCCAACATAGCCAGTGCATACGTTTGCTTTCCCCTAAGAACAAGAGAGTGCTGTTTTCGAAGGTCTGCAAGCAGGCCGGTTCGGGTTTGAGCTTCGGTCAGTGAGTCTCTATTTTTAAGGGTTTCAGCAAACTCATGTCGTGCCGCCCAAATTTCTCGCCGCATTCTTTCTCGACCACTTTCGAAATTGTCCCAGTCATCAACAGGAATAACTAAACCATTCGAAATCCGCTGAAATAAATGTCGCGCACCACTATGTACTTTTTTATGTGCTTCAAAAAGTGATTTAAGCTGCTGACTTTCAATAAAAAAACTTTCAGAGTGGTCTTCATACCATTTCCCGAAAGCGCATTTTAGATGTGCATCTGGCATCAAATCTGATTGCTCGGGTGATACCCGAGAAACCAATACACGCAGCAAATTTTTGTACCACTGATCATGGAGATAAATCGCATGGTCAAGTTCTGCAATACCCGCCTGCAATTGTTGGTTAGTTAAGGAATCCAAATTTATGTCTCTTCGAAGTTTAACAGTGCCAGTGATGGTCAAAAACCATTGCAAGAAGACGGCCTGACTCACGCATGACATTTAATTCGTCAGTACTTTTCAGCTTTACACTAGCCACCAACAGCCTTCCTTATGTCTACGTCGGCCAACTTCATTTGGTCGCGCATGATATCCGAAAAAGACATGTTGGGGTTCGCCTCAGCAAGCATACCTACTTTTATCCAATACTCGGCCTGAGCATTAATAGAGCGAACCATAACTGCACTCGCCTTGCGAATTTCCCCATGCAGTTCGTCATCAATTTTGACAATTCCCATAGCAGCCCCTGAATATATGATTTGTATACGAATCATATATTCAAAATGGGAGTCTTGCAATGTTAGCGCTTATTATGCCTTCTTCTTTTTGCTGAAGTGTTCCATACGAAAACAGTAGTAGTATTGTTACTCCAATATTTGGGTTTCATTAAATGTATAGCGCCCCGGCATACTTAGTAAACGCTTGGTTATACGCTGCCTTCACGTTCTACCACCAGAATTCGAGCCTGGCCTTTGGGGTGAGCAACATGCTCGGTACCAATTGAAGCAAAGAAAATGTCCCCAGCGTTTAGTGTCGCAGATTTCACTTCGTTATTTTCTTTGTACAGCATTTCTACAGTGCCATCCATTACAGCGAAAACCTCTTCGCCGTCATTTACGTGCCACTTATAAGGTTGATCTGTCCAGTGCAATCGAGTGGTAACGCCGTTCATGTTGGCAATATCTTTTGCACCCCATGCCTTATCTGCTGTGAATTGCTTACTTCTAATGACTTCCAATTTATTATCCTCCCTACTGCTACTTTTAAAAATGCGTCAGCGAAGTGGAGACGAAAATAAACGTCACCGTACAGGCTAAATTATAAGGAATGTTGCTCCCACTGCTCTCTGTTTATCTTATACAAAACATGCTCGCAAAGCGGGTGAGAAGGTTCTAAGTCCGGATGCTTAAAATTACAGGCATAGGACATTCCAATTTTTTTCATGACGGCTTGAGAACGCATGTTGTGCGCTGTTGTAAAAGAGACCACCTCTTCTAAACCCAAGTGAGTAAAAGCATAGTGCAGTGACGCTTTAGCTGCTTCAGTCGCATAACCCTTTCCCCAATATGGTTTCGCCAGGCGCCAGCCAACTTCAACACATGGTGAGAACGGCATATTTTCTTTGGGGGTATGCAGCCCGACAAATCCAATAAATTTACTCTGACCAGGGAGCTCTACAGCCCAGAAGCTCCAGCCTCGATCAGCAATGAGAGACTGAATTCGTCTTCCCCCGCTGTAACTTTCTTCCTCCGTTAAAAGCTTCGGAAAAAACTCCATCACGTCCTTATCACTGCACATATGCGAAAAGGGCAGGAGGTCTTCGTCATCCCATTGCCGAAGTATCAGTCTTTCCGTTCTAATCATAATTCATGTCATTTGATGCCATGTTTGCTAAATGCTTATCTCTTTTACTATTGCCCACAAGGATAAGACTATGCTGGCAATAAAGCCCAGGGCCACGAGCCCTAATAAGGTGTAGAACCCGAATCGAAAGGCGTTAACAACGCATTCGTAAACTACGGACAGCGGTGGCTTTACTTTTAATAGAAGGCTTCCTGTCCGAGAATTCGCGCTGAAATAGGCTGCGTAAATTGAATACAATACACCCACCGCCATCCCAACATAGGTGACTGAGAAATATGCTTCAAGAAAATGTATCCAGCCCACTTTTTATCCTATATACATGTAATGCTCTTTAAACAGCGGCTCAGTTTACAGCGTCCGATGCCTTCACTTGTTAGCAGATTCTAGTCGACTTTCGAAATGAATTCACGAACCTCGTCAGAACGTAATGGCCTCACTAGACGAGCCACTTCATTGCCATTGTGCAAGAGTATCAGAGTCGGCCAAAGCTTTACTTTGAATGCGCGCCCCAGCGGTTTGCCCTTGCCGTCGTATATTTTAATATGACGTAGCCCTGCACGTTCAGTTATTGCTTCTTTTATCGCGGAATTTGCCGCCTGACAATGTCCACACCAGGGCGCGCCAAACTCAAGTACAACGTTACCGGATAACTCGCCAGTTTGTTCAAAGGTAAACGCTTCTTCCGCGTAATCGGAGTTAGAGCCAATATCATCGGTTTTCATCCCACTTACTCCTCACCAAGCTCGGACATCCGCAATAGCTGACTACTGCGACGCACAGTCAGAATATCAACCTGATCTTTGATGCTGTAAATAACCCGATACGATCCAGCGCAAGCGGGGATCAGATAATCTTCATTGAGCAAGCCTACTCAAAACCCGAGCCTTCGCATCTTCATGCGAAATACCGTTCCCGGAAGCAATCTGTTCTTCCGCCTTGTACACCTCTTCTAGTATTTCCAGACGTTGTTGCATCTTCTCATATTCGTGAACATCCACCAGTACTGCAACGCCTCGACCTCTTTGTGTCAGCACTATAGGACGACGGGTTTCATGGAGCTGCTTTACGAATGTGGCTACCCCTGCACGAAATTCAGACAGAGGGCGGATATCTTCATCTACTCGAACCCTTGACATGGAAATTACCTTAGTACTTTTTAATGTACATCAAAGAGTACAATAGGACTTGAAAGCAAGCAAGGTATCTGTGGGAAGAACTAACGCTCGGCTAAAGGGATGCCTGAGCGAAATTAAGCAACTTGGTAAGCTCCTTTTCGGACCAGTGTTCCAGGTCAAGAACTGCAGCGTAGGGGTCTCCAGAAATTCCCATTAACTGGCAAATAGCAGGTTCTGTTTTGAGACCGCTCTCTTTAAGCTGCCGTATCCTGTCGATGAACTCATTGCCCCCGATTTTTACAAGGCGTTTCATCACTTGATAATGGCGAAATGCATCCTGCGACTCCACTGGAGTTTTTGACGCATAGACTTCAATTAAAAATTGATTACAGTGAAACTGACCTAAAGCGTGATCTTTGCGTGGGCGTATGCTGTATGCTTCATAGCCGGAATATGCCGACTCAAATGCCTCGATAAACGCTTCTTGCTCCTGGTACGTACAAACGATATCGATGTCGCTTTCCTTCGTATCCAGAGAAACAAATATCGTACTAACAACTTCCGGCGAATATGCGTTGAGTTTAATCAGAATTCCCGATTCTTCTATCGCTTTGTTGGCACGGAGGATCTTGCTATTCATTTTGGCCATTTTTGGGATTCATATAGCATCTATCTATATTGTGCCGATACAACAATAAATGAGCAATAATACTGATAAAAATCAGCGTTAGGTTAAACTGGAACTAAAGGTAAAATCGTTTCTCAAAAAGCCCTAGGCGAGGCACACCATGAACTCAACTAAAATTAATTACATTGAACTTCCGGCTCGGAGCCTTGAGGCAACCAAGCGCTTCTTTCAACAAGCCTTTGGCTGGGAGTTTGTAGACTATGGTTCGGAATACGCGGCTATTCAAAATGCGGGGCTCGATGGTGGCTTTTACCAATCCGACTTAGTTGCTCAAACGTCGAGCGGCAGTGCGCTGGTGGTGTTATACAGCAAAGACCTTGAGCAAAGCCTGAAAAGCGTTGAGGACGCAGGCGGTAAAATCCTCAAGCCTATATTTGATTTTCCCGGTGGTCGGCGTTTTCAGTTTACCTGTCCAAGTGGGAATGAATACGCTGTATGGTCGGAATAACAGTTAATGACTTATTGAATACGAAAATCTGGTTGTAGATTCCGCCAATGAGTTCTTACTATCTTTTTATGAGCCTCAGCCATACAGCCATAATTTTTAGTCCTCTAAATGCTTATGCTTATTTGACCAAAAATCATCAGCCGGGCGGGACGGTTCAGCTATTTGGCTGCTCTCTGTTTGTTCTGGATCAGTAATCGATAATTCAAGCCCCAGACCTGCCAGAATACGCAGTAAAGTCGAGACTTTAAGATCCTGACCAGACTCAACTCGTTGATATTGTTGCTGCGACATACCAATAAGCATCCGCATATCTTTTTGAGATAAGTTCTGCTTTTTTCGCTCTGCAATCAATCGTTCTGCAATGTCTTGTATCTTTTTCATAAAACAACTTATAAATTGTACTTAAACTCAATATACAACATTTAAATTGTAAATCAATATAAAGACTACTTTTATGTTGTTATTCTAAAAAGATCGAACTCACCGACACCAGGCTTCTATAATTTATGGGTTCGTTAAGGTTAAACTCGATAAGCCAAAAACCGACAAGTCAGACGACTATAGCTTATGACAATTCAGAGCAGCCTAGCCGACATAACGCCAAAGATACCAAACGACGCCCTCAAGCACCTACGTGCCCGCATGGACAGCTATCATGTCATTACGGAAGGCTGTTGGCAGAAGTTTCAGAGCCTGCTGAGTTATCACGAATACGCTCGTGGCGACTTAATTTATTCTGTGGGTGAGCATCCCGACAGCTTTAGCTTTATCCATAAAGGCTTAGCGCGGGTGTTTCATTTGGATGAAAACGGTCAGGAGTACAATAAGCGGTTTTTTAGTGAAGGTGAGTTTCCCGCCTGCATGAGCTCGCTATTAACGACTACGCCTTCGGCATTAAGTGTTGAGTGCTTAGAAAACTCGGCTGTGCTGAAAATTGACTTTCGTGGTTATCGGCAGTTGCTGGAGCAAAACCCTGACTTAATGCGTTATCACATCCTCTATTTAGAAAAAAACTGGCTGCTGGAAAAAGACGAGCGCGACAATGCCTTTGGTCAAACTACGGCAAGTAAGCGTTACGAAACTTTTGTAGAACAACTTCCACATCTTGTTAGCCGGGTGCCTCAATACCACATTGCCTCTCACCTGGGTATAACGCCGGTGCAACTGTCACGATTACGCAAGCAGTTACAAAACCCCAAGTAATTTTCCACTTATTAAACTATGTTAATGCGGCCCTTCCCGGGTCTCTGAATAATAGAGCTCACTTGCAGCAATAGAAGCTAACAGGAGCTCTAAATGTACTTGGAAAAATTACAACAATGGCGTTACGCCACCGCTGACTTCTCTGGCGCCGACATCACTGACGCCGTTCTCGATAAACTCTTAAACGCCACCCGCTTAACGGCCTCGTCTTACGGCCTGCAACCTTACTGCACACTGGTTGTTCGCGACAAAGGCCTGCGTGAGCAGTTGGTTAATCACTCTTTCGGGCAGCAAAAAGTCGCGGACAGCTCAGCGCTGGTCATATTTGCGGCGAAAACAGGTACAGTTGCAGACATTGTCGCCCCTTATATTTCCGAATTAAGCCAGCAGCGCCAGCTCACCAACGAAGAGGCGGAGAATACCCGCAACTATTTCACGCAAAAGCTACAGGCAATGTCGGCCGCAACGCGTAAAGAGTGGGCAGTGCGTCAGGCCTATATTGGCTTGGGTACGTTTTTGCTGGCCGCCGCTGAACTCGAGGTCGACAGCTGTCCAATGGAAGGCATTGAGCATGACGCCTATGACAATATCCTCTCACTGAAAGAACTCGGCCTTAGCACCGTATTCGCTTGCCCTGTGGGCTATCGCAGCGAGGCAGATACCACCCAGTTTCAGAAAAAAGTCCGTCAGCCACTGTCGCGGTTTAAGGTTGTTTTATGACCCAGACAATACTTGTGGTATTGGCTATTGCGGCGGGCATGTCAATATCCATTCAGGCCAGTATTAACGCTATGATGGGGCAACTGGCGCACAATACGTTCTTGTCGCTGACCATAGCCTTTACCATTAGCGCGCTATTCTCTGCTTTGGCTCTGTGGGGCTTTAGCGAGCGCACCAGCATTACGTTTTTTAGCCTGCCCTGGTACTTCTGGTTAGTTGCCGCCATTTTTACCTGCTTTGGTGTCGGCACCATGTACTTTCTAATACCAAAGCTGGGCGTGGGACAAGTCATGGCTTACGCCCTCGCAGGCCAGCTCATTGGTGCCATGATCATCAATCATTTTGGCTTTTTAGGGAACACCGCAATTGCACTTAACAGCTACCGCCTAATTGGCGCTTGTTTTCTTATCGCCGGGGTATTTTTAATTAATATGGGGGCACGGCAATGACAACCGAGCAACAACAAAACCTTTATAACTTACATCAGCTTTGGCACATGCAGCCTTATCAGGAATTTACCACCAACCCTAGCGCTACAATTTACAAGCTAGAGCAATGGCCGCGCAGAATATGGTGCGAACCGGGCAATTATTCAGAAGCGGAAAAAGAGCAACTGGTGGCAAAGCTAAGTGCAAAAGCCTCTGACTCTCATATCTTATCCATGCCCGAAATGCTGTTACCAAAGGCCGGAACGGGGTTACTCCTGCTGCCGTCGGAGTTAACACCCAGTTTTAGTCAGCAGATGATGGTGAAAACTCTGAGTGCGTCGGCACTTTCAGACCCCGCCCCCAGGCTAACGTTAGAGCCAATAGAACATAACCAGGCTCAACAATGGGCGAATACCACCGGCGCATGTTTTGGTTATGAGGTTGAGTCGTCATCCGTTCAAAACCTGTTACTTGGTGGCGCCTGCTTGTACTTTATAAAATATCAGGGGCAAGTAGCCGGCACCGCCATGACCTTCACCCAAGAGCAACAAATGGGCATTCATCAGGTGGGTGTACTGGACGACCACCGGGGCAAAGGATTAGCCAGAGACGCCATGCTGTTACTTGAGCAATACGCACTGGACGCTGGCATCAATACCCTACAACTGCAGGCATCGGCTATGGGAGAGCCACTTTATCAATCTCTGGGCTATCGCTCATTAGGTGCCATTCACAATTTCATAAAAATTGACGCTACATAGCTTTTTACGTAAGTTACTTACAACTTAATTGAAACAAGGAAGAAAGCATGTCTAAGTTTACGGAATACAAAGTCATTCATATTGCGGAAGGTGGCTGTGGCACTTTGCTTCTGGGCTCAAGTGGTCTGCCGTTAAAGAAAATTGAATCGACTTTGAACCAGGAAGCTGCCGACGGCTGGCAAATGGTGTTTCAGGTACTTGAGCAAAAACGCTTTTGGCTGTTCTGGACACGTGAAGCGGCCATTGTCACTCTGGGTCGATAAAACCGAGCATGATAAAGCGGCTCATTTTAGCTTCAATTCGTTGGTATCAGCGTCGTGGCGGTTCGCGCCACTTCTTTAATACCGAATGCAATTTTGAGCCGTCTTGTTCGCACTATACTTATCAGGCCATCAGCCAATACGGTACCTGGCACGGTATAAAGCTTGGTGTAGCGCGCATGAGGCGTTGTAACGACCCTGACTGCGTTCATAAAAAACATGACCCAGTTCCCTAAATAAGGTAGCCCTTATGTCTTACGAAATGTCTTCCGAGCAGTTACGTGATGAAGAAGAAGCCCTGCGTAACCAAATACGTGAGCTAACGCCTGAGCAGCGAAAAGAATACTACCGCCTTGAAGGTCAGAAAATTAAAGACCCGGACACCTACGCGGTACTGAACTGGTTCATTATGGCCGGTCTGCATCATTTTTATTTAGGTAACACACCACGTGGCCTTATCAACCTTTGCGTCATGCTGTTAGGTTTGGTTCTATTGCCTTTCTTTCCTATCGTCGGAATTATCGTTCTGCTCGGCATTGTTATTGTCGAGCTGCCGCAATTGTTTAAGTCACAACAAATTGTTCATGCTTACAACAATAACGTTATGCGCGAGCTCATTCATAAAGTTAAGTCAGATAACGCCTAAGCGTCTCTCAGGCAAAATCTTTAAGCCTGAGATGACCCTCTATTGAGTCGGCAAGCGCTTTGGGCACCTCATTTTCAGTGGCTAACTCCCGCCACTGAGACACCGCGTTTATCACCTCATCAATAATGGCATCAATTTCTTTGCGCTCTACCTTTGGTAACTGAACGTCCGCCAGTGCGTAAAAATCGGCGCGGGTATGGCCGCTGCGCTTGCCATTTAAAGACATCCAATGCTGCTCTACCTAGGGGTTTCCGGGTTTGTAGCTAAAGGCAACGTCGTAAGCCGGGCTCAACCGCCATTGCTTGTCCTCCAGCATAAAGCCAAAGTTCTTGGAGTGATCATCATGGTTGGTGGCTACGTGGTTAAAGACCGTACGGCGAAACAAGTCTATAGCGTCCGCCCGTGGCAGCCGTAGCTGGCGGGCAACCTGAAACAGCTCCTCATAAGAAAACGCGCCAATGTCGTGATAGTTCACGTGCTTAATAGCGGTAAGCGTTTGAATGTGCTTTTTCTCATTGCCTATTCTGTCAAAGCGTTTGGTCACAAAATGGCGTCTGTTGCCTTCATCCAGCAGGTGGCATGGCATCATATCAATGCCGGCTTGCGTGGCCATTAAGTAATACACATACTCCATGGCACCGTAACCGAGCGGATCGCCAAAAGTTTGCTGAGATGGGTCGCGCTCCTTTACCCCGTCAAACTTCAGCAGATAATGCTCAAACCCTTCGGGCACAAGCCCCTGCCCTGAACGCACCTGGCTGAAATCCTTATTAAACGCCAGAACCGCTTTTGGCCTTGCGCCACCGGCGCTGGTACCAACCGCTAATAAGGCCTGCATCATTTCTTTGTCCGCCGCGTCATCAAAGTGCGTGCGCTGACGAAAGCCCTTTCGTGCATCCAGCACTTCCTGCGCTAATTTCATTAAGCTCTCAAGCTCAATGTCTTTGTTTTTGGCATTGGTTTGGTTCTTACGCGCGGGGTGATACTCAAGAGCGCCCATACCCCTCTCACCGGTATACTGAAGCCGCTCAAGCGGGCTCAGAGGCTCGGTGCGATCAGGCTGTTGCGCAACCCATTGGTTCAGTACCGCATTACCAAAGTCGTCGGGCAAAGAGTCGGCCAGCATTCCCGGCAGACCTCTGAAGGTATCCCAATTTAACCCCGGAAAAGAGTAAATTCGTCCTTTCTCGGCAGGCATGGTTAAAGGCGCCAGCGGAATGTTTTTTTCGACAAATTCAGATAAGTACTCGAACCGTGCAGCTGTGTCGCCTTTGTTATAACTTAAGGCACCGACAGGCTCACCTTTGTAGCGAACTTCAATGGTATTAATCACCAGTCCAGCTCCTCTTTGTCAGCAGGTTTCACACGCGTTTTCCCGCTCGCTCGTTTCTTCTGTTTGGTGCTACTTTTGAGTAGTTGCACAGGAGAAACGCCCTCGTCCGGGAATGCAGCCAATAAATTGTCGATATGCCCTAACGCCTGAAGAATTGCGACATAGGTGGGTAAGGTGCTTTTACCATTCTCGGCGGATTTAACCGCATTAAGGGAGACATTCGCTAAGGTCGCTACGTCCTCCTGAGTTAAATCCTGGTTCAGCCGATACTGCCTGACTCGCTGACCAATGATGGTTGAAACGCGTTCTGAATTCATATAACGAACCTTAAATAGGCTTTAAACTGATAAATAGAGTGTAGCAGACTGTTTAAGGCACGCAATTATATTTACATAAAAGCCCTTATATGGACTATAAAGTGTTTAATTCAAACTAAAATACTTTATAAGGGCTATAAAAATTTCAAATAGGGTTGTTAATAACACTTGATTTGAGTATGAATTGATAGTCCGCTTCGTGCCAAGAGCGGACGTTAACACCGCTCTCTGCGGAAAATTTGGAGCGCAGGGGAAAACTTGACCGATAGAAGCGCCTTATTTGCTTTCATTGTTATGCACGATAAACTTTGCACGTTCATATAGTTCGTCAAAAGTTATGATCTCTGGGTTTGTTGTATTTTTACGCAAAAGTTCAAATGACCGTAACTTGTCTTTGTTTACCCCGCCATCTGAAACAAATTCATTCATACTACCAATCACAAGATATGATTTAGGCTGATAATTGAAGATTTCTTCTCCGGTAGGATTGCCGTCACTGTCACTAGGGTTAATTTTGCTAGATAAGCTTTCAACAGCAGATGAGACCGTACCTTGAACTTGCGCTATAGCCCCAGCCAATTCCTTTGACGGCGCCCAACAGCCAGACCTATATGATTTGGAATCAAGAAGCTCAGTAGCGTGAGTTTTAATTTCAACAAAGCAAAGGTTCGAAATTACACCTTTCGTTTTCATTAGCGCATCAACACGCTTTCCGTTCGAAGCAACACTATATCCTTGCACAACCTGCTCCAACTTTTTGTCATCAAGGGAAGATAAGAATATGTACCCCAGCCCATAACCAAATATCCACGGATTCTTTTCAAAATACTTTTGCCATAAACCTTCATTAGTAGTGTTTTTCTTAGCCTTAATTGATTCAAAGTAGCTTTGATCAGATAGAAGCTTCTCGTACACATCTAATTGCTTTTTTCTATAACCGACTGCAATCAGGTCTTCTGTAGTGACCTCTGATTTCAGAACTTCAGCAAAAAGTTCTTGGTTTTCATGTAGCAAACTTTTTGCCTGCCTGTCGTTCAATACAATTCGGTTTAGCTCTTCATCATTAATATTGACTCTTGAAGGATCATCTAAGTTTACCGATTGGATATTTCGTATAAACTCTAGGAGTTTTCCAATTTCCTCTCCAACAAAAGAGAAGCTGGCATTATGAGGCTTCCCTGTTGCGACAGTGTATCCCTGAATATTAAGTACAAATATTCCTCGACTATCTTCTAGAAACTTTGCCGTGATATGTGACTTAGCGTCCTCTTTATGCCTGAGTACTACTTCATCTTTGATCTTCACGAATGCATATGAGTCTGGAGATTCAATTACCTTAGAGGCAATTCGCACTTTTTTGTCAGAGTCGCCGAAGGCATCCAACCTTGGGCTTATGTAGGTTTTCCCTTCTTTCGGGTTTTGATAATCGTCCATATCTTAAATTCTAGTTCTGGCTGAAGCGGTAGCTTATTTATCTCAAGCATATTATTTTAATTTCAGTACCTTGCTCTTTGCAGGAAGAGATTAGTGACGAAATGAACCATAGTATTTGTATTACCTCATTACGCCGTTCTACTTGGTTTCCCATTTGCAATGCAGTTAGATTATTTTCAAGCCTTGACTTGGATATAAAGTTAACTACTAAGTAAACAGCCTTTCTTAAGTTAGGCTTTCGTGTTTGTTTTTTGTAAAACTCAAGGCCGTCATCAATAGTAAAATCTGCAGGCGATTTTCTTAGTCGCGAGATATTTGTGTCTACACTCTGATTTCCAACTTTAGCGATATACGTTCGACTCCATAACGTTCTTTTTCCATCGATCCTATGGTGGGGAGGAACAAGATTCCCCAAGTTCTTCTGGGCTTGTCCGACGACATCTTGAAACTTGGATGCTGAGAGACCTTCATCGCCAGATTTGGAATGATAAAACTCAATTATTCCATCTGACACTGATATATGGTCAGCCCATTCATTACCAAGATCATCCAAAAATAGATAAGTAGAATTTGTATCAATTACATTTTCTACTTTGTTAAAGATCGAACAAGGACTAAAGCTAACGCTAGCAGTACTAAATATGCCTTTTTCAGAGCTTGCGTCACTTAACTCTTCACAAGGCTCAAAAATACTCATGAACGAGCTGATATTTGATAATAGCTGAGTATTTTCAAAAAGCTTTTTCGAATTGTATGCTACTTCAGGATTATCAAATGTGATGACAAAGCAGTGGTTTTTATTGATATATTCTTCTAAGGATTGAGTTTCACCACTAGCGAATTCAAGTAATATGGACCTAAAAGCATTCGATTTTATCTTTATCGATTTCTTTAATATCTTTATTTCAATTCCGATTAAATTAAAGAGATATTTATTCCTCGAAGACACGGCAAAATATCTGCCTTCGTCCGCCTCAATATCAAGAAATTGATCGTATTTCGTAATGTACCTGCCTAGTTCCAAATCAATATCTTGAGGATCTGCTTTGATATATGATCGAACCAAACTCTGTTCATTAGTCGCGTCAACTAAAGAATTTAATTTTAAAAGGATCCCATTTGGCGTTAAAGAACAAATCCGATCTTCAAAGCTAATGGGAAGCGCAAAGCTATCAATAAAACTATCAGTTGCAGAGAAGTTTTCAATATCATTGCATACATCTGCCATCCACTCTCTAAGCTGTTGAACACTTACCTTTCCATTGTGTCTATTAATTCTCGCAGTGCTAAGGGTTAAACTATATAGGTGTCCTCTAGAAGTTATACGCATATTTCTCACTGCGTAATTATTAGCTCCAAATGTAGAGTACGAGTCTTCAAGGGCTCTAGCTTCTAAGGATTTACTTCTTATGGCAGAGTCTGACACATCCAGGTTGTCGAGTGCCAATTTGTGGAATTTGGAGTCACTATCTGCATATAGCCTTGAAAGTGTTGAATAGTCCACATCATCAAGGTATGCATCAAGATCCGTTGAAGATGATACGTTTTTTTTGCTTATGACTATGTAGTCTCTATATTCGAAAACAACAATGTAGCAAAATTTTATCTCATGCTCATCTTCGATGTAGTTTTTGAAGAAACTAGGTTTTGACTTTATCTTAAAGACACAAATTGATAGCTTTGAAGGATGTCCGTTAATGACAACTTCATCTCTAATCTTTTGTAGTGTAACGCTTCTGGTCATCCTATCTTTTGACAAGTCTCTAAATATCTTAGATACAGCAGTGTTAGAGAGCTGCTTATTTGGCTTTTTTCTATAGAAATATGCCCCTTCAGATATTTCTAACTCATTTATCACTACAATTTCCTTTTGATTGATTGCTTGGTATATCTTGCAATACAGCTCAACAAGCTAACATTCCTGCCTTGAGAGTCTACAAGTTAGCAGAGGCAATTTGAGCATGCTCAGTTACACTCTGCCGAGCGCACAATACCTAACCTTTATTTTTTGTTATGCCATTGACAGTAAACGACTTGAATAAACAACACAATAATAAAACGCGCACTATTGCTGAGATAAGTGTGCTGTATCTGGTTCGAGCCATCCAAACTTATTAAAAACAGCGACGCGAGTTACTCGTTGAATTAGGCAAAAAGTCCATGGTCCGCTTTTCGCTCAAAGCAGACTAAAATTTGACGCCAGACATACTTAACTAAAGTCTACATAATTAGAAAGAGTTGAGGGCAATAGTCATATCATTTTGATGACTTCAAAAGTGCTGTTAATGAGCTCATCTCAATTACAAACTTTAAAAGCATTGGTAGATAAAGCACATGCTGGACGTTCTCCGCACTCAAAAACTTTTTCAACTTTTGCTGTACACCCAGCGTCCTCAATAATCAGCGAATCCCCTTCGCACATCAACATCACCACATTGTCGTCTTCAAAGTATGATTTAACGTTAAAATTATTGAGAATAGCGCGGTAATCTTCGTCTGTACGTGCAACCTGTTCAATAATTTGTTCGTTGTTCAGACCTTCAATGTCCTCAAGTGCATATTTAAAATTCACTTTTTGCACAAAATCAGAAAAATGAGACGCTGCTTCATAACGGTCCTCCGTATCGCATAAAGCCTGATTTTCAGCTGCGCAAGCATTAGTCATTAATAAAGCTATGATAATCAGTAATAGTTTCATGGTATGTTCTCCCATAAAGTCTGCTTGCCCGAGTCTCTATCGACACCGTTATCTAAATTCCAGTGTTTGAACATACTGGTATCTCCATCATCAAATACCGCAGCGGCCAAAAACTCCCAATACGTCCGGACATTATCAACTGCCAGGTCAAAGATTTCGTCGTAATCTTTATTGCTAACTGGGGTTTCCAAATTGTGGATATAAGTAAAGTCGACTTCTTCGCGCAAGGGGTAGCCACTGCCGGAGTCCACTGCAACATGCCGAGCCCACTCAAAAAGTTTGTGCGTTTCTTCAGCTGTACCGGTAATATTTCTAAAGCCATCGTGCCAACTTTCAATATTCGGCGGCGATTGTTCGAACTCTTCTGGGTATACGTCTCTGAGTGCAGCCAACCAAACTTTTTGAATAGTGGGATTAAATTTTTCATCGACGTCGTACTTGGTTAAATTCTCAGAAATACGCTCACAGTAACCAGGTTCACCCAGCCCCGTTCTTTCAAACCATATGTAGGTATCTTGATTCATTTCGCAAATTCGATGTGCTTTTTCATTACCCTCGTAAGGGCCAACCCGACATTCAACGACTGGGTGAATCGTTACATCAGCAATAACATGCGAAATGTATCCGGCTAACCACGGAAAAACGAACAACTTATTCTCGTCACTTAGCGCCTTTGTTTTTTCAATAAGAGCTTTAACAATTCGTTTTGTCTCACCGAGATGCATGTAGTCAGCCCATTCAGTTTGCTTATTACGGCCAAACAGCTTTAATGTCAGATATGGATAATCCGGACTGACGGAGCCCAGTTCAATGAGTTCTAGATGACTTCCTAGTTGCGCTTTAACTTTTGAATCAATATTTAAATTTTTGAGCCCTTTAAGTTCTCTTGCAACATTAGCAACACTTAAGTGAGCGAATGCACCTGGCATAACTGCCTCCTGTTGTCGTTTTCTCTAACTCCGGCATTTTTCATCTCGCTCTGTAATGCAGATAAACTCTCACCTGAGATATTTTTCATTTGAGATGCCATTTAATTGCTCGTTAGAAGTAGTGCCTAATAAGTTTTATTTTGTCGTTTTCGAATTCGAATAAAGTAACCAGTTTTTGTTTACTATCTTCAGGTTCAGAGTTTCCGTTTTTATCAGTGCAAGGATGTAAATATTCGACGGTGACAGCATTAAGTCCTTCAATGACATTTTTTACCTGGATATTGCATTCACCATATTTTCCTAAATAGGCAAGCAGGCCTTTTCTGTATTCGTCTTTTGATTGCACGGCATTAAACTTGGGATGCTCAAATGTTGCATCTTCGGTGAGCAGTGCCAGTAAGTTACTAACATCGTTTTTTGTTGAGTTTTTATGCTCCACTGCTTCTTGCGCTTCGAAATACTGGCTTACTTTAGCGGTCAAGTCACTTGCGAACGCAACGTTAGAGAGCAGTAGCAAAGCAAACATTACACGACAATATTTCATTTTTCTTCCTTGAAGACTTGTTAATTATCAACCAACTAAACTACTCCTATGCAACAATAAAGCAACCCTAGAATAAAACATCTATCTTTGGCGGGAGCGTCTACAGTCGGCCAGGCTTAAATAAAATAATATACAAGTATCAGATAACGCGGTGCCCTAGTATGTAAGCGCATTTAGTAACGAAAAAATTACATTTACCGATTGAACTTATGGCTCTCAGATATCGGTCCGCTTTGAGCGACGAGCGGACATCCATCTAGACCTCCCAGCTTTCACTAGAACAGTTGGTAGATTCTCAAGGTACGCCTTTTCAAAGTTCGCAGAGGATACTTCGCCTGTATAAGAATGACGCTTTTTGGGGGTGTAAAGCGTCTCGATAGAGGTAAATATCTCTGTCTTAGCTTCGTTCCGGCTCGGACTGAATATATACTAAGTCTAGAGGTGTAGCTTTGTAGTATCTCGGATACCCGTTTTGGAAGTCATAAGATAAGTTCTATTCGAAACCCTTAACCATTTAGTGATTCCGAGTAATGTTTCATTCCTATAACTAGCGCTTATTAGAGTAAGAGCCATGGGGTAAAGAGGCTTTTGTCGAGGAATGATATGGTAATAGTGGTTATATTAAAAAGTTGAATGACAATAATTCTGGTAATACTTAGAATTCAAAGAAAATTACAATTAATTATTTTATATTAACCTAACAGGGACTTAAGATTATGAAAAGGCTTTCATTTATTTTACTCATTCTAGCTACTGGAGTAGCCTCAGCTCAAGACATGCCAAAAAACGCGCACTCCAATCAATTCGCGCCACAAGGTTGGTCATGTAATAGTGGCTATAAGCAACAAGGCGGAGCGTGTCAACCTTATTTGAACCAGCAGTGTAAAAGTTAAA
>TARA_R100001369_G_scaffold92921_1_pt1 | contig 16984 bp, 14 predicted proteins | sample TARA_R100001369 | Tara Oceans TARA_R100001369 (sample SAMEA2621528) | marine metagenome | biome: marine biome (ENVO:00000447); feature: surface water layer (ENVO:00002042); material: "saline water (ENVO:00002010), including plankton (ENVO:xxxxxxxx)" | depth 5 m | reverse complement strand
ATCGGGAAGGGAAAATATTCAAAAGTGAACTCCGGTTCCAAAGATTGAAAATTACCTTTGATAAGCTCGGATATTCCATATCCAATGAATTAATAGATGTTCTATCCGATCAATATATTGAGCATTTATCTTCCTACAACCATCTTTTTCCTAATACAACGGAGGTTTTGGACTATTTGAAGCCCCATTATAAATTACATATCATCACCAATGGTTTTCAGGAAATACAACATAAGAAATTACGCAGTTCCAATATTCATAATTATTTTGAGCATATAATTAATTCCGAAATGGCGGGTGTTAAAAAGCCTAACCCAATTATCTTTAGGTTGGCACTCGAAAAGGCCAAAGTGCAGCCCCATAAATCTCTGATGATCGGAGATAGTTTGGAGGCAGATATTTTGGGGGCAAGGTCTGTAGGGCTGCATACCCTTCATTTCAACGCCAATAATGAACCAAAACACGAATATTGCGATATGATTCACGATTTGAGTGAAATAAAATCTTATTTATAGAGTTATAATTTGTAGCAACACTATAACAACACGGTACCAGTAGTTGTTCTTGTAAGGTTTGGTATGAAAAATAGATTTTTGTTTCCCTGCATTATTTTGCTTGCACTATATTCCTGTATAGAAAGGCAAAACTTCGACCAATATGATGATTTGGAAATTATCCCTACAGTAGAGGCCAGTATATTGTATATAGAATCGCCTGAAAGACTGCTAAATGAAATTCCCGGACAGGATTTTTATTCCCAAGATTTTAATTTTGACGGTTTTAGCGTAGATGCTTTCTCGGATCGGGTTTTGGATGGCTTTGTATTTTATGAAATTGAGAATACTACCAGTAAGGAAATGGAGGCCACGGTTGAATTTTTGGATGAAGGTGGGAATACCCTGGATACCCAATATTTTCATATAGATCCAGCCCCGACTCCCCTAGTGCAGTTACAGGTGGCCTATGGAATTGGAACCGGACGCAGCATAGAAATCATAAAAAACACTTCAAGTATTAAGGTCAGTGTTCGAAATTTAGGCGATAATAGTAGTGTATCCAATCTCCCGGACCCTAAAATTATTTTTAGGTCCAGTGGACAATTCAGACTTCGTTTAAAATGAGACAAGTTAAACTCGTCTTATTATCCTGGTTGCTGGGCTGCGTCTTTATTACTGCCCAGAACAAACAAATACTGTACGATTTTACAGAGATTCCCCAAGCGTTAATGGTTAATCCAGGAATGTCCACAGATTTTCAATGGTATGCCGGAATTCCCGTGTTGTCTGGAATTTCATTTCAGGCAGGGAGTAGTGGGCTTACTGTAAACGATCTGTTTGCGGACGACGGAGTGGACTTTAATGTCAAGGTCAGGGAACGGGCCATATATGGTATGAGTACCCGCGATGAGCTTAGCGGTACTTATCAGGTGGAATTATTGAATGGTGGTTTTCGCGGCCGTAATCGGGATAATTTCTACTCTTTCGGGATTTACAATGAAGGTGATGCCATCGGCTATTGGTTTAAGGATTATGCCATCTTGGCTTTTGAGGGCAATGCCAATCAATTGGGAAGAAAATTTGATCTCGAACATTTAAAAACACGTGGGGAAATGCTCAATGTGTTTCATTTCGGATTGAATAAAAGAGTGGATGGAGCCCTGACGATTGGCGGAAGAGCAAAAATTTACTCCAGTGCCTTCAATTTTTCATCTACCAAAAACAAAGGATATTTTGTAACCAATGAGGGGCAAAACAACCTCTTGGCCAATACCTTGGATGCCGACCTGGAATTAAGGTCCTCCGGACTTAATGAGATTGAGGATGCCTTGGATAATGATACTTCCCTTTTGCCTGGAATATTAACCAGAAGACTCTTTTTTGGGGGAGATCTGGGATTTGGTATCGACCTGGGATTTACTTATAAACTTAACAAACAAACCGTAATAACCGGAAGTTTGTTGGATTTGGGCTTCGTTTATAGTTCCACCGACGTTAAGAACTATACCATAAAGGGCAATGCCACCGTGGAAGGAATAGAAGTTATTCTGCCGGATGCATTTTCAAACTCCAATGCCGATTTTTGGCAAGATTTGGTGGATGAGGTGGATGCATTGGTCCCGCACGGCACCAATGATAAGAGTTATATTTATTTTAGGCCTACCAAACTGTATGGTTCCTTACGTTATAATTGGGGAGAACCCTCTAATCCTAGTATGGATTGCGACTGTAACTATATAGTGTCCAAACGGAAAGACTACACCAAATACGCCAATGGTGTGGGTGGTCAATTGTATATGATTAATAGGCCCAGAGGGCCACAAGCTGCACTTACCGCCTTTTATTTACGAAGATTTGGAAGGGCATTGGCGCTTAAAACAACCTATACCGTAGATAAGTTCTCCTGGAGCAATATTGGCCTAGGACTTAATCTACAGGCCGGCCCGTTAAATTTTTATGTTATGGCGGACAACCTATTGGCCTATAGGAACCTGGCGGATAGTCACTACTCCTCTTTTCAATTAGGATTAAATATTATATCTTGGGGGAAGAAATAATATTGGAACTATTGCAACCAACATTAAGATATTTAAATGTTCCTTTGTAGGGAGTAAATTTCAGCTTTTAATGTCTAAAAGCCATATTGGTTTGGTTTTTGCTCCCATTATTATTTATGTCTAAAAATTTATGCCCGTGAATGGATCACAAAAGGATGGTGGCACCTTTTTTTGTGGATAAAGTTCAAGGAGCACCGGGCGACATTATCGAGATTAACAATGAAATTTGAAATGATGAAAAACCTTTTTTTACCCCTTATTTTAATGTGTGGCTTTTTGGGCATGTCACAAGCGGAATTAAACAAATACAAGTACATTATAGTCCCAACTAAATTTGAAACCTTTAAAAATGAAAATCAGTATCAGACCAGTACAATGATCAAATATAATCTTGTCGAAAATGGCTTTACAGCAGTTTATGACAATGATATGCCTGCGGATCTGTTAGCCAACAGATGTCTTGGTCTGCTTTTGAATCTTAAGGATGACTCGTCCATGTTTACTACGAAGGTAACCCTGACCCTTAAGGATTGTCAGTCCAATGTGGTCTACACTACCGTAGAAGGTAGTAGCAAAGAGAAGGACTACAAATCCGCCTATTCCGAGGCAATAAAGGAATGTTTTAAATCTTTGTCAGGGATAGGGTACAAATATGAACCTAGCGGGGATACCCCAACAGCGACCATAAGCTTTAAAAATGATGTTAAACGATTGGAAAACGCAGCTGAAAAGGACAAAGACATAAGTTTCGAAGATATAGTTGAAAATAAACCCCAAGAAAAAGATAAAGACATAAGATTTGGAGATTTGGCTGAAGATAAAACCGAATCCAATCAGCAGAATGTAATACAAAAAAAGGCCACCTTGGAGGAGCAATCCTACAAAAGCATGGAACCGGTTCAGTCCAATATTACCAAGGCAGAAAATAGTATGGAAATTGCCCCGGCTCAGGTAGCGTATAAATCGGATAGTGCCACCATATTATATGCTCAGCCTATAGCCAACGGCTATCAATTGGTGGACAGCACGCCTAAAATTGCCATGTGGTTGTGGAAAACATCGTTAAATAATGTTTTTCGAGCAGAAGCGACAGAAGGTGTTAGTGATGGTGTGGTTTTGAAAAAAGGTGACAAGTGGTATTTTGAGTATTATGAAGGCGATAAATTAATGGGGCAGGAATTGAATATTAAATTTTAAATGAACTTAGATATTTGTTGCTTAGTTAGAAGTCATATTTATCTTTCCATCGCTTCTTAAGGAAATCTTTGATGGCATTTTCACGTTGATTATTGCCCGGGCGGTAAAAACTGGTTTTGGCTACCTCTTTGGGCATAAATTCTTCGGCTACAAAATTATTTTCGTAGTCATGGGCATATTTATAATCTTCCCCGTAACCTAAGTCTTTCATTAGTTTGGTAGGGGCGTTTCGCAATGCCAAGGGTACGGATAGGTCCCCTGTTTGTTTTACGGTTTGCTGGGCCTTATTTATAGCCATATAACTGGCATTGCTTTTTGCTGAGGTGGCCAAATAGATAACGCACTGACTCAATATGATCCTAGCTTCGGGATATCCTATGGTTGTAACGGCCTGAAAAGTAGTATTCGCCATTACCAGGGCTGTAGGGTTGGCATTGCCAATGTCTTCGGAGGCTAGAATAAGTAGGCGCCTGGCAATAAACTTCACATCCTCTCCGCCTTCGATCATCCTGGCCAACCAATATACCGCTGCATTGGGGTCGCTTCCTCTTATCGATTTTATAAAAGCAGAGATAATGTCGTAATGTTGTTCACCAGTTTTATCATAAAGAACTGTGTTCTTCTGAATTTTACTCAATACCAAATCGTCCGTAATGGTCACGGTGTCCGTTTCTTCCGAATTGATGATAAGCTCGAAAATGTTTAACAATTTTCTTCCATCACCCCCAGAGAGACGCAATAGTGCTTCGGTTTCTTTGAGTTTTATTTTTTTGTTTTTTAAATACTTGTCCTCTGTCATTGCCCTGTGGAGCATGGCTTCAAGATCTTCTTTTCCAAAGGGATTTAGTATGTAAACCTGGCAGCGGGAAAGTAGCGCCGGAATTACCTCGAAGCTGGGGTTTTCCGTGGTGGCACCTATTAGGGTGACCCATCCTTTTTCCACGGCCCCTAATAACGAATCCTGCTGCGATTTGCTAAAGCGATGGATTTCATCTATAAAAAGAATAGGGTTTTTGGTCGTGAACAAGCCTCCGCTTTGCTTGGCCTTTTCTATAACTTCCCGTACATCCTTTACGCCACTACTAATGGCACTTAAGGTATAGAAAGGACGGCCACTTTCTTGGGCAATAATATTGGCCAAGGTAGTTTTTCCTGTTCCTGGAGGCCCCCACAGTATCAATGATGGTAGGATTCCCTTTTTAATTTGATGGGTCAATGACCCATTTTCTCCCACCAAATGATTTTGGCTTATATAATCCTCCAAAGTTTTGGGGCGTACCCTTTCTGCTAGTGGCTCGTTCATAGAACAAAAATAAGACATTTAAGGGGATGACAATTTATCCGAAAATGGATTCTTGGCCAGAATATTGAATTAAGTTTTATATTTCAGATATGATAGAGAGCAACTATTTTAAATTTTCCAATTCAGTAGTGGTATTTCCATTGTTGGCGGTACTCTCTATCTGGACTGTTTATTGGTTTGAAATTCGGTTTCAGGTCAATTTTAACGATTTTGGTGTTTATCCTAGAACTTTGGAGGGATTAAGGGGAATTGTCTTTAGTCCGTTTATACATTCGTCCGTAGAGCACCTATATAATAATACCATTCCGATTGCCATACTTACGGCATCCCTTGCTTATTTCTATAGGAATATAGCCATTAAAGTATTGTTGTGGGGTATCCTTTTATCTGGTGCTATAACCTGGCTCATAGGAAGGCCATCCTATCATATTGGAGTCAGTGGATTGATTTATGTACTGGTGAGTTTTATTTTTTTTAAAGGAATTCTATCCAAGCATTACCGCTTGGTTGCCTTATCCTTGATGGTGGTTTTTATCTACGGTAGTTTACTGTGGTATATTTTCCCTGTCGAGGATGGTATTTCTTGGGAAGGTCATTTGGGAGGATTTCTCACAGGTATATTTTTGGCCTTTGCCATAAAGGCCCCACTACCAAAATTGAAAAAATATGATTGGGAGAAGGAGGACTATAATGAAGAAGAGGATGAATTTCTTAAACATTTTGATGAAAATGGGAATTTTATTGAGACTAGGCCTCCAGCAGAGGATGCGGATATCATAATAAAGTATCATTTCAAAAAAGATTCTGGAGAAGGGAAGGAAGATCAATAGACTAGGCAGCGTAATTCCAGCCAAGAATGGAATTGAACGTTTTAGGGTTCAGTCCCTTTGGAATTTGGAATAACTCTTAAAGCTGTTATGTGATGATGGGTTTTTTACAACTCTTGTCGCTGCCTTACCGCTTCGTAAAGGAAAACCCCACAAGCTACCGAGACATTAAGGGATCCTATCTCTCCCAACAAGGGAAGCTTTGCCATATGGTCCGCAGCCTTTAGAATGGAAGGGGAGATACCCACATCTTCCGATCCCATGATTATGGCGCAAGGTTCCTTAAAGGAAACTTCATAAATGGTGTTCTCTGTTTTTTCGGTGGCGGCAATAACCTTTATACCTGAAGCCTGTAGATAGAAGACGGCATCCTTTATGTGGTCTATTTTGGCAATAGGCACTCTAAAAGCGGCTCCGGCAGAGGTTTTAATGGTGTCTGCAGTAACCGGGGCAGCTCCTTTTTTCTGAATTATGATTCCGTCTACTCCGGTACACTCGGCCGTTCTTATGATGGCTCCAAAATTCCGTACATCCGAGAGCTGGTCCAATAATAGGAAAAGGGGTGTTGTCTTGGTCTCCAATGTTTTTTCAACCAATTCTTCCACGGTTAAAAAAGTAATTGGGGATATATTGGCCACAACGCCCTGATGGTTATTCTTGGTAAGTCGGTTTAATTTTTCAATAGGCACATAGGAAGCGGTAATACCGTTTTTGCGGATCAGTGTTTCCATATCCTTGGACAGATCTCCCTTTAATCCTTTCTGTATAAAAACCTTGTCTATTGGTTCATTGGATTTTATGGCTTCTATTACGGCTCTGATGCCATAAATTTGTTCGGTGTTCTTCATGGGGTAAAGGTAGAAAAATTAGTGAGAGATATATACAATTTTAAGGTATGCTGGATTTTAATAATTCTATATGTCGGGTCTACTTAGTCCCATGTTCCAGAATTTTGGGTAAAAAAGAAACCGTTGGAAATTCAATTCCAACGGTTTTTTATTAAAATGTAACCCGTATTTTCTTGGGTTTAAAAGGGAATTACTGTTTGGTATATACAGCGTCAGCTGTATCATCATAGCCATTTGTCCATGTTATGGAGAGTGTTCCATCTGGATTGACAGTTCCCGTAAGAATAACATCGGTACCAAAAGGTTCTCCCCAAGTTCCGGACAATTCACCACATATGTCAGTGAAATTTCCTGGGTATTCACTTGAAATGCCATAGATGTCGTACCAAAGTAAATATAGACCGGCAAAACCATCGGAAATGGTATAATTTCCACCACCATTATCGGTTAAAACCACAGTATATGGATAATCTACTATGGGGTTCTCATCTGGCGTTGGGCCAGAGTCAGTAGAACTGCCACTACTTAATACTGTGTAGGTACCTCCCAAATTAGAAGAACATGCAACTGGATATTCCAATCTTAGATTTAGATCCGGGAAGGTATTAAAATCAGCGGCATAATAATTCTCTTTTCCTTGGTTATTTAAAATATCTAAAGATGATCCATCTGCAAAATAAAAGGTAGGAAATAGTTTTAAGACATCACCTACCTCAAAATCTGAAGGCCCGCTAAGTTCCGTAAAGGCACTATAAATATCAGTACTGGTGAATGAGTAATCCTTAGGAAATGTAGTGACATTTTCATCTAGGGTAACTGGGCCATAAATATCCCCCGATGCGGCCAAATATATGGCTTTTAAATCGAATGATGTTGGCTCTCCAATTCCTACGCCCACCGAAAATTGTAAGCTAAGATCGTCTACATTAAAAACGTCTATAAATGCTGGACTTCCAGCTTTTACTTGGTAATTCGGCATAGCTCCATTACTAGTGGGAATTGCTGAAGTACCGCCGTCATCATCACAAGACGTATTTAGCACAAATAGGGCTAAAAAAAGGCTTAATATATATATGTTTTTCATGTTATGAATTTTATCTATTAATTATCCCAAAATATTTTATAGGTCGTAGCATCCTTCTGGGCAGGTGCATTCTCATTAACGTTCAATTCGGCTTGTGGCCAGAATAGGGAAACCTGGTACGGTCTTGTCAATGTTGTTTCGCTGTCGTTTAAAGGCCAAGCATCTCCATTGTCCAATTGATATTCAGGAGAGGGTCCATTGGGGTTAGCCAAAATAGGGTAGCCTGTTCTTCTGTAATCATTATATTGATCAAAAGGATCTCCAAAAGTGGACACCCATTTTTGGGTCATGATTATTTCCATCTTTTTGGCATCGGATGCAGCATCGTATTCCGCCAATACTCCATCTATGAAATCGGCCACTGCAGTGGTTCCTTCTAATTTTGGAACGGTTTGGTCAGTTTCCGAATTGGCAACTACAACATCCACCTTTTTAAAAGCTGCGGTCATAGCATCTTCCAACACTGTTCTTGCATCACCGGAAATTACATTGGCCTGAATTAATTCGGCCATGATAAATAAAGATTCATGATACGTTAACATCCTATGAGGAGCTGCACCCGTACCGGCATTTACATCGGCATCACCACCTTCACCGTCGTCATATCTACCTCCGGCAGGATAAATCCCTGGGTAGGTAGAAGATTCCCTCGAAGCAAAATCCCTGTTAGGGCTTACACTACCAAATCTAATGGTATGGAAACCTGTGTTTCTATCCCAATAATCCGCCTTAGGGTCACCTGTAGTTGGATCACCAACATCTGGAGGTAATTGTCCAGGGGTCAACTGGTTAAAGAAATAATAAGGAAGCCTAGGGTCTTCAAGTCCATTGTGAATGTTTGGATTCCATCCTTTAAGGATTTCGTAGAACCAAGGGCTGGCATAATGGCTGGTTTGACCTGTTGTGTAAGTAGTTCTAAAAAGTGGGTTTCTCTCTTCTGCCGGTGATTGGGTAGTAGAGTAAGGAAATTCAAAATCGTCAGCGCTACTGGCCATAAAATTGTCTGCCGCAATTAGAGCATTTAATTTACCTGCATTAAACAGGGAGGATAAACGAATTTCGTTGTACAATTTTAACTTCAGGGTATTCACGAATTTGTTCCATTTGGAAATACTTCCACCGTAGAACAAATCTTGTGTGCCAGGATTGGAACCTTGTCCACTATTAATATTGGCAAGACCTTCATCAATCAGTGCCAATGCATTTTCGTAAATGGCAGTCTGATCATCAAAAACCGGACTAACAATGCCTGTGGCAAGCTTGGATGCCTCGGAATAAGGCGCATCTCCCCAGATATCTGCAATAATGGTGGCGGTATATCCCTTAAGAACTTTGGCCATCCCTACAATGATCATCTCCTCTTCGGCAGTTCCTTGCTCAATTATGATATCAGCTTCTGTTATTACCGAATAGGCAACATCCCAAGAATTTTGGATATCGGTATTATCCTGCCTGGTACCATATTGATCCTGCTCTTCACGGAAGGTGAATTGGTGTACATAGGCGGAAAGTTCTTCTGCCATATAAACCCTAAATTCAGTAATCAGATTAAAATTTCTCTCCGTGTCCGTCAAAAGTTGATCTAGAGGAGCTGTAGTAGGATTGTTTGGGTCTGTATTCACATCCAAATAGTCACTACAATTGTAGAAAAGTAAAGACACCAATGCTACGGCGAACATTGTGCGGCTTTTCAGATTTATTTTAAATATATTTTTCATAGTTCTTTTTATTAAAATGTTACGTTAAGTTTAAACCCAAATCTTTTGGAACTAGGGGCCGACTGGGTTTCAATACCCTGTAGGTTACCTGACCCATAGGCAGTAACATCTGGATCAAAATTGGTATACTTAGGCACGTTTGGTGCAAAATACCATAAGTTGTTCCCCACGACAGAAAATGTCATGGCTCCTATAAAGGTCTTGTCCAAAAACTTTTTTGGAACTTCGTAGGCCAATGCAATTTCCCTTAACCTAAATACTGTACCATCATAAATGGTGGCCTCGTCTACAGTGTTAATACCGAATGTGTTGCTATTGGTAGTAGGCGAAAAATATAGGTTGTTCATTGTAATTTGTGTGGTGTTTGGAATTTTGTTTCCCTCACCATCCAATATAGCCTCTCCAGTAGTAGGATTGCCATATACGCCAGGGATAATAAAGGTACGTTCCCTATCTTCTGTGTCCTTGGTTACCCCTCTACCCAGTAAGGATGCTATTGTAGTTGAAGCTACGTCACCTCCTTCTTTCCAGTCTAATTGTGCCTGTAAACTCAAGGTTTTGTATTTGAAAGTATTGGTAAATCCTATTTTGAAATCAGCGTTGGGATCACCCACTACTTTGTTTTCCAAAGCCTGTAGGATACCTCCACCACCTTCTTCAATTAAATAATTACCTTCATCATCCCTTGCAAAAGCGGTTCCGTAGAATACTCCAAAAGGTTCTCCTTCGTCTACAAAGGCAATTTCGTTTACGTTAAGTGGAAACCTGTCAAGACCCTCGATCAATTCGTTTACTACGTTATCGTTTTTGGTAAATGAGGTAAAAGTAGACCACCTAAAATTCTCGGTCCTAATTGGAATAAGAGTTAAACCTATTTCAATACCTGTGTTTTCCATTTCACCAATGTTGGTCAAAAATGAAGTATAACCTGAAGAGGTAGGTACATTAACCTCTGAAATCAAATCTGTAGTTGTTTTTTTGTACCAGGTAAAGTCGAGTATCGCTCTGTTGTTAAAGAGTTCCAAATCCAAACCTACTTCAAATTCTTCTGTGTTTTCTGGACTTAAACTAGGATTTCCAAGTGTGGTTGGGACAAATACGGAAGGTTGTCCTGCGTATACTGTTCCAACACTAAAAATCTTATTAATCTGGTATGGGTCTGCATCCCTGCTCACGTTGGCCCAACCTCCTCTAATTTTACCAAAGCTGATAATGTCATTTTTTAACCCAAATGCCTCCGTAAATATAAAGGATGAGGAAACCGATGGGTATAAGAAGCTATTGTCGGTTTTGGGAAGTGTTGAAGACCAGTCGTTTCTGGCAGTGGCGTTTAAGAACAAATAATCCTTATACCCCAATCCCAAGTCTCCAAAAACACCAACTATTCTTTTTCTTGATATTTCATCCACATCGGAAACCACATTGGCCGTGTTGTTAACGGTAAAGATACCATCTGCGATTAGATTGGTCCCAGTATAACCAACACGGTGGTCAGAAATTTGGTTAACGTTGTTACCCACCAATAAATTCATATTTAAATCTTCGGCCAAGTCATAATTGAAAGTGACCACAAAGGTTGATTCAATTTCTTCACTGTCGTAATTGTCTGTTACAACTCTACCTGTTCCCGAAGCTGCCCTTGAGCCTTTGTCGGTTATTTCTACACGGGCCAGATCATATTTATTGATACCCAACTGATATCTTGCATTAATGTGCTCGTTAAAATCGTAAGCAAAATTTACGTTAGCCACAGTCCTGTTTACACCTGTTCTTATTTGATTGTGTTCCCATGACCATAATGGGTGGTCCCAACCCCCGTTGGGGATTACGGGTGCACCATTGGCATCTTCATAGGGAAGACTAAGGTCCCATGTTCTACCCAGTACGAGTGTTCTCGCAAAGGAGGAGGCAGCCCCCGCGTATTGGTTTTCACCTAGGAATGGACCCACTTGGTAGCTATCAGAGTAGCTAAGGTTTGCACCAACTTGTAAGCCATTTTCCAACTTAAAATTACCCCCTGCAGATATATTGGTCCTTTTGTATGAGTTAAAAGGTATATACCCTTGTTGGTCCATGTTGGAAATGGTAAGACTAAAATTGGAGTTTTCCTTGGCAGAACTAATGTTTACCGAATTGTCTGCAACAAATCCAGTTTTAAACAAGTCCTTAACGTTGTCTGGTTGCGCCACATAAGGAACAGTGGGTCCAAACTGGTCAGGAAATGCATTTAGCAAGTTGGGCCAAGTTGGGATGGTTTCTAGGGAGTCAAATCTTGCACCCCATGAACCGTTTGCGTTGTTGTAGTTGAAATTGGTTCCGTTACCGTAAGTATTCTGGTATTCAGGAAGGTTGGCGATTTTTTCGAAATAAACCCCTGTGTTTAGGGATACCTCGAATTTTTTGTTGGACAAACCACCAGATTTTCCTGACTTTGTAGTAATGATGATTACCCCGTTTACCGCCCTTGAACCATAAAGTGCCGCTGCTACCGCTCCTTTTAGCACTTCAACATTGGCAATGTCGTTAGGGTCTAAAGAAGAAATACCGGTTTCATAACCACCACCACCGGTAATCTGGCTGGAGGTTTCAACCTCGGTATTACTATAAGGGGTACCGTCTACAACAAATAAGGGTTGGTTACCTCCTTGGAAGGAAGTGGTACCTCTTATACTTATTTTATTGGAAGCACCGGCAACACCTGTAGATACGTTTACGTTTACTCCAGGTACTTTACCGTTAAGGGACCTTATTAAGTCCGGTTCAGAGTTCTCTGTAATTGATTCGGCTTCAACGGATTTAACGGAGTATCCCAAAGATCTGGGGTTCCTCTTAATACCCAAGGCCGTAACAACCACTTCTTCCAATGCCTGCGCATCTTCTTCCATTTGGACGTTGATGGTGTTACTGGCACCGACTGTCATTCTAGCATTTTTTTGACCTATATAAGAGAATACCAAAACTTGTCCAACGCTTGCATCGATGGAGTAAAGTCCATCAAAATCTGTTTGGGTTCCAGTTGTAGTTCCCTCTACTAGGATGTTCACTCCAGGGAGCGGCAGGCCGTCTTGGTCCGTAACCGTACCTGAAATCGTTTTTTCCTGTGCAAAGGATAATTGCACAATCAACGCTAGAAACAGCGTTAGGATTCCACTTAACTTTGTTTTCATTTTATGTTTATTTGAATTAGCAGTTGCAAAAATCTTAAATCATTGTTAATAAAACAACTTTTTGGGCGTATTTCTTATGCGCGCATAATAAAATAATGTTAAAAAAGCCTGAATAAGGGTGTGTTTTGATATTTTTTACACACTTATGCGTTATATTTTTACATTTAAAACAACCTTCTGACTTTTTTGTAAGATTTTTTTTCAAAAAAAGGTTAATATATTGACAAATTCGCAATAATCACAATTATTGGGTGCATATCGGACTTTGAATTATGGTATTCTTTGCGATTAATCGATTAAGCTAAGAATTTGTTAAAAAAATGTTCGTTTTTGATATACCTATTAATTATGATTTGCTTGTTTTGGCTCCAATTTCGCAAACCCATACATTGTTTTTTGTTGGTCTTGAATCTTAAGAATTGGGTGTAATTAGATCTAATTCTGAGTTAATGAATATGTTGCGAATAAAAAATATAAAAAAATAAATAGCGCAGGGTTTGAATTATTGTGAATAATTACTACATTTGCCAGCCCTTAAAAGAGGGGTTAAGTTTTTATTATACAAAAATAGTATGCCAACAATTTCACAATTAGTACGAAAAGGAAGAGTCACGATTACTAAGAAGAGTAAATCGGCTGCTTTGGATTCGTGTCCTCAAAGAAGAGGTGTATGTACACGTGTTTATACTACCACTCCTAAGAAACCAAACTCTGCAATGCGAAAAGTTGCTAGGGTAAGGTTGACCAACGGGAAGGAAGTTAACGCTTACATACCAGGTGAGGGTCACAATTTACAAGAGCACTCGATAGTATTAGTAAGAGGCGGAAGGGTAAAGGATTTGCCAGGAGTTAGGTATCACATCGTTAGAGGTGCCTTGGATACAGCAGGTGTTGCTGGAAGGACACAACGTAGATCTAAATACGGAGCAAAACGCCCTAAGAAGTAAAAATTTGTTAAAAGTCGCATATTGAAGGACTAAGTACTTTTAATATAGGACTATTGACCATTAACTCAAAAAGAAGAAATGAGAAAAAAGCAGGCAAAAAAGAGACCACTTTTACCAGATCCAAGGTTTAACGACCAATTGGTGACCCGTTTTGTTAACATGATGATGTGGGATGGGAAAAAGTCGGTTGCCTTTAAAGTTTTTTACGATGCTATTGATATCGTAGAAGAGAAAAAGACAGACGAAGAAAAAACCGCATTGGAACTATGGAAAGATGCATTGTCCAATGTTATGCCTCATGTTGAGGTAAGAAGTAGAAGGGTAGGAGGAGCTACTTTTCAGATTCCTATGCAGATCAGGCCAGATAGAAAGATTTCAACCGCAATGAAATGGCTTATTAGTTATTCTCGTAAGAGAAACGAAAAGGCTATGTCGCAAAAATTGGCAGGGGAAATTTTGGCTGCATCAAAAGAAGAAGGTGCTGCTGTTAAGAAAAGAGTGGATACTCATAAAATGGCTGAGGCCAATAAGGCATTCTCACACTTTAGATTTTAATAAGCAGAAATGGCAAGAGATTTAAAATATACAAGAAATATTGGAATTGCAGCACATATTGATGCTGGAAAAACAACTACGACCGAAAGGATTTTGTTCTATACAGGCGTTAGTCATAAAATTGGTGAGGTGCACGATGGTGCGGCTACGATGGACTGGATGGAGCAGGAGCAGGAAAGGGGTATTACCATTACTTCTGCCGCTACTACCTGTGAATGGAATTTCCCTATGAAAAATGGGGCCGTTACAGATGATACCAAGCCTTATCACTTTAATATTATAGATACTCCGGGACACGTTGATTTTACCGTTGAGGTAAACCGTTCTTTAAGGGTGTTGGACGGGTTGGTATTCCTGTTTAGTGCGGTTGATGGTGTTGAGCCCCAATCTGAAACTAACTGGAGGTTGGCCGATAATTACAAGGTGCCAAGAATGGGCTTTGTGAACAAAATGGACCGTCAGGGGTCCAACTTCCTTAATGTGTGCAAGCAGGTTAGGGAGATGTTGAAATCCAATGCAGTTCCTATTGTATTGCCGATTGGTGACGAAGCTGATTTTAGGGGTGTAGTTGATTTGGTTAAGAACCGTGCAATTATATGGCACGAGGAAAACTTTGGTGGTACTTTTGATGTAGTGGATATTCCGGCCGACATGAAAGATGAGGTGAAGGAATATAGGGCTGCTTTGATAGAAGCTGTTGCCGAGTACGATGAAAGTTTGATGGAAAAATTCTTCGAAGACGAAGATTCCATTACTGAAGATGAAGTGCATGCTGCTCTAAGGGCTGCTGTTATGGATATGAGTATCATACCTATGATCTGTGGTTCTTCATTTAAAAACAAAGGGGTTCAATTTTTGTTGGATGCCGTTTGTCGTTACTTGCCATCACCATTGGATAAGGACGCTATTGTAGGTACAAATCCTGATACTGAGAAGCCTGAGTCCAGGAAGCCTAGTGTTAAGGAGCCATTTGCAGCCTTGGCATTTAAGATTGCTACCGATCCATTTGTAGGTCGTTTGGCATTCTTTAGAGCTTATTCAGGTAGATTGGATGCAGGATCTTATGTGTTGAACAATCGTTCAGGAAATAAAGAGCGTATTTCCAGAATTTACCAGATGCATGCCAATAAGCAAAATGCAGTGGAATATATTGAAGCTGGGGATATAGGTGCAGCTGTAGGATTTAAGGACATCAAGACTGGGGATACCTTGTCTGATGAGAAACATCCAATTGTTTTGGAGAGTATGAACTTCCCTGATCCGGTTATCGGTATCGCGGTAGAGCCTAAAACAAAAGCTGATGTTGATAAATTGGGAATGGCTTTGGCTAAATTGGCTGAAGAAGATCCAACTTTCCAGGTAAAAACAGACGAAGCATCGGGTCAAACTATTATTTCCGGTATGGGTGAGCTTCACTTGGACATTATTGTTGACCGTTTAAGACGTGAGTTTAAGGTTGAGGTAAGTCAAGGTGAGCCTCAGGTTGAGTACAAGGAAGCTTTGACCAAGACTGCTGCACATAGAGAGGTTTACAAAAAACAATCTGGTGGTCGTGGTAAATTTGGTGATATCGTCTTTGAGATGGGACCAGCTGATGAGGATTTTGTTGGAACTGGTTTACAGTTTGTTGATGAGATCAAAGGTGGTCGTATTCCAAAAGAATTTATCGGTCCTGTTGAAAAAGGATTTACTGCCGCTATGAAAAACGGACCATTGGCCGGTTACGAAATGGATAGAATGAAAGTGGTTCTTAAGGATGGATCTTTCCACCCTGTGGATTCTGATGCACTATCTTTTGAATTGGCTGCAAAAATGGGTTATAAAGCTGCTGGTAAAGCTGCTGGAGCTGTAATTATGGAGCCTATCATGAAATTGGAGGTTCTAACTCCAGAGGAAAACATGGGTGATATAGTAGGTGACTTGAACCGTAGAAGGGGAACGGTTACCAATATGGATGACAGGGCAGGTTCCAAAGTTATCAAGGGAGAGGTGCCATTGTCCGAGATGTTCGGTTATGTAACTTCTTTGAGAACCTTGTCTTCTGGTAGAGCAACTTCTACAATGGAATTTTCACATTACGCTGAGACCCCATCCAATATTTCAGAAGAGGTTATCAAGAAAGCAAAAGGATTAACAGCTTAAATCGTACTAAGATGAGTCAAAAAATTAGAATAAAATTAAAGTCGTACGACCATAACTTGGTAGATAAATCTGCTGAGAAGATCGTAAAAACGGTAAAGACTACAGGTGCGGTGGTAACTGGGCCAATTCCTTTGCCTACACATAAGAAAATATTTACGGTTTTGCGTTCACCGCACGTAAATAAGAAAGCAAGAGAGCAGTTCCAATTAAGTTCTTACAAAAGACTTTTGGATATATATAGCTCTTCATCAAAAACCATTGATGCCCTTATGAAGTTGGAACTTCCTAGTGGTGTTGAGGTTGAGATCAAGGTGTAGTTAATCTTGGTTTTCTGGAGCAATAGCGAACTGAAAATCTTAGATGAATTGCATTCCGAACTTGATTCGGAATCTGTAGAAAGAAGAGACAGACCCTGAAAGGAATTCAGGGTAGACATGTCCCGAGCGTTTCGCGAAGGAAAAACGGAAAAAAATATATTCAGGGTTGAATTATATTTTGACCCTGTTTTTTTGTCAAAAAGTTTAAATAGTAATTAATTAATAATCAATTATAAATATGTCTGGGTTAATAGGTAGAAAAATAGGTATGACCAGCATTTTCGATGAAAATGGAAAGAATATTCCATGTACAGTAATCGAAGCT
>TARA_R100001369_G_scaffold89923_1_pt1 | contig 17176 bp, 17 predicted proteins | sample TARA_R100001369 | Tara Oceans TARA_R100001369 (sample SAMEA2621528) | marine metagenome | biome: marine biome (ENVO:00000447); feature: surface water layer (ENVO:00002042); material: "saline water (ENVO:00002010), including plankton (ENVO:xxxxxxxx)" | depth 5 m | reverse complement strand
GTTAAAAGATTCCAATTCACTATTGGCGCGTTTTAGTTCAAGGTTCTTGTCCTTTAGTTTTTGTTCATTCTTTAGTTCTTTGGTTATATCCTTTACAACTCCTATAAATTCTGTCTTTAAAAAATGGCCCGAATTCTGAAGATATTTTACCTTCCCTTTTTTGGTGATAACGCGATAGGTAAAATTGCTGATTATTTTCTTTTCCAAGGCCAGGTTTAATTTTTCGTCGTAAACCTCAAGGTCTTTTGGGTGTATAAAGGGCCTGTAGTTTTCAGGTGTGGGTACAAACTCGTTAGGTTCGCAGTCCAATAAGCTGAAGAAATTATCGGACATGTTCGCTGTCTTTGTTTCAATATTCCAGCGATAGCTACCTATTTTGGCAACTGCCTCCGCATCGTTTAGAATGGAATTCTGTACTGTCAATTGTTCATTAAGCTCCAATAAGCGTTGTTTCGCATTAATGATCTGGGTGCTGTCATATGAAGTAAGGGTAATACCATCGTCCAATTTATTTATGGTCGTGTGGACCCATACGCTTTTTCCTTTTAAAATATATTCGCTTTCATTCGTTTCAATGCTGCCATTCTTGGCACATTTTACCATTAGGTCGAATAATCCGGTATCATGCACGGAAGGATATATTTTGGATATTGAATTTCCAATAACCTCGTCTACTTGTTTTCCGGTAAGTTTCTCACTTTCGGCATTGGTAAATACATATTTAAAATCTATTATTTTACCATTAAAATCCCTCTCGGTAATAAGATGGCTAACGGTGTTAGTAGTGCTTTCCAGAATATTGTTCAAAAAAGACTTGGTTTCGATCAAATCCCGGTTTTGCTTTTCCAGCTGTTCGTTCAAAACCCTTAAATTTTGGGTAAACTTTCTTTCCGATGTAGTATCGACCGAAGTAGTTAAAACCCCGTTCTCCAATTTTACGGCAGTGGTCTTAAACCAAAACTTATTACCATTATATTTAAAATGCTTTTCAAATTTACGGGTCTCCCCCTCATCAATAACTTTGGTCAATTCTTCAAAAATGCCATTTTCAAAGTTGATGGGAATTAGTTCGGACATTTTTCTCTGTTCTATTTGGCTGGATTTTTGCCCTAGGACAGACTCAATTTTTTCATTGGAAAATACGATGGTAAAGTCTTTAATTTGTCCGGTAGGACTATATATTGGCTCAAAATAACTTATAATATTGTCCGTACTGCCCAAAATATTTTGAAGGAACTTCTCAGCGGTAGCCGTTTTTTTCCGTTGTGAATTGATCTGTAGAAATGAAATAATAAAGATAAATAACGCAAACATACCCAAGAGCAAAGTCATTAAGGGGGTAAACATTATTTGCGATCTATATTCTTGCTTACGCTGCTCCAGCTGTATCTGCTTCTCCTTGTACATTTGGTTTCTAAGCAAATTAAGTTGGGTTATAGCATTTGAAACCTTGTTTATTTTTTCTCTATCGCTGGAAGAATAATTTGTTTTTTGAAATGGAATGTTCGCTGTAATTTTTAAAGAATTATAAAGACTGTCCTGCCAGGATTGGACCGATAGTAGGATTTTCTGTTGTACGGGATTTTCATGGGTGAGTTCCCTTAGTTTTAGGAAGGATTCCTGTACCTCGGGTTTGTAATTTTCAAAGGAAGAAATACCCAAGGTGTCATGGGAAAGCAGATTTTTAAGCTCCGTAGATTGCATCTGGGCATAATAGGAAAAAAGCTGATTTATTTCCATATCCACCTCCAAGGTATGGGAAACCATATCTGCCGACTCTCCAAGCTGTACGATCTGCTTGTAACTAATGCTCCCAAGGAACATAAGAAGGGCTATGGCCAAAATAAGGGATACCGCAAGTACCTTTGGAGAGGATGTTATTTTTCTTATTGGCATGCCTTAAATCTCTTTAGATCCTTAATAAAAAATTATCCTTGTTCAAGGCCGAGGTATGATATTGCCAATTGAGCTGTAAAACCTTTTCAATGGCCTGTTTTAGGTCCCCAAAGCTATTAGGCTTGTTAATGTAAATATTGGCCCCGTTCACAAAGGTTTCCTCAATATCGGCCTCTGAGGAGGATGTGGAATATATGGCTACCAATAGTTCCTGTAATCTAGGATGATTTCTAATTTCGTGGAGACACTGCATTCCATTTTTGATGGGCATGTTTAAATCTAAAAATACTATTTCCGGTAAGATTACATTGGGCAGGGTCAAATAATCCATTAATTCCTTACCATTGTTGAAAAGGGATAATTTGGTCTTAATTTTTATTTCATTCATAGCTTCCTTGAACAATGTTCTATCATCTTCATCATCATCGGCCAAGGCTATGTTTAGCGTATTTAGGGGCATATAGAGGTCTGGTTATTTTTGGTTTAAGGCTCTTTCTTTCCTCTTCAAGATTATTTTTTGAAAGGAGGAGGGCGTAAGTCCGGTCGTTTTTTTGAATTGGGCCGATAAATGTGAAACACTACTATAGTTGAGCTTATACGCTATTTCCGTTAAGGTCAGGTGGTTTTGGAGAATTAAACTTTTGGCAATATCTATTTTTTTTAAAATTACAAAATTCTCAATGGAAGAATAGGTAGCTTCAGAGAATACTGAAGACAAATAGGTATATGAATAATCCAGTTTTTCAGCAAGATAGGTAGAGAAATTATATATTTTAGGGTTCTCAGCATCATTGATCCATTCTGTAACTGAATCCTTAATGCGTTGCACCAATGCCATTTGTTGATCATCCATAATCTCTATGCCATAATTTCCCAAAAGCGAGGCCATTTCCTGTTCTTCCTCCAATGTAGGCCTTCTATCAAATTCAATTTCCCCAACACCGTGAATGGTATATTTCATTCCCAAGGCGTCCAATTGTTCCTGTAGAACAGCTTTGCATATAAGGTTAAAATCAAATTTTAGATAGATTCTCATTAATTGCATATAATATGGGCCGGTTACAGCAATTCCAATAAACTTTGGAAAAGAAAACGGGCGTTATACACAAAGATGATGATTTTTTAATTTCAATTAAACTGCTCAGTGAATTTTTTATCAATTATACTCCCAATTGATAATGTAGGGGAATTTTTGCAATACTTAAATCTTTTACCTTCCTTGCGCTTAAGTAGGTGTTCATCGTAGCCTGTCCAGGCCATGGTTTAACATAGCCGTCCACGCTGTTCTGGCCATAAGGATTTAGTTTGTCATATAGTTTTCTACGGGGATTTCCTTGAAAAATTCCGCTGTTTCAATATTGCTGGATGGGCTATAATTGGCCAATACCGTTCCTTTGCTGCCATCGTTTGTTTCCAAAATATATAAAATGGACATATCGGACGGATTGCTCATTCCTTCGAAGCGATATTCCTTCAAAATAGTAACATTCTCTGGTGAATACGCGATTTTTGACTTCAAATCGATCAATTTCATGTTTTCTACCCGGTAGCTGCCCTTAAAGCCTTTTTTTTGATATTCGTCTATTATTTCTTTTTCGTTCTTGGCAAATTCATTCGTCATTTTAATATGTTTAAAGTTAATTACTGTGTATATTTTTTAATAGGATCTTTGGTAAGCCAATCCTTTGTTTTCTACCGCAAAAAGTCATTGATTTTGACTGTTACCCTGGCTGTGCCCAAGAATTTTTTGGGGAAATAAAAACGGACAAGATCCTCAATGGAAAATGTCCGTTCAAAACAAAATCTAACCAACCAAAGAGAAAGTTTTAATTGTCGTCCGTGGCGTCATCTATTTCATCACCAATTTCTTCCACGCCTTCCTCAATACCGTCACCTACCTCTTCTATTCCATCTTCAATTTTCTCGCCGGCAGTTTTTTCCTCCCTGCAACTGGTAAAGGTGGCCAATGAAACAGTAAATAGTAGGGCAAATAAGAAGTATATTATCGATTTTTTCATTTTTATAGTTTTAAGATTACGTACGTCTGTACTTAATTTTGTTTCTGTTAATTTTTAAAAAGCTTTCTTATTTAGACCTTGCTTCTTCCTGTAAATAGTGATATTACAAATAGAATCAAGAAAATAAAAAATAGGATTTTAGCAATACTGGCAGCTCCTGCTGCTATTCCGCCGAATCCAAAAATTGCGGCAATTATTGCTAATATTACAAATGTTACTGTCCATCGTAGCATGATATGTGTGTTTTTTAGGTTAATACTATTGATTGTTCCTTAACAATCTCTGAAACAAATCTCGAGATATTAAATCACATTGTTTAACGTAATCACATTAATAGTTAACACAGATGGTTTTGTTCTAACTTGTTTTAATTCAATTGTTTGTAGGATTGTTGAATTTGAAGTTTTCTGGAAAATCCAAGGTGCGTATAGGGAAGGGGATATTAATGTTGTTATCGTCGAAAGCTTTCTTTATAGCTATCATTGCAACAGTTTTAGCCTTCAGTACTTCTAGGGAAGAGGTAGAATTGATCCAAAAACGGGTTTCAAAATTTATGGAGCTATCCCCAAATTCGGTATAAAGAAAAATTACTTCCTTGGCATTTTCTACGTTGTCGAAATGGGAGGCAATGGTCTTGCACACAAGGTCGCGCACAAATTCCAAATTGGACGAATAGCCAACCCCACATTTCAGGATTACACGAGATTGGGCCGTGGTAGAAAAATTCCTGATAGGGTTCTCCAAAACCAATTTATTGGGGATATAAACCAGATTGTTGTCCGATTGTTTTATGGTTACCGCCCTTAAGTCTATATCGATCACTTCCCCTTCATAATCGTTGCTTTCTATCCAATCCCCAAATTTAATGTGTTTTATATAGGACAATACTATACCGGAATAGGTGTTGGCCAAGGCCCCTTGCAAAGCCAGACCCACGGCCAGACCTGCTACCCCTGCACCGGCCAATATTGTATTTAGGGTTTTGCTAAGATCCAGGATTCCGAGTACTAAAAACAATCCCGCTAGGATAACCATTACAGAAATTAATTTGGCAATTAAATTCTTCATGGATTTTTGTAAACTGCTTTTATTCAGTAGTTTCCAGGTTAGTTTGGTGAAATACTTGGATAATAGAATTACAATGATGAATACGAGTAGCGCTAAAATGATATTGGGCAAGTTCACTATTAAACTGTCTATCCAAGAAGTCAATCTTTTGGTCATTTCCTCCCAAGCTTCGTCGATATTTAAATCCATAATGTGAGTTTTAGTTGTTGATGTAGAAGTTAAGAAGATTTTGAGGAATAACTCCATCTTATTTAAATTTACATACTTAGTTGATGTTTGTCCCAAAAAAATGGTTCCAATATTTATGTATATCGGAACCATTAATTAACAACCAACCTAACCATCTTAATTGAATCACTCTTGAAGTTTACAGTAATTCAAAGAAGAATACATTTAAACCCAAATGTCCCCCCGAAATATTGGGTTTACAGATTGCCAAATTGTTAATGGCAATATTCTTACTTTTTATTATGCATCAAATTTATCAAAGGGGTTTAACAAATGTGTGCTGTAATCTCAATAAGATTGACTCTTTTGCTAATCCATTATTAGATGACTTGTGTTAATTGGTTCAATTCTTTCCATTACAATGGTATGCGATACAATTTATTGGTATTGGGCTATTCCTATAAAAGGGATTAACTACCTTTAATAAACTTGTATATTATTGCAACATGTTTAAATCAGCTATTAAAATAGTCAAGGTATTATATCGCAGAGTGCTATTGAGCATTGCATTTTATCCTGTTCTCATTTCATTCGGATATTGTCTATTGGCATTTATAATACTGGAACTGGAAAGTTTGGAATTGGCCAAAAGGCTAAAAGAACAGATTCCATATCTATTTATAGAGGATTATGAAACGGCTAGGGCCATTTTAACAACCTTGATCGGTGGTATTCTTTCTTTAACGGTATTTAGTTTTACCATGGTGATGGTGGTACTTAGCCAAGCGTCTTCCAATTTTTCTCCAAGGTTATTGCCAAGTCTTGTCTCCAATAAAAGACATCAATTAATCCTGGGGGTATATATAGGTACATTGTTGTATTGTATAATAATTCTCATAGTTCTTGGAGCCAATGATATTGAGACCCATTCGGTGGGGTTTCCAACCATGTTGGCCGCAATTTCAGGAGTGTTTTGTACTGGATTGTTTGTATATTTTATCCATAGCATTTCAGTCTCCATTCAAATTCAAAACATAATTGATACTATATTCAGATCAAGTTCAAAATATTTGGATAAGGACTTTGAAGATTCCAGTACGTTAAAGGTCGGTTTGCAAGAATTTAGGATGGATGATTTTGAAACCATTTATTCGCATAAGTCGGGCTATTATAGAGGGTTTGACGATTCTTTGTTAAGCGATTCCTTGGTTGATAACGCTCATCAATTTGAAATACTGCCATTCGTTGGATGTCATATATGGGAAGGAATGCCAATGATAAGGACCCAGAATTCGCTTACGGACGAGGATTTGAAGAACCTATTGTTGTGTATAAATATTTCCAGTAACAGAAGTGATCAGAACGAGGGAATAGATGGATTTATTAAATTGATGGAAATAGCGGTCAAGGCCATGTCACCGGGGATTAACGATCCCGGGACTGCCATTGATGCCATTAATAGATTGGCACCATTATTTGTGAAAATTTTGAGGTTTCCGCCTAAGACATCCAATTCCTTAAGGGACGGCAATATTATCATAGTCAGAAATAACGTTACGGCCAAGGAATTGATGCAGATCATTATTCAGCCTATCAGGTTGTATGCAAAAAAAGATAGTTCAGTTGTTATTGCCTTACTTGGGGCCTTAAAATTTATATCGCGGGATGCAATGGTTTCAAAGGAAAATAAAGAAGATGTAAAAAAGGAATTGGAAGCCTTGAAAATTGATGTGGAGGGTAATATTGAGAATAAATTTGATCGCGAAAAAATTTTGTCAATGTTTGAATAGCACAGTTACAGAAGAGCAAAACTATAAACAGTTAAATGTATTGCGCAGACCATTTATACAAACCTTTTATAAACAGAATAAAAAATAAGTCGCATGGAATATATAGAGTCCGTAAACCCATATAACGGAAAACCTTTGGAAAAGTATAGAATGTTTTCCGATAGTGATATAAAGAGGGTGTTGGAAAAGGCCGAACTTGCCTTTGAAAGTTGGAAAACTGAAAGTGTGGAACATAGGGCAGGTCTGTTAAAAAAACTGGCCAAGACCTTGATGAAAAACAAAAAGTCCTATGCCCAGTTAATGTCCAAGGAAATGGGGAAACCTATAAATCAGGGTATTGCCGAAGTTGAGAAATGCGCATGGGCCTGTGATTTTTATGCCAAGAATGCCGTTGGGTTCCTTTCGGATGATCTCATAGAAACGGAGGCCGATGAAAGTTTTATAAGTTATGACCCTCTTGGTTGTGTATTGGCCGTTATGCCTTGGAACTTTCCTTTTTGGCAGGTTATACGCTTTGCGGCACCTACGCTCACTGCCGGCAATACGGTAATATTAAAGCATGCAAGTAATGTTCCCGGTTGTGCCTTGGCCCTGCAGGAGTTATTTCTTATGGCTGGGTATCCAGAGGGTAGTTTTCAGTTTATTTTGGCAGACCATCAGCAGCTCGAATCTATCATAGAAAATTCTATTGTCCAGGGTGTCACCCTTACTGGAAGTGAGAAGGCAGGTAGGGCTATTGCAGCCCAGGCAGGAAAGAATTTAAAAAAATGCGTTATGGAGCTAGGGGGCAACAATGCCTGTATAGTATGGGAAGATGCTGATTTGGATAAATATTTGGATACCATGGTGATGGCCAGAATGCAGAATACGGGTCAAAGTTGCATAGCGGCCAAAAGATTCATAGTGGTCGAGGCCATATACGATGAGTTTCTAATGAAATTTTCCAAAAGAATCCAAACCCTTAAATCTGGAGATCCGTTGGACAAACACACGGATATCGGGGTAATGGCGAGGAAGGACTTGGCAAAAACATTGGAGCAACAGGTGAATGACTCCTTGGAAAAAGGAGCTCAAGTTAATATTGGTAATAAGCGGAACGGAGCTTATTATGAGCCTACGGTGCTTACCGCTGTAGTTCCTGGTATGCCCGCCTTTGATGAAGAGCTTTTTGGCCCAGTGGCAGCTGTGATAAAGGCAAAAGATAGAAAGGAAGCCGTTGTAATGGCGGCAAATTCTAAATTTGGACTAGGGTCCATGTTGTTCACCCAGGATATAAAATCTGCACGGAAAATAATAGGGGACATACCCGATGGGGCATTTTTTATCAATGAAATGGTAAAGTCGGATCCAAGATTACCTTTTGGAGGAACAAAAGCATCGGGATTTGGCCGGGAGCTCTCCATGGAAGGTATATTGGAGTTTGTGAACAAAAAGACGGTCTATATAAAGAAATAGGATTTTAGTTGAATAGTACTATTTCTATTTATTCGGTACCCCAACTATTCCTAAAAGCGAATTGGTTTTGTGGTATACGCTGCCTTTCGCTAATTTCTTTTTTCTGAAGTTTTTCGGGAAGATCCTCCAGTTCCCCTCCGTAATAGCCTAGGGCAATTGCCGTTACAATATGAAACTCTTCTGGGATATTAAAGATGCGCTGGGCTTTTTTGTAGTCTAAACCGGCCATATGGTGCATGGCTATTCCCATATACTGTGCCTGTACGGTCATTGCTCCCAAACCCATGCCCAAGTCATGAAGGGCATGGAAATTTTCATTTCCATTATCCGTTTCCTTCTTATAGGCCGTAAGCATTAATATAGGGGCATTTTTGGCCCATAATTTATTGGAATCGGTAAGGTTATCTATAATTTTTTCATAAGCCTCTGAACCTTTTTCGGTATATAGGAATCGCCAAGGCTGTTCGTTATTGGAACTTGGAGCCCAACGTACAGCTTCGAAAAGTTGGTGCAAATGTTGTTCAGTGACTTTTTTGTCCTTAAAAATCCGGGGACTATATCGCTGTTTTAATAGTGCAAAAATTTCATAATCGGAATCCGCTATATTTTCTAATTGTATTTGTTCCGGTGCTGTCATGTTTTTTTTTTTTTTTGTAAGCAATGTTTTATTAAAAGGTTTTTTTCTGCAACAAATTGGTTACCAAAACAAATGATTCTACTATAGCAGCTTATATTTTAAAATCGCCGCTCTTTGTACAGGTTTCAGGACCTGCTCTAGGTTTTAATATCATAGGTTCTATTATATTCAATGGACCGTTACACAGAGCTGACCTACCTAAATAAAAACTTATTGATAGAGCGCGGTAAATGCGAATTTTTTATTCTTAATTGTTCTGGGTTGTATTTACCGCTGATAAAGGGTAATGTGCCTATAATCTGTTTATTTGTAGCATGCCCAAAGGAATGCCAACTGGGAAGTTTTAACTGTGTAGGCCTTAATTATTATAACAATGATAATAAGTTATAGTGTTATTTATTGACTCAAAACCATTAATATTTGATTCTTTCCAAATTGGCTTTTGCAGTTTATTTTAAGCTAATAAGGATAGGGAGGATTCAAAATCGCTCCTGTAAAAAATCCCTCTTTATTTTACTGTGAGATAGATAAGGTAATCGGTGATTTTTGAGTTGGGAATCCTATAAGGAATCAACAGGGGCATCCATCGGGGCCTAGTTTAGATCCAAAATTTGCGTTTCATTCTTAGGAATCCGATGATAAAACTGATATACATCAATACGATCAGCGATAAGTGGATTCTTCTAACATGAACGTATTCATTCAATTGATAGGTATAATTATAAAACCTGGAAGCTTTGATGGGGGCATAACCCAGATAAAATATTAGCAGCCCTATACTTATCCATTTAATGCCTGTAAACCTATAGTCCAATTTTTTCGAGCTTTGCCTGTGTTCCATGAAAAAGAGAATAATGCAGATCAAAATGGCAAACGCTCCCGCCAAATAGCTATATACCTGTGATTCTAGCTTAAAGTTTTGAAAAAATGGATTTATAAATGAGGCTATCAGATAAAAAATGGTGGCCAATAATATATAATTTCTATATTTTTTGTTCTCTATATAACTCCAATAGACATAAAAGAAATAGCTAAAGAATACTATGTTGTAAATATTGTAAATAAAAACATTGTGCTTAACAAAAGCGGAAAAAATGGAAATATGGAATACCTCATAGTTCTTAGTAAAATAGCCCAATAATTCATTCAAGAAGGTATACATTAAAAGTATGGGAAAATACTTTAAGGGGGTAGTGTAATATTTAGGGTATTTAATTAAGGCTATTAATAAGGTTACGGCATAGAGAGGTTGACTGGCATTCTCTAAAATAGTATCCAATATTTCCATTTTTGCTTCGATCTGGGGTTAATGGGTCATGTTAATCTTCATGGTACGGAGGCGGAACCATATTGGCCTCGTTTAACACCAAGCTTTTATTTTTGGCATAGAAGGGAGCAGGGGGTGTTGTTGGCATAAAGGAAGCCTCGGATTTACTCTCTTGGGACTGCATCCTATCCATTTCTCCATCTTTTTTTGGTTCCAAATTATCAGTAAGTAACACAGGGACATTTTTACCATCGTCCTCTTCCCTAATGTAAAAGCCATATTCCCTATGGTTTTTATCCTTTACGGCTGGGATGATAAAAAATGAATTTTGTTTTGGATGCTTTATTTCCCTACCATCTTCAAAGGTCTTCTTGTCTGGGTAATTGGAAAAATAAAAACGAAGTGATGAAATTTCAACATTGGCCTTTTTGGCTTCTTGTTCAATATAGTTCATGTATTCCTTTATGGTATTGTAGTCATAATAACCAAAACGGGCTACATCAAATTTTTTCTCCGGAGCAAGTTCATTTTCATATTTTTCAATAAGGCCTACCCGGCGTTCTCCGTAGGCGTCGTACATTGTTTTTGCTTGGGCCACACTAACTATCTGCTTAGGGGCGGTAATCTCAGCGGTTACAGGTTCGGTGACAGGTGTTTTCTCCTTTTTTTGCTCACAGGAAGTGAAACCAAAAACAATAAGGGCTCCAGCGCATAAGTTTACATAGGTTCTTTTTAGGTTTTTCATAATTTAAATGTTTACAATTAGTTGTTAATTAAAGTAATTATTTAGTGGTAAGCGTTGGGGGAAAACACTTGTTAAATTATATGTTAAAGTACTGATTATTGCACATCTAAAAAAATCAGGTAAAAAATAAATGTATTTTTTTCTTAAGAATTAATAACAAAAAATCCCATTTAGCGCTATAGCTAAATGGGATTTTATGACTGTCCCCAAATTTCAGGGATTATACTTACTTGTTTTATTGATTCATTGTCAGCAAAAACTCTTCGTTGTTTTTGGTTTGCCTAAATCTTTGTTCAATAAATTCCATTGCCTCTACCGGATTCATATCGGCCAAATACTTTCTCATGATCCACATTCTCTGAATGGTGTTTTCATCCAAGAGAAGGTCGTCCCTTCTTGTACTTGATGAAGTAAGATCGATGGCTGGGAATATTCTACGGTTGGATATTTTTCTATCCAATTGTAATTCCATATTACCAGTTCCTTTAAATTCCTCAAAGATTACTTCATCCATTTTGGATCCAGTTTCGGTAAGTGCTGTTGCAATGATGGTTAGGGAACCACCGCCTTCAATATTACGAGCAGCTCCAAAAAACCGTTTTGGTTTATGTAGGGCGTTGGCATCGACACCTCCACTCAATACCTTACCTGAGGCAGGTTGTACCGTGTTGTAAGCACGGGCAAGACGGGTAATGGAATCCAATAGGATAACCACATCATGACCGCATTCTACCAAACGTTTTGCTTTCTCCAAAACAATATTGGCAACGCGAACATGTTCCGTAGCTTCCTTGTCAAAAGTAGAGGCAACAACCTCACCACGGACATTACGCTGCATGTCCGTAACTTCTTCCGGACGTTCATCGATCAAAAGAATAATTTGGTAAACTTCAGGGTGATTGGCAGCAATACCATTGGCTATATCCTTTAAAAGCATGGTCTTACCAGTTTTTGGCTGGGATACGATCATACCTCTTTGTCCTTTTCCAATTGGACTGAATAAATCTATAATTCTTGTAGAAATGGTACTTTGTCTTTCTGCAAGATTAAATTTTTCCTGTGGGAATAAAGGGGTCAAGTATTCAAAAGACACCCTATCCCTCACTATTTGGGGATCTATCCCATTTATCTTGTTCACTTTAATAAGTGGGAAATACTTTTCACCTTCTTTTGGCGGACGTACATTTCCAAGTACGGTATCTCCAGTTTTTAAACCAAACAATCTTATTTGGGACTGGGATACATAAATATCATCTGGAGAAGAAAGGTAATTGTAATCCGAAGACCTTAAAAACCCATAGCCATCCTGCATAATATCAAGGACACCTTCACTTTCTATAATACTGTCGAACTCAAATTCCGGTTCTTTGTATTTGTTTTTTAGGTCCTTATCAAAATTGCTGTTGTTTTTGTCAACATTGCCTTTTTGATGGTGTGGATTTTTCTTATGCTGTGGTTTGTTGGATTGCGGGGTGTTTTGTTGGGATGTATTTTGTTGTGAAGCACCTTTTTGAAATTCCTTTTTCGCCTGTACAGGATTATTGTGTTGGCGGGGCTTTCTTTCACGTTTCGTGTCCTCTTTTTTATCTTCAACCGCTGTAGTGGTTTCTTCGGGGGTACTTGATTTTTCTGTTGGGGCAACAGATTTCATCTCCGATTTTCCGGGTGCGTCGGCTTTTGTCCCGGCCTCTTTCGGCTTCGACTTGATTATTCTGGACCTTTTAGGCTTGGCAGGGCTGCTTTCCTCTGTAGTTGCATCTGTTCTTTCTTGAACAATTTTTGGATTTGATGCTTGTACATCCAAAATTTGATAGACCAAATCGAGCTTTTTTAAAGTTTTAAACTTGGCAACATTTAGGCCTTGGGCTATTTCCTGAAGCTCAGGAAGCTTTTTTGATTTTAAATCTGAAATCTCAAACATTAAGTTTTGAATAAATTATACTTATTACGAAAATATGAAGTGTATGTTGTTCTTGTTTTTGGATAATAAAGGGAATGAAATCCCCTGTTGGTAAGTAATCTGACTTATAACGTAGCAATATTACAAATTATTTTCAATATTAGAGTGATAATTTTTAAAAAGACGCTTATTTTTGCCTCTAAATTGTATTACAGAGCATGATTCAAAGAATTCAGACCCTTTATTTAATCGTAGTTATACTATTAGGGGCGGTTGTGCCGTTCTTTGTAAATCTATGGTCGGATGCTAAGGGAAATGAGATATTTGCGGAAAATGAAGTGTTTGTTTCCATAGCTTTTTATGCCGTTGCAGTCCTAGGGCTTTTGGGGATTGTATTATTCAAGAATAGACAAAATCAATTTGTAGTGAACAGATTGAATATGATATTGAATCTTTTTTTACTAGGATTTTTCGTTTACCGATCACTAAACTTATCCGGAGAAACTTTGGTTTCTGAGAAGGGTATTGGGATGCTGATTCCTGTATTTTCTATCGTTTTTTTAGTCCTGGCCAACAGGGCAATAAAAAAGGATGAAGATCTTGTAAAATCTGTTGATCGATTGCGTTAAGCCTAACATCTTAGTAGTATTAGTGCGTGAACCCGGGGTAGTGCCCGGGTTTTTTAATGAAACTCGGTTTTAAAAAGTTCCTTGCAACGAATTTAAATCTGTTAGTTGAACTAATCCCGCTTTTTTAGCGCGATATTGTGGTTTATACTTTAGTATCTTTTAAACCCATAAGAATCATCCCCTCTTGCCAAGCTCTATGATTTCCAAATCCTTAATATTCTCCTTGTCTATCTTAAATCGTAACATAGTGCGTATTTGATGAAATCCATGTATTCCACAAGCGCCAGGATTCATATGCAAAAGATTTAACTTTTTGTCCCACATTACTTTTAGGATATGGGAGTGCCCGGATATAAAAAGTTTAGGGGGATTCCTTTTGATCTCCTCCCTGATACGCACATTGTACTTGTTGGGATATCCACCAATGTGGGTCATCCAGACATCTACTTCCTCGCATTTAAACCGGTTGTCCAATGGATATTCCAATTGAATTTTATTTTCATCTATATTTCCATAGACCCCTTTTACGGGCTTTATTTTTAACAATGTATCCATTACCTCTAAATTGCCAATATCCCCTGCATGCCATATTTCGTCGGCCTCATTGGCATATTTTAGGATTTTCTCGTCCATATGTCCATGGGTGTCGGAAAGAAGGAGTATTTTTTTCATTCGTTTAATTCGTTTTATGTTGTTGCCATGTCAGCAAATGGCACTTAGGAAACCTAGATAGACCCGTGGGACCGTCATTGGAATTTTATAGTTGTAAACATAAGGGAATTGGATAAATGGGCATAGTAAAACTTTATATCAATATTGTATTAAAACATTTCAGCTATCTGTTTTTCTCCCTTAGAACAAGTATCTTTGCCAACCACAAAACTAATTTATTCATTTGAGATATTTCGTCCAATTTTCTTATCAGGGCAGGTCGTATCACGGTTGGCAAAGACAGCCTAATGCAATAAGCGTACAGGAGGTTTTGGAAAATGCTTTTTCCTTAATTTTACGGGAAACGGTATTCTTGACAGGGGCGGGGAGGACAGATGCTGGGGTCCATGCCAGGGAAATGTACGCCCATTTTGATTCGGATGCATTTTTTGAAGGTGCGGAATTGGTTCATAGGTTAAACGCTTATCTTCCGGAAGATATAGCCATTGTTTCCATTTTTGAAGTTCCAGGGGAAGCTCATGCCCGCTTCGATGCTACCGAGCGTACATACGAATATTGGATAGTTCAAAATAAGAATCCCTTTTTGGTAGAAGGGGCCTATTATGTGAAATATCCGTTAAATATAGAGCAGATGAACAAAGCTGCAGCTATTTTAGTGGCACATAAGGATTTTGAATGTTTTTCAAAATCCAATACAGATGTAAAAACTTATCTCTGTGATGTTAGGAAGGCTCAATGGACCAAAGAAGGGGACAAATTGGTTTTTACCATAACCGCCGATAGATTTTTGAGGAATATGGTCCGTGCCATCGTAGGAACCCTATTGGATGTTGGTCTGGGCAAATCTTCCCCGACGGACATGGAATATATATTGGCCAGTAAGGATAGGGGACAGGCCGGGGTTTCGGTACCTGCAAAAGGATTATATTTGACAGCGATAAAATATCCAAAAAATATTATTGATCACAATGGATAAGGATACGGGGAAAGCATTTGATTATAGATTGTTTAAGCGCTTGCTTAGGCATGTTAGGCCATATTTAATTACGTTTTACGGAGTTGCCATAGCAGCAATCCTGCTCTCTGGTTTTGCAGTATTAACGCCTATTTTGGTGGGGGAGATAGTTGATAATGCCATTGCCAACAAGGATGGTCAAAAATTATTGACCTTGACCTTGGCCATGGTAGGTGTACTCTTAGGGGAAGTTTTAAGTCAGCTATATTTTAATTATTACGCCAACTGGTTGGGAGAATCCGTTATAAAGGATATACGGATAAAACTTTTTAACCATCTTATGGGGTTTAAGATGAAGTATTATGATAATTCCTCCATAGGTTTGTTGGTTACCCGTGCGGTGACGGATATGCAAAGGATAGGCGAGATTTTTAGCGAAGGTTTTTTTGTGATAGTGTCCGATCTACTAAAAATGTTGGTTGTGGCCATCGTAATGATCGTTGCCAATTGGAAACTGTCGTTGATAGTATTTGCCGTTTTGCCCATAATTTTATACGCAACACGACTGTTTCAAAAAGCCATGAAGGTTGCTTTTATTGAGGTTAGGGCCCAGGTTTCAAACCTAAACTCCTTTGTTCAGGAACGTATTACCGGAATGAAGATAGTACAGTTGTTTACTAGGGAGGAAATAGAAAAGGAAAAATTTAGGGAAATCAATGAGAAACATCAAAATGCCTGGTTAAGAACGGTATGGTACAACTCTATATTTTTCCCAGTCGCTGAAATTGTCTCCTCTATTACCGTAGGATTGATAGTTTGGTACGGGGGATTGCAGAATGTTGCCAATATAAGCCAAGAGGAATATGGTACTATTTTCATGTTCATACTGCTATCGAGTATGTTATTCCGTCCGCTGCGTCAAATTGCAGATAAATTCAATACCCTTCAAATGGGTATGGTTGCGGCGAATAGGGTATTTAAAATATTGGATACCGATAGTAATATCCAAGATGCAGGAACAATAGAAAAAGCAAGTGTTAAAGGTGATATTGAGTTTCAAAATGTCCGCTTCGGTTATCTGGAAAATGAAGAAGTGTTGCACGGAATTTCCTTTAAGGTAAAAGCGGGAGAGACCATTGCCATAGTAGGGGCCACAGGAGCTGGAAAATCTACCATAATTAACTTGCTCAATCGCTTCTACGAAATTAATTCCGGAGCTATTTTGATCGATGGTGTCAATATAAAGGATTATAAATTGACTTCCTTGAGATCTAAAATTGCCGTGGTTTTGCAAGATGTATTCCTCTTTGCTGATACTATTGCCAATAATATTTCCCTAAAGAATGATGACATCACCATAGCGGATATGGAAGAGGCCGCCAAGCAGATTGGCGTACATGAGTTTATTTCTAGCCTGCCAGGGGGGTATACCTACAATATAAAGGAAAGGGGAACTATGCTTTCCAGTGGCCAACGACAATTGATAGCCTTTTTACGGGCCTATGTAAGCAATCCCAGTATTTTGGTTTTGGATGAGGCTACCTCTTCGGTAGATACCTATTCCGAACAGTTGATACAACTTGCAACGGAAAAGATTACCGAAGGGCGTACTTCCATTATCATTGCCCATCGTTTGGCAACGATTAAGAAGGCCGATAAAATATTGGTAATGCAGGACGGCTTAATAGTAGAGACCGGAACCCATAAAGAGCTACTGAAGCAAAAAGGGTATTATCAAAATTTATATGAAGCCCAATTCTTGGCCGAAGAGGTAGCCTAGGATTGCACTTAAGGTTATGCAATTAAAGTAGGTCCGATTTTATTAAACTGGAAAGTTCTTCCAAATCCTTGAACAATACAAATTCTCCGTTCTTTATATAGGATATAAGGCCCGTTTCCTCACTGACTATAATGGCCAGGGAATCTGTTTTTTCTGTTATGCCAACGGCTGCCCTATGTCTTAGTCCAAACCGCAA
>TARA_R100001369_G_scaffold8893_4_pt1 | contig 17213 bp, 12 predicted proteins | sample TARA_R100001369 | Tara Oceans TARA_R100001369 (sample SAMEA2621528) | marine metagenome | biome: marine biome (ENVO:00000447); feature: surface water layer (ENVO:00002042); material: "saline water (ENVO:00002010), including plankton (ENVO:xxxxxxxx)" | depth 5 m | reverse complement strand
ATTTACTAAACTCTAACTCATTATGAACAAAAAATTACTTTTATCGGCATTCTTAATGTTTGCTATTTCTTTTAGTTTTTCTCAAACAAAAGAAGAATTAGAAGCTCAAAAAGTTGAAAAACTAGCAGAGGTAGACAAGTTTCAAGGAGAAGCTGATGCTTTACAAGGACAGATTGACGCCCTTCCAGGTTGGCATTTTGGTGCCTTCGGTACTGTAGGTGGGAGCCTTTCTGAGTTCAGTAATTGGTACTCTCAAGGAACGCCTAACAACAGTGCTGGTAGTATTGGTTTTACAGTTAATGCATTTGCCAACAAAATTGAAGACAAATACTTTTGGAGAAGTGCTTTAACATTAAATTTAAATTGGGTAAAATTAGATGACAAAGACAGCCCTGACGACGATGATAGTTTTCAACCAACTACAGATGTTTTTAATATCTCGTCATTATACGGTTACAAATTGAGTGATAAATGGGCTGCTTCTGGATTTATGGAATACAGAACGACCTTATTAGACAACTTCAACGACCCTGGTTATTTAGATGTTGGTTTTGGTGTAACTTGGACTCCTGTTCCAGATTTATTTGTTGTAATACACCCTTTAAACTATAATTTCGTTTTTTCTGATAACGATATTATTTTTGAATCTTCCTTAGGTGCAAAAATTGTTGCAGATTATACGAAACAAATTGGAGCTATCAACTTTAAGACAAATTTATCTGTTTTTCAGAGTTATGAATCATCCGATTTATCGAACTGGACTTGGACAAACTCCTTTAGCTACACGCTTTGGGAAATGATTGGTGTAGGTTTTGATTTTGGTTTAAGAAGTAACAAGCAAGAAGCTCTAAATTATGCTTTGGGTCAATTTGAACCTATTGGCGGTGGTGATACACCAGATTTTAATAATGTGGATAACGATTTACAAACGTATTACACACTTGGCTTAAGTTATAATTTTTAAGCCAACACAATACATAAACTAAAAAAAAGAGGTCTAAATTAAATTTAGACCTCTTTTCTTATTCAATATCCTCAACATCTGGATATAAAAAATGATTATAAGGAAACCGCGTAATGTGAATCTCTCTTACTTCCTTATAAACGCGTTTCCTAAACTCGTCTAAATTTTCTTTTTTTAATGCAGAAATAAATAAGGCATTTTCACCAATCTTATTCATCCAAGTTTTTTTCCATTCTTCAATAGAGTAATTAGCTTGTGTCCGTTCGGCAATTAAATCATCATCATCAAAAGGTTCCGCTTCGTAAGTATCAATTTTATTAAACACCATAATCGTTGGCTTATCCTTACTACTAATATCATCTAAAATTTGATTCACAGAATCTATATGTTCTTCAAAATTTGAATGAGAAATATCAACAACATGTAATAGTAAATCAGCCTCTCTTACCTCGTCGAGTGTACTCTTAAAAGACTCTACTAATTGTGTTGGAAGTTTTCTTATAAAACCAACAGTGTCACTGACTAAAAAAGGTAAATTCCCAATAACTACTTTTCTAACTGTAGTATCTACAGTTGCAAACAGTTTATTTTCTGCAAATACCTCACTTTTACTAATAACGTTCATTAATGTAGACTTACCAACATTGGTATAACCGACTAAAGCAACTCTTACCATTTTTCCGCGATTACCGCGTTGTACAGCCATTTGCTTATCAATTATTTTAATTTTAGCCTTTAGCAAAGCTATTTTATCGCGGACAATACGTCTGTCTGTCTCTATTTCTGTTTCACCAGGTCCTCGCATTCCAATACCCCCTTTTTGTCTTTCAAGGTGAGTCCACATTCCTTTTAACCTTGGTAGTAAGTATTGACATTGCGCTAACTCTACTTGGGTTCTTGCATAACTGGTTTGAGCGCGTTGTGCAAAAATATCTAATATCAAATTAGTGCGGTCTAATATTTTACAGTTAAGAATTTTACTAATATTTCGTTCTTGTGCAGGGGATAATTCGTCATCAAAAATCACTGTACCAATATCGTTATCTTTTACAAAATGCATTACTTCTTCCATCTTACCTGTACCTATAAAAGTTTTAGGGTTTGGCATTGTCATTTTCTGAGTGTAACGTTTTACAACCTCACCTCCTGCAGTGTAGGTTAAAAATTCTAACTCATCTAAATATTCTGTTGACTTCTCTTCATCTTGTTCTTGAGTAATAACTCCTATTAAAAGAGCCCTCTCTAAACTAATATCTTTTTTTTCTATCATAATCTTATTCAAAGTACAAAGTTAAGCAAATGCGTTATTTAGAATAAGATTTTAAAATCATATATTTATTGCCATGATTAATAATGACTATACCTCTTACACAATTGCGTTTTATAACACAGAAAACTTATTTGACATAGAAAATGATCCACTTACTAATGATGATGATTTTTTAGCAACATCGAGAAAACGATGGACTCCAAAACGCTATCAGAATAAGTTAACAAAATTAGGTGATGTTATTTCTAAAATCGGAGAAGAAAACACTACAGTTGCTCCAATAATTATTGGTTTAGCTGAAGTAGAAAATAAAAAAGTGTTATCTGACCTCATAAAAAATAAAAACCTAATTAAAGAAGAATACCGTTATATTCATTACGAATCACCAGATGAAAGAGGAATTGATGTCGCATTACTCTATAAACCTGATATTTTTAAAGTTGAAAGCTCTGAAGTGTTTTCAGTTTATCTTCAAAGCGAAACTGGAAAACAAGATTATACCAGAGATATTCTTTTAGTACAAGGCAAACTAAATAATGAAAACATAAATATTATAGTTAATCATTGGTCTTCTAGACGAGAAGGCACAAAAGAAACTGAATTTAAACGGATTGCAGCGGCTAATGTGGTAAATTCTATTATTAAAACATTGAAAAAAAAGGATCATCTAGCCAAAGTTATAGTTATGGGGGATTTTAACGACAATCCTAACTGTAAAAGTATTTCTACAATAGAACAAGAAAGTGAGTTATACAATCCTTTTAAAACGGTTTGGTCTAGGGATAAAGGAAGTTTAAGCTATAACTTTCAGTGGAATTTATTTGACCAAATTTTGTTTTCAACTAATTTATTTGATCCTAAAAATTCAAAATTATCATTCGATAGTGCAAATATATTTAACAGTAAATTTTTAACACAAAACCATGGCAAATATAAAGGGCAACCTCTTAGAACTTATGTAGGAAAAAAATACAAAGGTGGCTATAGTGACCACTTTCCTGTTTACATTAAATTGAAGCCTTCTAATTAAAATAAAAAAAAACCTTTTATCGGTAAATAAAGTACTTAGTCTATTATCGTAATGTTAACATCTTGTTAATAGCCTTTTTTTCTATATTGGTCGTGAGAATAGGTAAGCAATCTTCTCATATTATACGTACAATTTATACTAACAAACTAATAATCAACAAACAACTTATTTGTAATCAAATGATTATGAATGATTTTCATATTTACTAATAAACCGATTAATAATGAAAAAGATTACTCTAATTTTTATCATGCTAGCTTTTGTTTTAACAGCCAACGCTCAGTATGTTTTTAATCCTATCGCAGGACCCACTAATGTGGCATCTGGAACACCTGTTACAATAAACCTCAATGACGTAGCCAATGCATCAGGCGTTACTGCATCATCTACTGGCTCTTATGATTCATTCTCTCTTTCAGTAGATTGGACAGATGGTGGAGGTGGTCCATGGTCAACGGAAGCAGATTTGACATTTACAACCACCGCTGGTTCTATTCTTATAGATCCCCCAACTACTGGTGGCGCTACAAATGCTACTGCAACAACATTAACTTTTGATGGAGATTTACCAGCAATTTATAACCCTACTACTGATGGTTTCATAGACTTAGTTCTTAATCAAAGTTTTGGAGGTTCTAGTGGAAATTGGTCAAATATAGTAGTCACTCTTTTTGAGAGTCCAACTTGTGTGGTACCTATTGGTATGGCGGCATCTAACGGCACAACAACTACAGTCGATTTAAATTGGGCTGCAGGTGACTCTGAAACAACTTGGAATTTAGAATGGAATGCTGCTGCAAATTTTACACCAGGCAATGGTGAAGAAGAAGGGTCAGTGACTATAAATACAACACCGACAACAGCATTAGCTGGCTTAACCCCTTTGTCAAATTATTTTCTTTATTACCAAGCAGATTGTGCGGGTAATGGATTAAGTGAGTGGGTAGGGCCTTTTAACTTCTTAACAGGTTATTGTGAATCTATTCCTTCATCTAACGATAATGATGGTATAAACCAAGCGCAATTAGGTTCTGAAATATTCACTTCGGCTGGAGACGTAGTTTTTGAAGACTTTACAGCACCAACCGTAGATTTAGCTGCAGGTGTTACCGCAAACTTTCAAATAATTTTTGCTTCTGGTTTTACGTATGATGTAAATGTATGGATTGATTTTAATAACGATTTAGTATATGACAATGCAACCGAGTTAGTTTTTCAGGGAGAAACAACCAATGCTAATCCTACGACTTTTGATGCTTCTTTTGTAATGCCAAATGTTCCTCTTGGTATTTATAATATGAGAATGGGTTCTGCTGATTTTGGCCAAGACCCACCGAACCCATGTTTTACTGGTGCTTTTGGTGTTACAGCAGATTTCACAGTTAATGTAACAGAAGCACCAGATTGTATTCCGGCATCTGCTTTAATTGCAGAAAATATAACAGAAACATCCGCTGATTTATCTTGGACAGATTTAGGAGCTACTGGTGTAACTTGGGATTTAGAATGGGGACCTGCTGGTTTTATTCCAGGTACAGGAACTACTGTAAATGGTTTAACAGTTCCAAACTTAATGCTTACTGGTTTAACGGCTGGAACATCTTATGACTATTACATACTCACTAATTGTGCAGTAGGATCATCTACAGTTTCTGGACCATCTAACTTTATAACTGCGACACCAGGAGAAACTTGTGCAAACGCTTTTCCTATGACTGTTGAAGCATTATGTGATGGTACAAATTCAGTGACATTTAACTTTGCTAATGGTGGAGATGTAGACGCCAATGGTGAGAATCCTTCTTGTGATGGATTTGGAAACTTTGGTTATTTTATGAGTTTTACTGCACCGCCTGTAGGTTCTGTTGTTATTTATTTTGATGGAGCAGCAGATAATATTGGTTTAGAAGTATATGACTCTTGTGGTGGTATAGCGGTTTCTGATTGTACTAATAATGCTTTCGATGCTGGTGATAACTCTGGTGTTATTGGTGGTCTAACACCTGGTGACACTTATGTAGCTTTAATTTGGAGAGATCAATCCTCAGGAACAGCAGATGTATGTATTGAAGAAGGGCCAACATGTCCTTTCCCAATAAATTTAGAAGCTATCAATGTAGGTGAAGACTCTGCAGATTTAAGCTGGATAGAAAATGGTACAGCTACATCTTGGAATATAGAATGGGGACCAACTGGTTTTGCCCAAGGTACAGGTACTATTTTAAATGGTGTAACTACAAATCCTTTTAACTTAACAGGGTTAACACAAAACACAACATACGATTTTTACGTGCAAGCAATTTGTGCAACTGAAACATCTAATTTTGCTGGGCCATTTACGTTTACAACAACACCTCAATCTAACTTTACAATAGATTGTGCTACTGGTGGACCGTTAACTCAAGATTACTGTTATGATAATGGTGGTGCAGCGAATCCATTTATATTCACATTTACGAGTAACGATGGTACACCTTTAAACTTAACTTTTAATTCAGGTAATGTAGAAAATAACTTTGATGAACTAGTAGTGCTAGATTCTGATGGAACTCCTTTCGCTGGGTTTGCAATTGCAGATCAAAATTACGGTGCTGGTGGTAATATTGGTGGAATTACTTTTCAATCTACAGGCGATACAATATCTTTCTTTATTAATTCAGATGGTTCTGTAAGTTGTGGTAGTGGAAGTGCAGCCTTAGTTGGTGGTATAAACTACACGGTTTCTTGTGCTACTTGTATTAATCCACAAGCAACATATTCTGTAATTGATGATTGTGATAACGGTGATCAATTCTTAATCGATGTAGACGTTACAACTTTAGGTGATGCTTCATCATTGACAATTTCAAATAATATTAACGGAGATACAACACCTGTTACAACTGTAGGTACTTATCAAATAGGACCTTTTGCTTTCTTAGTAGATGTTGTGGTAACGGTAAGTAATGATCAAGATACTAACTGTATTATAAATAGTCAACCTATACAACTATTAGCATGTCCACCAGACAATGATAATTGTGATGGAGCCATAGTCGCCGTAGTAAATGACGGACCTGCATGTGATGCAACAACGCCAGGGACTATATTAGCTGCAACACCATCTGGTGTTCCTGCCGGAAGTTGTACTGGTAATACCGGTGATGATGTATGGTTTGAATTTACAGCTTTAAATGAAGTTCAAATTATTTCAATTTTAAATATAGCGGGTGGTACGTTTAATATAGATCACGCTTTATATGAAGGTTCTTGTGGCACGTTAACAGAGCTTTATTGTTCTAATGACGATGCAAGTGTAACTCCTGCATTAGTTGTTGGTGACACTTATTACATCAGAATATTTAGTAGTGGTAGTGATAATGACGAAACATCTACTTTTGATTTATGTATTAGAGAAGCACCTTCTAACATTATATGTGAGAATGCAGAAAACTTCTGTTCTGTGGGTGGTGCACTGACTACACCAAATATTATTGGTATTCCAGACCCAAATCAACTAGCATGTTTAGGTACTGCACCTAATCCTGTTTGGAATATCATTCAAATTGGTGAATCGGGACCTATTGAAATAGAAATTAACCAGCAAGATGATGCTGGAAACGGATTAGATGTTGATTTTGTAATCTGGGGACCTTTTACTTCAGTAGAAGAAGCATGTATAGGTATTGTTTTTGAAGATTGTCCTACATGTCCTTTCTCTAACAATCCTGATACAGGTTTTTATCCATTCGGAAATATTGTTGACTGTAGTTACTCAGGTGCAGCAGTAGAAAATTTAAGTATTGATAATGCATTGGAAGATGAAATATATTTGTTGTTGGTAACTAATTTTAATGGTAACCCTGGAACAATAACAATAGAACAAACGAATTCTGATGGAACAGACAATGGTACTATTAGTGCAGAGATATCTGCGGAACTTGTTAGTAACGAGGTCGTGATAGATCAAAGTAATGATCCAACTGAAGTAGATGAAGTTTCTGTTTGTGGATTTACCTCTGTAACTATTGAAACTAATTCACCATTTGCTGATTCTTTTGTTTGGTTTAAAGATGGATTTGAAATTCCTGGAGAAACATCTGCTACACTTACTGTAACAGAATCAGATAACTATCAAGTTCAAGCATTTGATGATCAGTGTGGCGATGATGCATTTTCGCAAATTGTTATTGTAAATCTTTATCAAGATGCTGGGACTGTAGCTGCTCAAAACATTACAGTTTGTGATGGTCCTGAAAGTGATGGCTCAGAAGATTTCGATTTAAATGCGTTAACTACATCATTAGGTCTTTCAGCAGATTTCACCGTATCATATTACACAAATACTGCAGAAGCTAATCAAGCAATAAATCCTGTATCATCACCATATACGTCATCAGGAGAAACACTAATTATTAGAATTGAGGATGCAGACGCAGCAGCCAATAATTTCTTAGGATGTCGTCAGATATCTGACGTTGAGTTGGTTGTTAACCCTATTCCTAATGTAAATCAACCGATGGACTTTGTTGTCTGTGATGATGCAGATGGAAATGTAGATGGGATGACAGAATTTAATTTAGAATCTATTAATGATGAGGTTAACTCTGATGCTGGTATAACTATAACATATCACACATCCTTAGCAGATGCTGATGCAGATACTGGTGCTTTAATAAGCCCTTATGAAAGTAGTGGCGAAACTATTTTTGTAAGAGTAGAAGACGACGCAACTGGATGTTTTGATACTACATCCTTTAACTTAGTCGTAAACGTTGTGCCATTAGCAACTTTTGATCCTCAATTTGATTATGCTGTTTGTCCTAATGCTACAGTTCCAATTCAAATAGGCATTGTTCCTACTAACTTTACCGCTGCAGATGTTACTGTAAGCTGGTTATTAGACGGTACATTAATTTTAGGAGCAACTGGTTTAACTTTAGATACTGTTTTAGTAGAAGGAGATTATTCTGCGGAAATTAGTTTTATTGGAACAGGCTGTGTTAATACAATAACAATATTTGTTGAAGAATTAGATGCTTGTATCTTCCCAGAAGGTATTTCACCTGGAGTAACACCTGGTCAGAATGACAACTTTGACTTAAGTAGTTTTGATGTTTCTCAACTAGAAATATTTAATAGAAATGGTACTCTAGTATATTCTAAAAATAATTATACAGACGAGTGGTTTGGCCAAACTAATGATGGCGAAGAACTACCTGTCGGAACTTATTTCTACACTATGACTTACGAAGGCGGAACAAAAAGACGTAGTGCTTGGATATATATAAATAGATAAACTTACTAACTGAATCAACTTAAATTATAATGAAAAAAATCTCTATTATAGCGGTTCTACTTCTTGCGTTACAGATGCATGGACAACAAGACCCTCAGTACACTCAGTACATGTATAATATGAATATCATCAACCCAGCCTATGCTGGTTCTAGAGAAGGGTTATCTTTTGGCCTTCTCTATAGAAACCAATGGACAGGAATTGAAGGTAATCCAGAAACAGGTACATTTTTCGGTCACACACCAATTGGAAACAATTTAGGCGTGGGACTATCCTTAATATCTGATCGCTTAGGACCAGTTAAAGAAACTAATGTCTTTGCTGATATTTCCTATACGCTGAAATTAGGTGGTGAGCATCGCTTAGCTTTTGGTGTAAAAGTTGGTGCTACATTTCATGATATTGGTTTAGTAGATTTAGATGTAATTGATGAAACCGATCCTTTCTTTGGTAACGACATAAATAGCACAACACCTAATATGGGTGCAGGTGTGTTTTACTATACTAATAAATACTATGTCTCGTTGTCTGTACCAAATATGCTGTCTTCAGTACATCTTGATACTAACGGAAATAAGATAGGATCAGAAACACAACACTACTTTCTAACAGGTGGTTATGTGTTTGATTTATCACCCAATACAGAACTTAAACCATCAGTTATGGTTAAATCTGCATTTAATGCACCAACGTCATTGGATGTTAATTTAAATGCAAGGTTTTTCAAAAAATTTGAAGTTGGCGTCTCTTACAGATCAGACGATTCATTCTCGGGTTTAGTGAATTTTGCTATATCACCAGGAGTAAGAATTGGGTATGCGTATGACGCAATAACATCAGGTATTAGAGATTTTGCACCTGCGTCTCATGAGGTATTTTTATTATTCGACCTTAATTTTCCGAAACGCGTTTCTCGTTCACCTAGATACTTTTAATCTGATAAGCTAAACACTATTATGAAAAACTTAAAAACATTATTATTAATTACGTTGATGAGTAGTTTATGCTTAACTGCTCAAAATAACGACACAAAAAAAGCAGATAAACAATTTACTAGATACGAGTTTGTAAAAGCAGCTGAAAGCTATAAAAAGCTTGTAGAAAAAGGCAAGGCTGATACTTATGTATATGGTCAATTAGCAGAAAGCTATTACAATATTTTTAATACCGTAGAGGCTGAGCGTTACTATGCAAAAGCTTTAGAATCATCTACTAATCCAGAGATGATTTACAAGTATTCGCAGATGCTAAAGGCTAATGGGAAATACGAAGAGTCTAATGCACAGATGGATAAGTTTGCTTCTATGCGTCCGTCTGATGATAGAGCTACAGCTTTTAGAAACAATCCAAATTATCTTCCTAAAATTTTAGAACAAGGGAAAAAGTTTAATCTGCAAAATACAGACTTTAATTCTGAGCAATCAGATTTTGGAGGTATTATGAATGATGGTAAACTGTACATCACATCTGGACGTAATAACAGCCGTAAAACATATGGTTGGAATCAGGAACCTTTCTTAGATATTTACGAAATATCTAAAAATTCTGATGGTTCATTCCAAGCTGCAAGCTTAATGAATGATAAAATAAATACTAAATTTCACGAAGGTTTGGTCTCATTCACACCAAATGGAGAAACTATGTATTTTTCTAGAGAAAGTTATTTTGAAAAAGTTTTTCAAAAAGATTCTTTGTCTAAAACACGTTACAGCCAACTTTACTTATTTAAAGCAACAAAACTAGGCAACGATTGGGATACTGTTGAGAGCTTAAAACTAAATAGTGAAAACTATTCTGTAAAAAACCCAGCTGTAAGCGCAGATGGTAAAACGCTTTTCTTTGCCTCTGATATGCCTGGTGGTTTCGGTTTATATGATATTTACAAAGCGCCTATCAATGCAGACGGATCTCTGGGTGAACCCACCAATATGGGACAAAAAGTAAATACCGAAGGTCAAGAAATGTTTCCGTATGTAAGTAGTAATAATAACTTGTATTTTTCATCTAACGGTCATTTAGGCTTAGGTGGAATGGATGTATTCTACACCAAAGAAATTGACGGTAAACTAGCACCTATTAGAAATGTTGGTATTCCTATTAATAGTAACGGAGATGATTTTGCTTTTACAATAGATGAAGAAGCAGAAGAAGGTTTTGTCTCTTCTAATAGAGATGGTGGCAAAGGTAGTGACGATGTTTACGCCTTTAAAAAATTACAACCATTATGTGATGTCTTAATTACAGCTACTGTATTAGATGATAAAACTAGAGCTCCTTTAAGTGGTGCATCTGTATCTTTATATGATACAGAAGGCAATAAAATTGTTTCTAAAACAAGTAATGCTGAAGGTGTAGCTGAATTTATAGTAGAGTGTGAAACAGACTCAGAATTAGAAGTTACTATAAATGGCTATGACAGTAAAAAAGTTACAGTTGATGGAACAAATGAAGAAGAGCTTGCCGTACAAATTAGCTTAGATCCTATTGAAAAAATTATCGTTGCTGATAAAATTGAGTTAGATCCTATCTACTTTGATTTTGACAAATCTAATATCACAGCGCAAGCTGCTTTTGAATTGGATAAACTTGTTCAGATTATGACTAAATATCCAAACATGGTTATTAACGCGACGTCTCATACAGATTTTAGAGGTCCAGATTCATACAATACAATATTGTCAGAACGTAGAGCAAAAAGTACTGCACAATATGTAATATCTAAAGGTGTTGACGAGTCTCGCATTTCTGCAACAGGTAAAGGTGAAACTGAACCTAAGGTTAATTGTGGAGGTAAATGTACTAAAGAAGAGCATGCTACGAATAGACGTTCTGAGTTTATCATTACTAGTGGTGGACCAGGGGCTTAAAAAGCAAAATTTATAAAACATTAAAAAGGCTCTGAAAATTCAGAGCCTTTTTTGTTATCTACAAAAAAAAATTAAAATAGTATTACTTCCAAAGTGTATATGGTAATTTGCTTAATTGCGAGTTGTAATATTTTACGTCTCCGGTTACCTCTTTACCTAACCAATTTGGTTTTATAAAATTTTCATTTTCAGATTTTAACTCAACTTCTGCTATAACTAAACCTTCATTTTCAATAAAAAACTCGTCAACTTCAAAAATATGGTTTCCTGATTTTACTTCGTAACGAATTTTGTCAATAATTCCCAATTCGCAAAGTTCTAATAAAAACTCTGCTTCTATTCTAGGGATCTCTTTTTCCCATTCAAAACGAGACAAACCGTTTTTTGTAGATTTCCCTTTTATAGTTAAATAACCTATGTCTTTTATCAATCTAACCCTTACTGTTCTTTCTGCATCACTATTTAAAAATCCTTGCTTTATAGTATAGCTGTTAAAAGCTTCCGTTTTAAAAACATTTGATGTGACTAAAAATTTACGTTCTATTTCTATCATGAAAAACCTAAAAAGGCATTTAATGCCTAAATTTACAGCATGCTTAACGATTTACCAATAAGAAAGATAATTCATGTAGATATGGATGCATTTTATGCATCCATAGCACAAAAGGATAATCCTGAGCTTAGAGGTAAAGCTATAGCTGTTGGTGGTGGCGGAACACGTGGAGTTGTAAGTGCAGCAAGTTACGAAGCTCGAAAATTTGGCGTAAAAAGTGCTATGTCTGGTCGCTTAGCGATAAAACTTTGCCCAGAACTCATCTTTGTGAAGACAGATTTTAATCGTTATAAAGAAATTTCAAACCGAATAAGAAAGGTTTTTCATGATTATACCGATTTAGTTGAGCCTTTGTCTTTAGACGAAGCTTACTTAGATGTAACAGAAAACAAAATAGGATTACCTAGTGCAACTTTACTAGCTCAAAAGATAAGACAGCAAATTTATGACGAAGTAGGCTTAACAGCGTCTGCAGGTATCTCTATTAATAAGTTTATAGCTAAAGTTGCAAGTGATTATAATAAACCTAATGGACAAAAAACTGTAAACCCTGAAGATGTGCTTCAGTTTTTAGAAGATTTAGATATTCGTAAGTTTTATGGTGTAGGTAAAGTCACTGCTGATAAAATGTATCAAAAAGGGATTTTTACTGGTAAAGATTTAAAGTTGAAAAGCTTTGAATACCTAAATGAACACTTCGGAAAATCAGGACGCTACTACTACGACGTAGTAAGAGGTATACACAATAGCGAAGTAAAACCTAATCGTATTAGAAAATCTTTAGCTGCAGAACGTACTTTTAGTAAAAATTTATCTTCCGAAATTTTTATGCTAGAAAAACTAGAGCATATTGCAGAAGAAGTCTCAAAGCGATTACATAACAGTAAAGTTTCAGGAAAAACAATAACACTCAAAATAAAATACAGCGACTTTACATTACAAACAAGAAGTAAAACATTACCTTATTACGTGAGTGAAAAAGCCATAATTCTTGAAACAGCAAAAGATCTTCTCTACCAAGACAAACTAGATAATTCAGTGCGTCTTTTAGGTATTTCTTTATCAAATTTGAATACCAAAGTTGCAAAACCTAAGTCTTCAGAAATAGAAAAAAAATCTTTTAGTGTACAGTTGAAGTTTGCCTTTTAAATCTACTAGAAACTACAACTCTCAATCTCAGTAACTCGCAATGTATTCACCATACCTTTAGCTTGTATTGGCATTGCTGCTAAACTAATTAACATATCCCCAACTTCTAAATAACCTTTTTTACAAGCAATTGTATTTACATCTTCAATAGTCTCATCTGTACTTACAAACTTGTCATAGTAGAATGCTTTAACTCCCCAAAGCAAACTCAATTGTGTTAAAATACGCCTGTTAGATGTAAATACCAATATATGTGCCGAAGGTCTCCAAGCGGAAATCTGAAACGCTGTATAACCACTATTAGTTAATGTCGAAATTGCTTTTGCATTAATTTCGTTTGCCATATTAGCGGCATGATAACATATCGCTTTTGTTATGTAACGTTTTGTACGAATGTGAGGCGGTTTTTGTGGCACTTTAATTAATGGTGAATCTTCAACACTACGAATAATATTTGCCATCTGACGAATCACTTGTACAGGATATTGCCCAACTGAAGTTTCACCAGATAACATTACAGCATCTGCACCATCCATAACTGAATTGGCAACATCATTAACTTCAGCTCTTGTTGGAGTTAAGCTTGTAATCATTGTTTCCATCATCTGTGTTGCAATAATTACAGGAATCCTCGCTTTTTTTGCTCTAAGTACTAATTGCTTCTGAATTAATGGAACTTCCTCTGCTGGGATTTCAACACCTAAATCACCACGAGCTACCATTAAACCATCACAATAAGCTACAATCTTATCAATATTTTCGACCGCTTCTGGCTTTTCAATTTTAGCAATAATCGGAATCTTATGTTCGCTGTGCTCACTAATTAATTTTTCTAACTGCATTAAATCTTCAGCATGTCTTACAAAAGATAACGCCATCCAATCTACTTTTTGCCCTATAGCAAATATGGCATCTTCAATATCTTTTTCTGTCAACGCAGGTTGAGAAATATTTGTATTAGGAAGATTTACACCCTTTTTAGATTTTAGTGGTCCACCCTGTATAACCTTAGCTTTTACCTCAGTCTTTCTATCCGTAGAGACGACTTCGAAAATTAACTTACCATCATCTAAAAGAATACGCTCTCCTGGATTAGCATCTTGTGGAAATTTATCATAAGTCATGTAAACACGATCTTTAGTGCCTTCAAAACGTTCACCAGTTGCAAAAATAATTTCGTCCCCTGCATTTACAATAACTTCACCTTTCATCATCCCTACGCGTAATTTAGGACCTTGTAAATCACCTAAGATAGAAGCGTTATATCCAAACTCTTCATTGAGTTCTCTAATCATTTTTATACGTTCCTCTACGTCTTTGTAATCCGCATGCGAAAAGTTAATTCTAAATACATTACAGCCTTCATCTAACATGGCTTTTAAAACTGCCTTTGTGCTGGTTGCTGGGCCTAATGTGGCTACTATTTTTGTTTTCTTGTTTGACATCAACTCAAAAAATTAAATGGTCTTTGGATTTTATTTTTAACGGATTTACCGTATAACTTGTAATAATCTGTGGAATGGACTGTAATGTATCTAGTATTAAATCTTCATTTACATTCTGAATTTCATTGGAGATTTTTATAAAAAAATCCACACGTTTTAATTCAGGAATTAGATGAAATGTTTTTAGCGTTTTCTCACTATTTGTAAATAATGTTCCTGTACTGTAAAGGCTATCTTCTTCTTTTTTGCAAACGTTAGAAACTAAATTCCAAGTTACATACTCAGCTTCATTATTCCATTCAAAAAAACTGTAAGAAGATGTTAAGTACTTAAAATCTAAATCATGCTCATTTCGAGTTAGATTTAAGTCTAAATTCTTATTAAGTAAATATGCTAAACGGTAATCTTCTAGTCGACAATGAAGAGCTATAAGCTTGTAAGCGTCATCAAAAAAATCATCTACCAAAAGTTTGTGTAAAGCCATACAGTCATAACCTTGATTGGTAAATATAGTATATAAAAAGCTTAGTTATATTAACTTTTGGTTAATCTTAACCCATAAAGCTTACGAAAACGATATAGTTTTAAGAGTTTTGCAACTAAGAAGGTTAATAGACTTAAATAAGTTTAGTAATTTGCTTTTGAAAAGCGAAAAAAGCACGTTTAGAAGCTTTTTCTTCGGCTTTCTTTTTTGAAGTTGCTCTAGCTTTAGATACTACCTTATCATTAATACTTAGCTTTACCGAAAAATGTTTTAATTCATCATTCCCTGTATCTTCATAGACATTGTAATTAAACGTATTCTTTTCTTTTTGGCACCATTCTATAAGTAGACTCTTATAGCTAATAACCTTACCTTCTAGAGTTTCTATATCTACGTATGGCTTTATAACTCTATTATAAATAAATTTTTCACAAAACTTATAACCTCTGTCTAAGTAAATAGCGCCTACTAAAGCTTCGAATAAATTACCATGTATATTATCACCAAAGTTAGATTTAGGTATTCTGCTTTTTACTAGAAGTATTAAACCTAGATCTTTACCAAGCTCATTAAGATGCTCTCTACTCACCACTTTAGAACGCATCTTTGTTAGATAGCCTTCATCCCCATGTGGTACTTTCTCAAATAAATAAAATGCAATAACAGAACTTAACATCGCATCACCTACAAACTCTAAACGTTCGTAATTAATTGGGTTGCCTTTTTTATCCCTAATATTCATTGAGCGATGTGTAAAGGCTTTTACGTAAAGTAAATTAGACTTTGGTTTAAAACCAAGAATATCTATAAGTTGTAAAAAAAAATTCCCGTCTTCTTTAGAGCGGGAATTTAGTATGTTACGAATGAAGTTCATTCGGGACTTAATCTAATTTTTTAAATAATACACAAGCGTTGTGACCGCCAAATCCGAATGTATTACTCATTGCGACTTTAATTTCTCGTTTCTGAGGTTTATTGAGTGTTAAATTTAATTCTGGATCTATATTTGGGTCAACTGTTTCATGATTAATTGTTGGCGGCACAATACCATGCTGCATCGCCATAATTGAAGCAATTGCTTCAATAGCACCAGCAGCGCCCAACAAGTGACCTGTCATAGATTTTGTAGAATTAATATTTATATTTTTAGCATGGCTGCCAAATACTTGAGATATAGCTTTTAACTCTGCAACATCACCCAATGGTGTTGATGTGCCGTGTGTGTTTATATGATCTACATCTTCAGGTTTTAATCCAGCATTTTCTAAACAATTTTTCATTACCGCAACGACACCAATTCCATCAGGATGTGGCGCTGTCATGTGATACGCATCAGAAGATAAACCTCCACCGACAACTTCTGCGTAGATTTTAGCTCCTCTTGCTATCGCATGCTCGTACTCTTCTAGTACAATAGCTCCTGCTCCTTCACCTAATACAAAACCATCTCGGTTAGCATCAAATGGTCTCGAAGCTGTTGTTGGACTATCATTACGCGTACTCATGGCGTGCATAGCATTAAACCCACCCATACCAGCAATAGTAACTGCAGCTTCACTTCCTCCTGTAATAATCACATCACAAGTGCCTAAACGAATAGTGTTTAATGCATCGATCATTGAATTTGCAGAAGATGCACATGCAGATACTGTTGTATAGTTTGGACCCATAAAACCATATTTTATAGATATGTTTCCAGGTGCTATATCAGCAATCATTTTTGGAATGAAGAATGGATTAAAACGAGGTGTTCCGTCACCAGCGGCAAAGTTTAACACTTCTTCTTGAAATGTTTCTAAACCACCAATACCAGCTCCCCAAATTACTCCGACTCTTAATTTGTCTATCGCATCTAAATCTAGTTTTGAGTCTACAATTGCTTCATCCGAAGCGACCATTGCATACTGGGAAAACTTATCCATTTTGCGTGCTAACTTTCTATCAATAAAGTCAGTAACCTCAAAGTTTTTTATTTCACAAGCGAACTTCGTTTTGAACTTTTCAGGATCAAAATGTGTCACAGGTGCGGCACCACTCTTACCACTCAAAAGTGCATCCCAATATTCGTCTTTGGTATTGCCTATTGGTGTAAGTGCACCTAAACCGGTAACTACTACTCGCTTTAATTCCATAAAAATTGAGTTATTATTTTGCTGCTTCTATATAAGAAATA
>TARA_R100001369_G_scaffold10176_1_pt1 | contig 17285 bp, 11 predicted proteins | sample TARA_R100001369 | Tara Oceans TARA_R100001369 (sample SAMEA2621528) | marine metagenome | biome: marine biome (ENVO:00000447); feature: surface water layer (ENVO:00002042); material: "saline water (ENVO:00002010), including plankton (ENVO:xxxxxxxx)" | depth 5 m | reverse complement strand
ACGTTGGAGAAAATTAAATATAAGGCCCCGTGGCGCAACTGAATACCCGCCCGTGCCCGAACAAGGTAGGGTAGGTGTATTGGATATTGGTTGGCACGTTCGGGCGGGGCGCATCAGATTTTATAGGGAATGTATAAGGTCTATGTAATATATAGTAGTAGTTTTGAAAGATATTATGTTGGGATTACGGAAGACATTGAAGTTCGTATAAATCAGCATAATTCTGGAAAGACAAAATCGACCAAGGCTTATGTCCCTTGGGAAGTAGTCCTGACGGAAGATTACGAAACTAGGTTTGCGGCTAGAGAAAGAGAAAAGTATCTAAAATCAGCTGCTGGTAGACGTTGGAGAAAATTAAATATAAGGCCCCGTGGCGCAACTGAATAGCGCATCAGATTTCGGCTCTGAGGGTTGGGGGTTTGAATCCCTCCGGGGTCACAATTGTAAAATGCAACATGCTATTAATTAGTATGTTGCATTTTTTTATGTATAATTTTAGTCCATATTTAGTCCAGTTTGTTTAGTAATAGAATGTGTTATTTCACTTTCAAACCGTTGGCAATCGTTGCGACAGACGTAAGGCTTCTTGCTAAACCCTTATCAACAAGCACATTGTAAGAGTAGATACTTTTTTTAAGCTTGTCGCTAAAGACCTAATTTACTATAGGTATTGTTATAGAGCTTAAGAGGGAGGCTAACGCCTCAGTTAGAGACAGTAAATAAAAAGTTGGAAAGTCTTAAAGGTTTTTTCAAAATCCAGACCCCCGCCTGTCAATAATATTCCGATTTTTCTTTTACACCTAAGGGTGAGGGTTTCTATATAGACCCTAATTAGGGGAAGCCCCTGTACTATTTTATTGAACAAAGAATCCCTTTACTCTTTGACTATTAGATATTGGATTATTGTTAAACAAGAAAAGGGAGCAAATGCCCCCTTATCTTTTATATAAACTAACAATTTACTGTTTTTGAAATGTCTCTGATAAAGTTCCTTCTCCTGAAATGGCTGTTTCCCAAGTTAAGGTAGTACCTGATATTTCTGTTATGGTTAAAACATAGGTTTCTAATCCCGAATCTGATTCGTCCCAAGTAATGGTTAAAGTATTACCAGATTTGGCCCAAGAACCCGTTTCTGTAATGTCTTCGCCATCGTTACCGAAGCCTTCATAAATAAACTCTGTTTCATTGTTCGATGTAAATTTAACAATGCTGTTATCAGGAGTACCTGAGGTTTCACCATTAAAGGTGCTCGATACTCCTATCCAAGTTCCAACAATTGAACTGTCCTCGTTTGAAGTTTCGTCGTCGTTGCTTGAACAGGATGAAAAAATTAATAATGCAATTAGAATTGTGTAGGTAAATTTCATTTTAGATTAGGTTTGTTTCACTAGTTCCGGAGTGAGGTTAGTGTTTATTATGTATTTGGAACTACAGCTGATGCTGTCCTAAAATTTTAAATTCTTGGGTCTATTTCAACATTGATTTCCAACATTTAGGTATAGTCTGTAAAAACGATTACATCTCTATTTTGTTGCATCATATCAAGTAAACAATTGGGTGATAATGCTAAGTCATTTTCTAAAATGTAACCTAAGTTGCTCATTTAGGCAATGAATAAATTGCAATTTGATTTACGTGTACAAATATTTAGGAAGTTTTTCTTACAAAGCACTAAATGATTCTTCTAGGACTTTCCTATATTTAGACCCGATTCCCCCATATTAATAATTAAACAATTTTTATTAAAACATATTGTTTATACATATAGTTAAATTCAGTGATTTATGTAAATATCTGAGCTATATGATAATGATTCTAAATTTATAAATGACAAATCAAGAGCTTAAAAAACTGAATGATGACCTGTGGAGTGCTGCTACGAAGATGCGTGCTGATTCAGATTTAAAACTTAATGAAATTGATACCCCTTTATTAGGGCTTATCTTTCTAAAGTTTGCTGATAATAAGTATACCCTAGTCGAAAATGAAATAGAAGCTGAATTAAAGGCTCAAGAAAGTAGTAGAAGACAAAGACCAGTACACGAAATAGCTATTGAGAAATGTGGCTTCTATTTACCACGTAAAGCAAGGTATAACTACTTGTTAAATTTGCCTGAGCAAGAAGATATTGCTAAAGCCATTAAGGAGGCAATGGATGAAATTGAAAGCTATAAACCAGAACTTAAAGATGTGCTTCCTCAAGATGAGTATTTTGCACTAGCTAGAATAGATAGCTCCTTACTTAAAACATTGCTTAAAAACTTCTCTGATATACCAGTAACAGCTTCAGGTGATATTTTTGGAAAAATATACGAATACTTTCTTGGTAAATTCGCTATGTCAGAAGGTCAAGGTGGTGGAGAGTTTTATACACCAACATCAGTTGTAAAATATATGGTTGAGGTTATAGAACCTCATCAGGGAACAGTGTTTGACCCTGCCTGCGGTTCTGGTGGGATGTTTGTACAATGTTCAAACTTTGTAAACAGAAGAGCAAATGAACATAAAGACAATGAAGGAAACAGCCTTTTTGTGTATGGTGCTGAAAAAACATTAGCAACTGTTAAGCTTGCTAAAATGAACATTGTGGTTAATGGGTTAAGAGGTGATATAAAACAAGCTAATGCTTATTATGAGGACGCTCATGACTCCTTCGGAAAGTTTGACTACGTTATGGCAAATCCGCCTTTTAATGTAAAGGACGTTAACTATGACCGTGTTTGTGAAGATAGACGCTTTAATACCTACGGCATACCACAAAATAAAGGTGCTAAAACCAAGAAGCTTAAAGAAGGAGAAGTAAACCTTGTGCCAAATGGAAATTATCTATGGATAAACCTATTTGCCACCTCTTTAAAGCCAAACGGTAAAGCAGCACTTGTTATGCCAAATTCGGCTTCCGATGCTCGAAATTCTGAGCGAGATATTAGAGAGAATTTAATAAGAAAGGGTTTAATTTCTCAAATGGTAACCATGTCATCTAACATGTTTAGTACGGTTACACTCCCTGCTTCATTATGGTTTTTTGATAAAAGCAATGAGGTGCTAGATTTTGAAACCGAAAAGGACAATATAAAAATACTGTTTATTGATGCACGAAATGTTTACAGGCAAATAGACCGAGCGCACAGAGAGTTTACACAAGAACAAATCTGGAACTTAGGCGTTATTACAAGCTTATACAAGAATAAGCCAGAACGCTTTATTGAGTTAGTGCATCAATACATTGAGAATACAAAAGAAAATTTTTCAAGCTGTTTAAGAAGTTACGAACTGTTTAAAACAGAATTTAATAGCTTTAAAAAAGGTTTTAAAGCTTGGTTTGATAAGGCTGAGTTAAGTAAAGAACAACTGGAAAAAGTTAAGAGTGAACAGCTTGAAGCCTTGGTGTTTAATTTGCAGGACTTTAGTGAAGCATCGGAATATTTAAAGGCCTTTAAGAAGGCTGAATTAGCTTTAGAAAGTTATTTTAATACGGTTAACTATAGTAATGAATTACAACACGAACTGGCAGAGGTTTTAAGTGCTTTTGAAGAACAAAAGAAGCTAATTAAAAAGACTTTTGAAAAGACTTTTAGAGCCCTAGAAAAAGGCTATAAGTATGCAGATAAAGAACTTAAAGATAAGGATGATAAGCTCTGGAAAGCCATACCAAACTTAAAAGTCCTTAGAAGTAAATTGGATGCTTTTATAGAACACACAAACCCACAAATAAATAGTGAGCCCGTATTTACAGATGAAACTGAAGGAAAGTCTGCTATTTACTTTATAAAGCAAATACAGTGGCTACAAGAGCGTTTTCCGGAAGCAGTATATGAAGACGTTATTGGGCTTTGTAAAGTGGCTAATTTTAAAGATATAGAAGAGCAAGATTTTTCACTTAACTCAGGACGTTATGTTGGTATTGTTATTGAAGAGGATGGTATGACGGAAGAAGAGTTTGCTCAAGAAATGATAAGGCTTAATAAAGAGCTCAATGAGGAAAGTCAATATGCTAAAGAATTGCTTGAAAATATAAATTTTAATCTATCTAAACTAACTGATGCATATGAAGTATAATGACCACTTCAAGAAGTTAGATGATGTTGGATTTGTTGGAAGGGGAAAATCGAAACACAGACCAAGAAACGACCAAAGCCTATACGGTGGTTTATATCCATTTATTCAAACTGGTGATGTTAGAAAAGCAGAGTTTTATTTAACTGAATTTTCTCAAACTTATAACGACAAGGGGCTTGCTCAAAGCAAACTTTGGGATAAAGGTACTTTGTGTATAACTATTGCTGCAAATATTGCAGAAACAGCTGTATTGGGCATAAAGGCATGTTTTCCTGATAGTATTATTGGATTTATACCTTATGAAAAAGAAGCTGATGTTAGGTTTGTTAAATACTGTCTTGAGACCTACAAGCTCCAAATGCAAGCAATATCACAAGGTGCGACTCAAGATAATTTAAGTTTAGAAAAGTTACGTTCATTAAATTTCTTTATTCCTAGAATTGAAGAGCAAAGAAGTATTGCCGATGTACTTTATTTATATGATAAATTAATACAAAATAACACAAAACGTATTACCATACTCGAGCAAATGGCAGAGCAACTTTATAAAGAGTGGTTTGTTAGAATGCGTTTTCCTAATTATGAAAACACCAAGTTTGTAAAAGGTATTCCTGAAGGGTGGGAAATGGTTGCTATTAAATTCTTCGGGAAGGTTGTAACGGGGAAAACACCTTCTACAAGTATTCAAGATTATTATAATGGTGAATATCCTTTTATTAAAACTCCAGATATGCACAATTCTATTTTTGCATTAAAAACAGAAGAAACATTAACTCAAAGAGGGTTTAATAGTCAACTAAGTCAAAAACTTCCAGCTGGAACAATTTGCGTTAGTTGTATTGGTAGTGCAGGAGTCGTTTGCATAACTAATGAAGTTTCAATGACAAATCAACAAATTCATTCACTAATTCCAAAAAGGAGTGAGCAGTTAGAATTTCTTTATTTTACTTTATTGAAGTTGAAACCTACTATCGAAATGTTTGGAGCTACTGGTGCAACTATGACAAATCTTAGTAAAGGTAAATTTGAGAAATTATTAATTCTTAAGCCTACTGATTTGATAATAAAGGAGTATCACTATGCTACTAAAAGTATTTTTGAAGAGATTAAGAATTTGTCACTTCAAAACATAAATATTAGGAAGACGAGAGACTTATTGCTTCCAAGGTTAATCAGTGGAAAATTAAAACTAGAGCCTGATAAGGGTAAAATTAAACTTCCTGAGCTATCAAACTAAAACACTATGAGAAACTTTTTATCTGAAGACGATATAGAGATTGCTGTAATGCAAACATTAGGAGCGCAGCCATTGCCATGGAGACGGCTTAACTGCTTTACAGCTAACCAAGAAGACCTTAATGATGGCTCAAACCGTACAGATAAAAGTGAGGTAGTTTTTAAAGATATTTTAAAAGACCGTTTAAAGCGTCTAAACCGTTTAATTCCTGAAAAAGGTATAGAGCAAGCTTTATCAAAATTAACGGCAGGCAGAAGGGCTATGAGCCTTATAAATGCCAATATAGAGGTGTATAATAGTATTAGAAACGGTATACAGGTAAACTTTGATGATGCTACAGGAAAAGAAGTTTTTGCAACCGTAAAAGTTATAGATTTTAACGACACTGAAGCAAATGATTTTTTAGCAGTGCAGCAGCTCTGGATAAAAGGAGAAATTTGTTATAGAAGACCCGATGTTATTTTATATATAAACGGTTTGCCTTTGGTGCTTATTGAGCTAAAAAATAATAATGTATCGGTTAAAAATGGTTACACCGAAAACTTAAAAACTTATAAAAATGAGCTTCCGCAGTTATTTTGGTATAACGCAGTAACTATTTTATCCAATGGTAAAGAAACCCGTTTAGGCTCTTTTACAGCCCCTTGGGGGCACTTTGGCGAATGGTTGCGAATAGATGATGAAAAGGAGCGACCAGATAAAAAGAGTATTGCTAAAAACGGTGTAAGTCTAAAGTACACAGTTAATGGTTTGTGTGAACAAAGTAAGCTTCTAGATTATATTGAGAGCTTTATAATGTACCATAATTCAGCCTATAAAATATGTGCAAAAAATCACCAGTTTATAGGAGTTAATAAGGTTGTTGAGTCTTTTGAGAACCGAGAAGCTCAGAACGGTAAACTTGGGGTGTTTTGGCATACTCAAGGCAGTGGAAAATCGTATTCTATGGTTTTCTTTACTCGTAAAATATTTAGAAAGTTTCAAGGCAATTTCACCTTCTTAGTTATAACAGACCGAAAAGACCTTAACGCTCAAATTTACAGGAATTTTGTAGATATGGGAGCTTGTAAAGATGCTGATACAGCATTACCAAACGATAGTACAGAATTAAGAAATGTTTTAGCTACAAATAAGAAATACATTTTTACTTTAATTCATAAATTTAGGTATGATAAAGGGAAGGATTATCCTATACTGTCAGACCGTGATGATATTATCGTAATTGTAGACGAAGCACACAGAACTCAGTACGCTTCCTTAGCTGAGAATATGCGTATAGGGCTACCAAATGCTCAGTTTATAGCTTTCACAGGAACACCTTTATTAGGTAAAGAAAAGAAAACCAATGCTTGGTTTGGGGAATATGTATCTGAATACAATTTTGCTCAAGCTATAGCAGATGGTGCAACCGTTCCTTTGTTTTATGATAAGCGACTGCCTGAAATGCTTATTGCAAATGACGACCTAAATGAAGATTTGGCCGAAATTTTAGAGGATGAAAACCTTGATGAGCAGCAGCAGCAAAAACTAGAGAATAAGTTCTCTAACGAAATGGAAGTCATTAAACGAGATGACCGACTAGAGACCATTGCAGAAGATATTGCCTATCATTTTCCCAGACGAGGCTACCTAGGAAAAGGTATGGTTGTTTGTGTAGATAAGTATACGGCTGTTAAAATGTATGACAAGGTAACTAAGCATGTAAAAGAGCAGCTTAAAAAGCTTAGAAAAGACCATAAAGAGGCTAAAACAGACCAAAGGAAAGAAGCGTTAAGGGAAATAATTGACTTCTTAAACAGGCTAGAAATGGCTGTTGTAATTAGTGAAGATGCAAATGAAAATGAAACCTTTGAGGCTAAAGGGTTAAATATTCAATTTCATAGAAATAAGCTTAATTCTTTAGATAAGAATCAGTGCACTGTAGAGGATAACTTTAAGGATGAAGACCATCCGTTACAACTTGTTTTTGTGTGTGCTATGTGGTTAACTGGTTTTGATGCTCCAACGGTGTCTACCTTGTATTTGGATAAACCTATGCGTAACCATACATTAATGCAAACTATAGCTAGAGCTAATCGCGTAGCTCCTCCAATAAATGGAGTTGAGAAGCATAATGGACTGGTAGTTGATTACTATAATGTATTTAGAAATATTAAGCGAGCTCTTGCCGATTATGGAAACGGTATTGATTCCAATAAAGACCAAAACCTAGAAGGCGAAGACCCAGTTCAAGATTTTTCTCAACTTTATATATTGCTTGACGAAACAATAGAGGCTTGCGCAGCTTTCTGTACTGCTCAAGGAATTGATTTACAAGCTATAATTGCAAGTGGTGAAACATTTTCTAAACTTGAGTTGTTTAACGAATATGCAGATATACTGCTTGCTGATGATTCTGTTAGGAAAGAGTTTAATGTTTATGATAATACAGCATTTGGACTGTATGAAGCGTGTAGACCTGATATATTAAGGTTAAGAGCTCATTATGCCATTGTTGAGGTTATTCATTACTTAAGAGGTGTTGTAGAATCGCATATTGGAACTGCTGACATTGAAAATGCTGAAAATAGAATTTCTGATTTATTAGACCAAAGTGTTTTAACCACCGATGAGGCAAGAGGGAACTTAGGAAGTGAACCTCAGCCAACATATAAAATAACGGGGTATAAGAAGGAACTTAACCTTGCTGCATTGAATTTTGATAAGCTTAGAGAAGAGTTTCCTAAAAAGAAATATAAAAACATTGAAATAGCAGATTTAAGAGCTTTTTTGGAAAGTAAACTAGCACTTATGCTATCTCAGAATATTACACGGTCTTCATTCTTGGAGAGATTTCAAGCGATTATTGATAAATACAACTCAGGTGGCAGTTTGACTGAAGATTATTTCTCCGACTTAATGGATTTTGCAGATAACCTGAGGGAGGAAGAGGAGCGAGGAATTAGAATTGGACTTTCTGAGAGTGAACTTGAACTGTTTGACCTTATCCAGAAAAGTAAATTAACCATCAAGGAAGAACAAGACGTAAAAAATGCAGCAAAACACTTGCTAGCACGCCTTAAAGAAGAAACACCTATTGTGTTAATTCAGGATTGGTATAGAGATACACAAAGTCAATTAAAGGTAAAGAGTGCTATTGAGAAAGTTCTAGATGATGACCTTCCTAAAAGCTATGATAGAAAGGACTTTTCTAATGTGTGCAATAAGGTGTTTGAGCATGTTTTTGTTCAAGCCTCTAAAGGGAATGGCTGGGTTGCAGCATAGATATTGAGATATGAGAAAACTTCAAGATAATTGCTTCAGAATTTTAAGTCTTACTCTTATAAACCATAAAATCTTTAAAGATTTACAAATTGATTTTGCAGACTTTGAGGATTACACCAAAAATCAACCTTACATTTCATTGATAATTGGTGCAAATGGTACAGGAAAGAGTAACCTACTTCGAGTCGTTTCTGATATCTTTAGGGAGCTTTATTCTTTAAAAAGTACAGGTAACCGTTCACATTCAGTAAGTGGAATTTTTAGTTTAAAATATTTATATGAAGGGCATGTATATACTTTTGGAAATTTCAATGATGATAGGACTGCTATAAATTTTCAGAGTTTGACTTCAGGGAATTCATACCCAGAGCCAAGGCTAACTGATGGCGAGAGGGCTATAGGCTTTAAAGCTGCAATACTGCCAGAAGCACTTCTTGTTTCTTCTTTAATGATTACAGATAAGTTTTATAATGATATAAAAGGGACGTTGCCCTATTATAAATATTTAGGGGTTAGAACATCTTCCAATCAGGCGGGTACTAAAACTTATATAAGAAGAACTGTTGATATGCTAATAAATGCTTTAGGCACTCCAAACGAAATCCTGACTCGGTTTAAACTTGGAGATCTACTTGAGAATTTAGGCTTCGAAAGAAGGATGGAAATTCAATATAGACCAATATATAGAAAACATTTTTTCAACCGGAACGAACCACTAACTGAAGAAAGATTTAGAGGTTTCTTTGAAGATTATAAAAAGTATACCAATCGTCAAACCCCACCTTGGGGATTTAGTCGTTATGAAAAAATTCAGGATAATCATAAATTGATAAATCTTATTGTTAAGGGTTGTAATTTTCTTAGTGATAATGAAGTCTTAAAAAATACCGAAAATTCAAAAAGTCAGGTGCTTTCATTTGAAGTAATAAATGGAGATACCATAACTGAATTTGCTGATTTATTAAAAGAGCTTTCTTTACTTGACCTACTTAGGGCTCCTGAATTAGTATTCTTTAAGGACAAAAATGTTTTTACATATAAGGAGAGTAGTTCAGGAGAACAACATATAATAACAACATTGATTGGTATTATGTCTCAGATAAAAGATAATTCTCTTGTCATGTTAGATGAGCCTGAAATGAGCCTACATCCTAATTGGCAAATGAAATATATAAATGACTTCATAGTTAATACATTCGAGGATTATCCGTCATGTCATTTTATAATATGTACTCATTCTCATTTTTTGGTCTCAGATGTTAAACCTGAAGGGTCAAAAGTTGTTGGGTTGAAAACTGATAAGGATGGTGTAAAGGTAACCTACCATACACCTGAAAATACCTATGGTTGGTCTGCTGAGCAATTATTATTAGATGTGTTTCGGACTCCAACGACTAGAAATTATTATGTAGCTGATAGGATTGGTGAAATATTAGATTTGATAGCAAATACTGAATTGGAAGATAATACAGCAGCAATTCGTTTAAAAGTAGGGGAGTTGTTAAAATTAAATCTAGATGAATTGCCCGAAGAAGACCCACTTAAGGAAGTTATGGAAAAGTTGATAAGTAAATATGGGTGAAATTAAGTACACTTTAATAGGCAAAACTTATGCCTATTCTAATGATGATTTAGATAAATTTGATGACTATGAACCTCAAAAAGGAGATTGGATTAAAAATGATTTCGATGCCTTCAAGAAAAGTATAAAAAAACTTTATTTTCGAGACCAAAAAGAGAGGTGTGCTTTTTGTAGAAAAATAGTAGATTATGATGGATATTATGAGCCATTAGAGCATATTCTTTATAAAGATGAATATCCGACATGGATGTTTCACCCAAAGAATCTTGTCGTTTCCTGCAATCCCTGTAACGGAAAAAAAGGTACTTTTGATTCTCTCGTAATAGGGTATAATCGCATTGAATTTCCTGTTCATGCTAATGATTTTATAACATTAAACCCTCATTTTGAAGAGTGGGGCACTCATTTAAAGCTTAAGAAAGGACTTTTTTTTATTGCTAAAACAGTTAAGGGTTTGCAAACAATTAAAGCTTATGAATTAACTAGACCTGATGTTATTCACCACCACTCAAAGTTCAAAAGAATAAATAAAGATTCTTTAGGTAAAAAGGCAGCTAAATTGGCTTATGAGTTAAATCCCAATTCAGCTACCTTTCAACACATAATGGCCTCTGTAAATGCTATATTATAGATATTAAGTTTTTTGTTTGTTAATAATCAATATTTCGTTCTTAAAGTCTTTATAATATCTCTCTATTGTTTTGATGTTCTTACCTGTTACTTGTGCTAGTTTTTTCTGAGTAACCTTACCCATTTTATAAAAATTCCACTTGTCTAAACATTCTTTAATTTCTGATTTGGTTTTCTGAATTCTTAACAGTCCTAAATGCTTATTACAGATTGCCATTTTTTCTTTTTTGGACAACTTACATTTGGGATTAAAAATAATCCTCCTTGGTTTGTTGTAAATAGGTTCTGAATTTTCTTCTTTTAAGACCTTTGAGACAATTGCTAAAACTTCTTTCTCACCTAAGGGTTCATAACATCTAGCGTTATTAACGTTCAGAATGTACCTTACAAATCTTTCTACAGGTTGTTCAGGATTCAAAGCTCTCATTTGATAAGCAAAAACAGATATAATATGGTTTCTTGCTCCCAGCTCAATTTTTCTAAAAGGTAGATAAGCTTGTGCTATAGTCTCCTTTTTGTCGGGAAAAAATAGGAAATCATTATCGCCAAAATCGAGGTCTGAAATATTATTATATTGCCACTTGTCATTTACCCCCAGCTTCTTGATATCCTTTCTCTTTTTCTTTTTATATATTAAGGCACTAGGGGTGTTTTTAATTTCCTCAATGGCATGCCATATAAAAGATTCTTCATTTATATAAATATCTTCATCATAACTATGAACATTATACTGAGTAGCTTTACCTGCATATTCATCTGCTTCTATGTTAATAGTCTTAGCTATATCTAAATAGGTCGATTTAAAATTTTCAATTGTTAAACCTTCAACTCTTACTAAAATTCCTCTTCCTAAACCAGATAATGATTTCCAACTGGCAAAGATTAAATCGTTATCAAAGTCAATATCTAATGTATTGTCAACATCAATATATATAAGACCTGTTGGTGATTTTATAGATTCATTGTTTTTTCTGTTTTGAAACGAAAAATTAAGTGTGAAACAAGGTAGTTTTTCTTTGATTTTGTCGTATTCTTCTAACTGACCTTTAGCCTTGTGGCTTCTTGCTTTATTAATTAACATCTTGGTCTGTTGGTCTGGATTTTTAATGCACTCAATAAAATCACAGATTTCTATTTCGCCTAAAACATTCGGGTCCTTTATACTGTTGAAGCAGCTAATCATTGATGCTTCTTCGTTAATTGAAGGAGAAAGGGTGCATACTGTATCTTCAACACCCTTAGTTAAAATCTCTAATGCCTGCATTATATTGTAGGTATTGATTTAATCATTGCTGCTTCAATCTCACTCGGCTTATAATAAACTCTTCCCATTAGGTTATGGGAAATGAGTTTACCCGATTTAGTCCAATTGTGGACAGTGGAAATATCCACCTTAAGAAGTTTTGAGACCTCATGCCTAGTTAGGTACTCGGTAGGTTCTTTAGGCTGAAAATGCTCAATCAGTTTATCTAATTGAGCTTGAATCCCATTTAGGATTGCTTGTTGTAACTGTTGAGGTGTAACCTGTACGAATTGAATGCTTTCTTCCATAAAAAATTGTTTTAGTTATTAATTTCTTATGCAAAATTCACCCAACCAGTATACCGTGGTAAGTATGAAATTGTAGTATTTGGGTACGTTTTCGTACCGGAGTATTTAATATGGTTTATTAAGGTCTTTTAGACTGGAATAAATATTTTTCTTGGACAAGGTTGTACAGTTACTTAATTGTTTTGTTTTGACTATATTGGTAACGCCATACTCATCAAAGAGAAAACTTGTGAATTCGGAATCACCAACGTATTCGAATATTAGTTTATCCTTTTGCATTTGCCTATAAATAAAACTATAATCAGCTAGTTTATACTTATCTCTTATATGCTCTCCAAAACCTTCAAAGAGTCTATATGCATTATTGTTAATGAAAATTCTTGGGAATGGATTGGTCTCTTTGCTGCTAATGTCTTTTGTGGTGTCATTAGAGACAGATAGGTCATCTAAAGATTGTTTGTTCAAGTTTGTTTTTCTTTCAACCAAAAATTCTTTCTGTCTGACAAAGGATTGTTTTAGCTTGTCTTTTGTGAGGTCATTTAGATAGTGTGGAATTGTGTTTTTCTCAATTAACCTTAACTCCTCATCAATGAAGTGTTGCTCTGTAAAAAGGTCTAATTTATTGTTTTCTAGGTATTTCCCAAGTCTCCCAGTATAAGTTTTCTGATAGACGGCAAAAGGGCAGCCAAAGAAATATTTTTGTTCATCAATTAGGAGGTTATATTCTTCATCAAATGATTCTGCTATATCATAACTGAACGGATGACCTGTTTCATCATTGGTCTGAATTTCGAACTCCCATGTATCCCATCTGATGTCATCCATGTCCCAATGAACTGTTGAATCATCTTTAATTTTATTTAAACGGTCATACAATGCATATGTTTTTGTGAACTGTTCTGGAATCATGTGCTAATTATTTGAGACATTCTTAATTACTTTCATTTGAGGTTCTTTGATGTTATTCGCTTGCAATTTTTGCATTGCTTTTGCTAATGCCAAGGCGTTGTGATTACCTGTTTTGCCCACGTATCTTAAAAATTGTGCTTCGGAAGCATGCCCTGTTGCATTTATAAGAAGGGCTGTGTTGATTATTCCATAATAATTTGTTGCGTAAGACCTTCGTCCAATATGGGTGCTTACTGCTTTGTATTTGGGGACTTCTTTTATTTTATATCTACTGGTCTTAGAGTCCTTGAGTTTAACTTGAACAAGTTCATGAATACCTGATAGCCGACAAACTTCTTTTATCAATTTATTATAAATGGTTTTATTGCTTTCTACATTGGTCGAAAAAATTGGAGGGAACTCACCGTTCCTTTTGTCAAGAATTTGCTTTACTTCTGGAGACAGTGGTACGTATACGGGTACATCGGTTTTGTTCTGTGTAATATCCAAAAAATCATGCCCTTCCATTTGTACAATGTTATCCTTGGAAAATCTTAGAAAATCGGAAACTCTTTGAGCGGTAAAACAGCTTATAATTAGCCAATCCTTAGCGCAATCCAATTTCTTATCCTCAATATTGGTTTCTATGATTTGACTTATTTCATTAAGATTTAAATGGATATGTTCTGAATTCTTGTATCTTAAGTCTTTGAGTATGCTCTTTAATTGTGGATTGATAGGGATGCCATTTTCAGAGGCATGGTTGCAAACTGTCTTGATAACCTTTAGGGTCTTTACTTTTGTGTTGTGGTCATACCCTTTATTGTCCATCCAAAGTTGGAATTTTTTGCTGAATTTATTATCTATATTTTGAATGAAGACACGTCCCGTTTCGATCTCGAACCTCTCAATCCGTGATTTAATACTTTTTAGCTTCTTAATGGTTGAAGCTGCCAATGATGCTTTTTTGTGCTCTAAGTATTTTTCGAAATAATCTGTTATGTTACTTGGTAACTTGTCGGCTTCATTAGAGGGGTTTAGAGCCTCTTTTAGCCACTTGGTGTCAATGATTTCATAATCCTTTTTATTGTTTAGCAGGTTTGATATATGACCCCTTAAATTATTCAATTGAGCCTGTAATTCATTGAGATGATTATTCTGCTCTTGAATTTTGTTCTTGCTCTCAGCAGTGGCTTTTGGGTTAATCCTCAATAGTTTTATCTCCCCTTTGTTAAAGACTTCTGGATTGACTAAAATACCAGTGTTAGCCTTGGCGTCAATTTGTTTTCCTTCTCGTATACGAACGTATATTGATGCAGGGTTAGTATTTGCTTGAAGAAAGAACTTAATGGTCATAAGCAATGGAGTTTATTAATTAGAAAAGCGAATATAATTAATTTAGTCCACATTTAGTCCATTCTATTTCTATTTAATCCTTCTTTATTCAATATCATTAGATTTCGTAAGCACTTGTTATTACTGCTTAAGTGAAGTGTTTATTGGCTCTTGGCTAATTGCCTAGTTTAATAAAATAGAATGAATTGGATTAATTTGAATCCCTCCGGGGTCACGAATAAACCACAAAAAAGTGGTTGTGCAAGCGAGCTTCAAAAAGGAAGCTCGCTTCTTTTTTGAAGTATAGCGAAGCATAACTTTTTGTGGTTTTCAAAGCGGAGCTTTGTAGGGAAGGGCGCAGCCAATCCCATTTTTCTTAATCCAGTTCGATTCTCGCTTCTTTTTTTTGAAGTATAGTGAAGCATAACTTTTTGTGGTTTTCAAAGCGGAGCTTTGTAGGGAAGGGCGCAGCCAATCCCATTTTTCTTAATCCAGTTCGATTCTCGCTTCTTTTTTTTGAAGTATAGTGAAGCATAACTTTTTGTGGTTTTCAAAGCGGAGCTTTGTAGGGAAGGGCGCAGCCAATCCCTGTAGCCGTACTGGGGAGAGATGGCTGTTTGTAGTTCTTCCAGAATATTGCTGCAAACAGCTAGGTTATAGAAATACTTCCTGCAGATTATTCCTTGTTATCCTTTTTAAAAATATTACCAATGCCCTTGCCAATCTTTTGTATGGTTTCAATTCCTTTGTTGAGAGGTTCAGGGTTGATCTGATCATATCGCTTGCTTCCAAAACTCTGAACGAACTGTTGGGGGTAAATGATAAGTCGACTATTGTTAGGGAAATGTTTTTCCATTTTGGAGGGGAGATTTTCGAGCATAACCATATAAGATGCGGCGCCTTCACGGGCAGAAACCAAAACAAATAGATCATTTTCCCTTACGTTTTTTGAGAGATCCTGGAAATCTTCCCAATCACTGAAAAGACTAGAATTAATTGTTGCCGATATTTTAGAATCCTTTACCAACTTCTTTATGGATTTTAAGGTAGATTCATTGCAGTACAGCTGTATAGGAATGCTTAATTCTTGGGCCAATTTTGCCATTTTGCTATACCAAAGTTCAAAGCCGTTCTCATGTTCGGTTAAGGGAGGGGCCGCAATCACAATTCTTTTATGGGAAACCAATGGCTTTTCAAAATGACAAATAATAGTGGTTTTATCGGTGTTGCTTATAATACTGTCTACTTTTTCGCCGATAAGTTTGTCTATGAATCCAGTACGCTTTGGCCATCCCAAAACAATGATGTCTGCCATTATTTCTTTTGCAATACGGGATATTCCGCTGGCTGCATTGTGGTCGATTGTGGCAATGATGCTTACTTTCGTTTCCGTTGCAGAGGCTTGTTCCACGAATTCTTCCAGTTTTTTCTTGGCTTTTAGAATATTGTTTTCGGCTTCATTGTTATTGGAAACCACCGAGAGGACCGATAGGGGATTGGCCGATTTTTTTCCTTTAATAAATATTGAAAACTCGAGCAGTTTTTCCATGTTGCCAATATTGGCAATTGGCAATAAAATGTGCTCGTTATCCAAACCGTTTACTTTTAGTGGTCCCGTGGTATCGTCTTCTGTCTCCACGACCAGTTTTTTAGCGGCCTTTTCTGTGGCAAAAGAGGCAACAACACAGGTAATTAAAATAAGTATTATGGTGCCGTTCAGGATATTTTCGTCTAGAATTTGAGCTTTATAGCCAACTAAAATTACGGCTAAGGTTGCAGCTGCATGGGAACTGCTCAATCCAAAAATAAGCTGACGTTGGGTTTTGGAGTATTTAAAGGCTAGTTGAGTGACCAAAGCTGCGAACCATTTGCCAAAAAGGGCTACCACTGAAAGTGTTCCTGCCACAATAAGCGCTGTTTCACCCTTTAGGATGACACTAACATCAACCAACATTCCAACACTTATTAAGAAAAAGGGAATAAATAGGGAATTGCCTATAAATTGTATTCTATTCATCAAGGCCGAAGAGTGCGGAATAAGTTTATTTAGGGCCAATCCTGCCACAAATGCTCCAATAATCGGCTCAACACCTGCTAATTCGGCCATAAATGCGGCAAAGAATACTATGGAAAGGACAAAGATATAATGGGAGTGTTTTTCACTTTCCAGTTTACGAAAAAACCAATTCGCAATCCTTGGAATTATAAGGAACATTATTGCAGAAAAGATAGTTAATGAAATTCCCAATTGGATCCAAAAGGCCATATTCAGATTGCCTTCGCTGTTTCCCATAATTACAGCTAGTATGATAAGCACTGCCGTGTCCGTCAAAATAGTTCCGCCTACGGTAACTGCTACGGCCTGATTTTTTGAAACCCCCAGTTTGCTCACGATAGGATATGCTACCAGCGTATGGGTGGCAAACATGCTCGAAGTAAGGAAACTGGCATTAAAGTCATATTCCAAAAAGAAATAACAAACGGGGAAACCGATGGTTAACGGAAAAATAAAGGTAAAAAATCCAAATACAAGGCTTTTGTTTCGATTGGATTTAAATTCGTTCATGTCCAGTTCCAAACCAGCAATGAACATGATGTACAGCAGGCCAATGGTTGAAAACAGGTCTATGGCCGAATTTTTTTCTAGAATGTTGAGTCCATACGGCCCTATTACCACCCCAGAAATAATTAAACCAATTATGCCCGGAATATTTAATTTTCTCAGCAGAATGGGTGATA
>TARA_R100001369_G_scaffold29049_1_pt1 | contig 17349 bp, 17 predicted proteins | sample TARA_R100001369 | Tara Oceans TARA_R100001369 (sample SAMEA2621528) | marine metagenome | biome: marine biome (ENVO:00000447); feature: surface water layer (ENVO:00002042); material: "saline water (ENVO:00002010), including plankton (ENVO:xxxxxxxx)" | depth 5 m | reverse complement strand
CGTACAGCTTGATGAGCTATTACTTATTTGTCAGGACTGGAATCTCGTGCTAATCGAGGATGCTGCCGAAAGCTTAGGATCTTATTATAAAGGTCAACATACAGGTACTTTAGGGTGCTTTGGTACTTTAAGCTTCAATGGCAATAAAGTGATTACTACTGGCGGTGGTGGCATGCTGTTGTGCCGTGAAGAAGAAGACGGTATAAGAGCCAAACATGTTACTACTACTGCTAAAGCACCACATGCCTATGAGTTCTATCATGATGAGGCAGGTTTCAATTATCGGATGCCTAATCTCAATGCTGCTCTTGGCTGTGCGCAGATGGAACAGCTTGAGATAATTCTAGCGAATAAACGCGTTATTGCTGGGCGTTATGCTGAATTTTTTGAAAATAGTGAGTATCGATTCGTAGTAGAGCCCGAGTATGCGTATTCTAATTATTGGTTAAATGCGATAGTTTGCCCTGATTTAGAGACACGTAACGCTTTATTGGAAACTACCAATGCTCAAGGTGTTATGACTCGTCCCGTTTGGCAGCTCATGCATAGATTACCGATGTTTGCTGATGCTTTACGCAGTGATCTGACTCATTCTGAATGGGCTGAAGCTAGGTTAGTTAATTTACCAAGCTCTGTTGTAGGGAGCTAGCATGAGAAAAATTGCCGTATTTACTGGAACAAGAGCCGAGTACGGCTTGTTGTATTGGTTGTTAAAAGACATACAAACAGATTCTGCTTTAGAGTTGCAGTTACTTGTATCAGCTATGCATTTGTCGCCTGAATTTGGTATGACCTACCAACAAATAGAAGCAGATGGCTTTGATATCACTGAAAAAGTTGAGATGTTACTTTCATCAGACTCAGCAGTAGGTACTGCCAAAAGCATTGGTTTGGGTGTTATTGGGTTTGCAGATGCGTTAGCACGTATGAAGCCTGATGTGCTAATTATCCTAGGCGATCGTTTTGAAGCATTAGCCGTTGCGCAAGCGGCTATGATTCTGCGTATTCCTATTGCACATATTCATGGTGGAGAAATAACAGAAGGGGCTTATGATGATGCAATCCGCCATGCTATCACCAAGCTAAGCTTACTGCATTTTACCTCAACTGAAACGCATCGTAACCGCGTCATTCAATTAGGGGAGTCACCTAGCCGTGTGCATAACGTTGGGGCAATAGGTTTAGATCATTTAGTGCGTAGCAATTTGATGTCAATTAGCACTTTAGCTGCTTCTTTAAAGTTCGAGCTTAAACAGCCTTATGTATTGGTCACTTATCATCCAGTAACTTTGGCTTCTGAACCAGCTGAAGCATCATTTTTAAATTTATTAGCGGCACTTGATAAATTTCCTAAACTCCAAGTTATAGTGACTTATCCAAATGCTGATGATGGTGGCAGAGCAATTATACCTTTACTAGAAGCTTATGCTAAAAAACAGCCACAACGTGTATTGGCTATACCTTCCTTAGGCCAGCTACGGTACTTGAGTGCCGTAAAATATGCGGCAGCTGTGGTGGGTAACTCTTCTAGTGGCATTATTGAAGTTCCTTCTTTTAAAGTGCCGACAGTCAATATCGGTGAAAGACAGCGTGGGCGTTTAGCCGCTAAGAGTGTTTTTTCTTGTGCAGCTGATACAGGTTCTATCGTTAGCACGCTAAGTTCAGCATTAGATGCCGATCTCAGTCAGATATCAAATCCTTATGGTAAAGGGAATGCAAGTGGCGCAATTTTAGAACACTTGAAGCTTGCTGATTTGACTGAAGTAAAGACTTTCTATGATCTTTAAGGAGTTAACTAATTATGGTCAAAATAATCGCTGAAGCTGGTGTCAATCATAATGGCAGTAAAGATTTAGCTTTTCAATTGGTTGACGCCGCTCACGCTGCAGGTGTTGACATTGTTAAGTTTCAGACCTTTAAAGCTAAGAATCTAGTAAATAAAAGTGCGCAGCAAGCAGAGTATCAAACACGCAATACCGGTATTGATGAATCACAATTTGAGATGCTTAGTCGACTTGAATTAGATTATGAAACTCATAAAGAGCTAATCACTTACTGTAATAAGCTAGGTATTGAATTTTTATCTACAGCTTTTGATAAAGAGAGTCTACAGTTTTTAGTAAATGATTTGAAACTAAAGACTCTAAAAATACCATCAGGTGAATTAACTAATGCGCCTTTTGTGTTGGAGCATGCTCGGACAGGATGTGATCTAATTGTCTCAACAGGTATGGCGAGTTTAGCCGAAGTTGAAGCTGCCTTGGGAGTTATTGCGTTTGGCTTAACTCATACAAGTAGATTACAACCTAATGAATTAGATTTTGCAGCAGCTTATATTAGTGAAGCAGGACAAGCGGCACTAAAAGATAAAGTGACTATATTACATTGTACAACTGAATATCCAGCGCCAGTAAATGAGATTAATCTGAGTGCTATGACTACCTTGAGCGCTACTTTTAAGTTGACAGTAGGCTATTCAGACCACAGCGCTGGTATTACGATTCCGATAGCCGCAACAGCTTTAGGTGCTCAGTTAATTGAAAAGCACTTTACCTTAGATAAAACGATGCCAGGCCCTGACCATAAAGCTTCATTAGAACCTGACGAGCTAACTGCGATGGTGCATGCCATTCGTGATGTTGAGCAGGCTTTAGGTAACGGTATTAAAGGCCCACAGCCTTCAGAGATTAAAAACAAACCGATAGCACGTAAAAGTTTGGTAGTAGCAGAAGCCATGAAAGCTGGTGAGCTATTCACAGAAACTAATTTGACTATAAAGCGACCTGGAACTGGTGCTTCCCCTTATCTCTATTGGTCTTTGTTAGGTAAAACAGCTCAGCAAGATTATAGTGAGGGAGACGTTATTCATGTCTAAACCGTTAGTGATAATAGGTGCAGGGGGCCATGCTTCAGTTTTAGCTGAAATACTACTGACTGAAGAACGTAAAATTATTGCTGTTGTTTCTCCAGATATAATTGCAGATGGCAGTCCTCTTATAGGCATGAACAGATTGACAACTGATGAAGCTTTGTTAACCGCTTATTCACCTGACCAAGTCGAACTGGTCAATGGTATGGGTGCCATCCCGGGTAACGACTTGCATTTTCGACTGTTTAATTATTTTTCTGAATATGGCTATCGTTTTGTATCTGTTATTTCGTCTAATGCCACAATCTCTAAATACGCAAAATTAGCTGACGGTGTGCAAATTATGACGGGCGCAATTGTACAAACAAACGCTAGTATAGGTATGAATTGCATCATTAATAGCGGTGCGATTATCGAGCATGATTGTTGCATCGGTGCTCATAACCATATTGCACCTAGTGCGACATTGAGTGGCGGCGTTATTACAGAGAGTCAAGTACATGTAGGTACTGGAGCTAATATAATACAGGGCATCAAAATTGGTGAGCAAGCGGTTGTAGGTGCTGGCTGCACTGTAGTTAGAGATGTACCTATAAAGCAAGTCATTGTCCCTGCACGCAGCCGTGTTCTTCGCTAGGAGAGAATCTATGAATGATTGGAAAAGTGTAGTTCTAAAGCCTGAAGCAACTATTCGTGACGCAATGCGCACTATTGATGAGGCCGCACTACGTATCGGATTGGTCTGTGATGAACAACATAGATTGCTCGGTACTATAACCGATGGTGATATTCGTCGTGGTTTATTAGCAGCAACTGACATGTGCGACCCTGTCACTAAAGTAATGAATAAAACGCCTATGGTGGTAAAACCGACGGACACACGTCAACAACGCCTAGATATCATGGATAAGTATGACTTATTATCTCTACCTATCGTTGATGATGATAATTGCTTGGTTGGGTTAGAGACGCTACACCAAGTATTGCAACCGAAAAAGCAAGATAATCCTGTATTTATTATGGCTGGTGGCTTTGGAACCCGTTTACGTCCGCTAACGGATCATTGTCCTAAGCCGATGCTGCATGTGGGCGATAAACCAATGCTAGAGCATTTGATTAATCAGTTTATTAGCCTTGGGTTTCATGATTTCTATATTTCCACTCATTACATGCCAGAACAGATTCGTGAACACTTTGGTGATGGCGGTAAATGGAATGTGAGTATTACTTATGTGTATGAGGATTCGCCGCTAGGTACGGGAGGCGCTTTAGGGTTATTGCCGAAAAGCCTACCTAAGCTGCCGCTAATCATGATGAATGGTGACGTATTAACTAAAGTAGACTTTAAGCGTTTGCTGGAGCATCATGAATCCAATGAATTTGATGCAACAATGTGTGTACGTGAACTGGAACACAAGGTTTCTTTTGGGGTCGTAAAAAGTGATAATAACTTGATTACGGGCATGATTGAGAAACCAACGTATCGTTATCATATTAATACCGGCATATATGTATTGAGTCCTGAATGTGTAGCTTCTGTTGAGCTAAATACTAAAATAGATTTGCCTACTTTGCTTGCGCAAAGAATTGAACAAAGTAAGAAAGTAGGTATATATGCTAGCTATGACTACTGGCTAGACATTGGTCAAATGGCAGACTATCAAAAAGCGCAGCAAGATATTAAAACACATTTTATTTAAAGAGTTTAAAATATGCAAAAAATTGCTGTCATAGGTTTAGGTAACATTACTACTAGGCATCGTAAGAACCTGAAAACGATTTATCCTAATGCTGTGATTTATGCTATGTCAGCTAGTGGCCGTATACCTGTCGATTCAATCAGTAATGCAGATATAATTGTTAATAGCATCAGTGAAATAATAAGTCATAAACCAGATATGGCCATTGTTGCATCTCCAGCCACCTTTCATGCGAGACATGCAGTACCCTTAATTGAAGCTGGTATTCCTGTACTCATTGAGAAGCCTTTAGCAGTTGAAGAGTCAGATACAGTAGCTATAATCAATGCAGCAAATAAATATCAAATTCCTGTTGCTGTGGGATATTGTCTACGATACTTACCTAGTAGCAATTACATCAAAACATTACTCGAGGAAAAGTTAATCGGTAAACTTTACAATGTATTTGTTAATACAGGTCAGTATCTTCCTGATTGGCGACCTAATAAGGATTACCATGATAGCGTATCCGCTAGTCGACATCTTGGTGGAGGTGCATTACTTGAGCTGAGTCATGAAATTGATTATATTCAATGGCTATTAGGTCCACTAAAATCACAGTATGCCATTTTACAATCCTCAGAAGAGCTGTCGTTAGATGTTGAGGACGTAGTAGATATTTTAGCCACTAATAGTGAGGAAGTTGTTGTATCAATCCATCTTGATTTTTTGCAGCGACAAGCACATAGAAAATGTCGTTTTATTGGAAGTAAAGGCAGTATTGAATGGGATTTGCTTAAGAATGAGGTAGTTCTTATTACAGAAGAAAATAATGAAATACTCTTCAGTGAACCTGAATGGGATAAGAATAAAATGTATCTGAACATGATTTTAGACTTTGAAAATTTGATACTTAAAAAGCCTAACAAGTGTATTACATTAATAGAAGCGAACAATACAGTCTCTTTAATAACTGAAATTAAAGCCTCAGTAATCAACTAGAAGTAAACTTATGAAAAATTATGCATTTATTTTTGCTCGGGGTGGATCTAAAGGACTACCTGGTAAAAATATCAAAAAGTTGGCTGGTAAGCCCTTGTTATGCTATTCAATAGATATTGCCAAGGCAACCCCCTCTATTGCTAAAGTATTTGTTTCAACGGATGATGATGATATTGCATTAATAGCAGAAGAAAATGGTGCTATTGTTATAAATCGCCCAAAAGAATTTGCAGAAGATAATACACCAGAATGGCTAGCTTGGCGGCATGCAATTGATTGGGTATTAATAAATCACGGTGCTTTTGATGGTTTTGTAAGTCTACCAGCTACTAGCCCTCTACGTAGCGTTGTGGATGTTGAAGCCGCTATTCTAAAGCAACACGAACAAAAAGCTGATATTTGTATTGCAGTTACTCCTGCAAGTAGAAGTCCTTATTTTAATATGGTCAAGTGTAATAGTGAGGGAGTCGTTGAGCTAGTTAATAAGCTAAGCAACGATGTAACTCGTCGTCAAGATGCTCCGGAAGTGTTTGATATAACAACTGTCGTATATGTATCGAATCCTGAGTTTATTATGAAAAATTATGGACTGTTTTCAGGGGTAGTAACTAGCATTGAAGTACCAAAATCTAGAGCTATTGACATTGATGATATATACGATTTTAAACTAGCTGAAGCTATTTTATTAAGTGAAGAATGAATGAAAAATTTACTAGAAAATAAAACTATATTAATTGCTGGCGCAGGTGGTCTATTAGGTAGTAATTTAGTGGCAGGTGCTTTAAAGCAAGGTGCAAATGTAATAGCTGCCGATATTAATATCTGGAAGATGACAGACTTATTAAGTGAGTTAGGCGTTGATGTTGATCATCCTTCACTTAAGATTATTCACTTTGATATTACTAAAGAAAAAAGTGTTAAAGAGACTTTTTATTTGAATTCTAGTATCGATGGTGCAGTTAATGCCACTTATCCTCGAAATAGTACTTATGGTGCACATTTTTATGATGTCACACTTGATAATTTTAACGAAAACTTGTCTCTTCATCTAGGCAGTTCGTTTTTGTTTACACAACAGTGTGCTATTTACTTTGAAAAGTATAAGCTTCCATTTTCTTTGGTTAATATTTCATCTGTTTATGGTGTTGTTGCACCAGACTTTTCTATTTATGAAAACACTTCTATGACAATGCCTGTTGAGTATGCTGCGATAAAATCTGCTTTATTACATATTAATAAATATACTGTAAAGTATGTAAATAATAGTGACTTCCGAATTAACTCTGTTAGTCCCGGAGGTATTTTTGATCATCAACCAGAAATATTTTTACAGTTATATAAAGAAAAAACACATGGTGCTGGTATGTTAGAGGTGCAAAGTATCATTGGTTCTATATTGTTCTTTCTTTCAGATCAATCTAGATATATTGTTGGCCAGAATCTAATTATAGATGATGGCTTTAGCTTATAAAACGAGGTGTTTATGAAATTTTGTACTAAGTGCGTGATGCCAGATACAAGGCCGGGTATTGAGTTTAATGCTGAGGGTATTTGTACAGGTTGTCAGACGTTTAAAAAAAGAAAAGAAACTGACTTTAATAAGCGTTTTGAAGAATTAAAAGTTCTATGTGATAAATACCGTGGTATGAATGGTCCAAATGGTTACGATTGTATGGTAGCTGTAAGTGGTGGCAAAGATAGTCATTTTCAAGTTTATGTTATGAAAGAGCTAATGGGAATGAACCCTTTGCTCGTGTCAGTAGAAGATAACTTTCCTATGACGGAAGCTGGAAAACATAATATAAAAAATATATCTGAAGCTTTTGGTTGCGATATCATAGGTATGAAGCCAAATATAAAAGCTCAGAAAAAAATAATGAAGTATACTTTTGAGAAATATGGTAAGCCGACTTATTTTGTAGATCGCTACATTTATACCTATCCATTGCATATGGCTGAAAAATTTAATACACCACTTTTGGTATATGGGGAAAATGTTAGTTATGAATACGGTGGTGATTATGCTGAAGAAACTTATTCAGCAAAGAACCAAATAAAAAACGGCGTTGCTTCTGGTATTCCTACAGAAGAGTTACTTGTTGAGGGAGTGACATTGAAAGACTTGAATTTTTTTGATTCACTTAGTGGGGAAAAATTAGATAAGCTGGATCCAATATATTTGGGCTATTTCATCGATTGGAATAGTATAACTAATTATGAGTTTGCAAAAACCCGTGGTTTTCATGACTTAACCCATGAGTGGGATAGAACAAATCATGTTGAGAATTATGACCAAATTGATAGTCGTGCGTATCTTGTTCATCCATGGTTAAAATATCCTAAGTTTGGTCATGCATTTGCAACGGATTTTGCTTCACGATTAGTACGCTATGGGGAAATAACGAGAGAGCAGGCTGTAGAGTTAGTTCGTAAACACGATCACAACTTAGACCCTTTAGCTGTTAGAGACTTTTGTGATTTTTTAAATTATAAAGAACAGGATTTCTGGTCAATTATTGATACTTTATACAATAAAGATATTTTTGAAAAAAAACCTTATGCTGGTTGGAAATTAAAGAAAAGTCTTTAATATAAGAATAAATTATAATTTTGAGTGGGGTTCTAAAAAGTATGCTAGCGATAAAAGTCAATAAGAAATCTACGCTAAGTTTTCAGATTCTACAAGGCTTTTAAGGCTCCAAGAATTGTTCAAATTTTAATCAGCATACTTTTTGATATACCACCTAATTTTGGAGCAAGGTATTACTTTACTCATTATAAGAACTCCATTCCAAGCTTGGTTTGTTGAGCAGATTTTGAAAAAGGAAAGAATTGAACGGTTTGATATAATATATATCACTCAAAATAATTCTGAAGAAGACAGGTATTATTATAGTCGGCTCATAAGTAAAGCTAGGAATGGAAGTTACGCCTTTGTAAAGCAACAAAAATTTGATGTTTTAAATACTATATTTTTACGTATAAGGTTAAGAAGTTGGTATAAAGCTGAAAGTTATAATAAAATTATTTATGCAAGCATACCAGCACTAGTTCCTAATTCTCTAGTTGCTAATTTCCCTACTTCAGAATTAATTACATTTGATGATGGTGCTGCAAATATTGTGGCTAGTGATGAGTACTATATTGAATCTAGAAGCAGAAAATACTTATTATATAGATATTTGTTAGGTGGCCTATCGCTTAAAGATATAAAGTCACGAATAAATCGACATTATACTTTATATTCAGACTTTGAAAATATTGTTGAGAATGAGCGTTTGAGATATTTAGACGGTTGGAGCAATAGAAAAGTCACTAAAGGTAAGGCAAAGACTTATTTCATAGGTTCACCCTTTGAAGAAGTAATGAACCAAGAGCAAATAGTAAGACTCGAAAATTATGTAAAAGAATTAAAAATAGATTTTTATATTAACCATCCTCGGGAACGCAAAATGCTCAGTATTGGTGCAGAGGTTCTAAATAAGCAAGGACGTATTGCAGAAGAAGCGATAGTCTCTAATGCAGAGAATAGCCCAATCATTCTTATAGGTTGGTTTAGTACTGTTATGCTAAATATGGAAGCGCTTTGCGAGAGTAGAATAGTACTACTCCCGAAGGAATGTCCTCAAACCCCTGAGCTTTTTGAACTTAGTAAAAAAGCAGGATGTACACCAATCTTATTTTGATTCAATTGGTATGTGTATGTCTTGTAAAACACAGAACGCAAGGTTAAATTTAATTATGAAAATATGTTTTGTTTTAAATCAACTATATAAGCCAGGTGGCATAGAGCGTACTATTTCTCATAGAATAATTGAATTAAGCAAGCATCACGAAATTTTCGTTATAACTATGGAGAATGGTGATAACGAATTCTATTTTGGCAAGTCTGACAAAGTAAACTATGTAGATTTAGATAGTAAATTTCAAAGAAAAGCCAACGGTAGCTTTAAAAAGAATATTGCCAATATAATACGTAGCAGCTTATCTTATGCTAAATTACAGTCTACTATTCTAAAAATAAAACCAGATATTACAGTAAATGTGGTCGGCACACACAGTTTGATGTTTATACCTTTTATGGTAGGTATAGGTAAAACTGTTTTAGAACATCATTCTAGCTTTTCTCAAATACCTACAAACGAATATAAAAGAAAGCTAATGCAGCGGTATGATTATAATATATTTCTTAGTAAAGAAGAAGCTGAGCTTGGCTCCTTTTTAAGGAAGGGGGTAGTTATTCCTAACTTCGTAGCCAAAAACTCTGAATTGTCTGACTATTCTAATAGAGAAAATAGGATTATTGCAGCTGGTAGAGTCGTTGAGGTAAAAGGTTTCGAGCGTTTGATAAAGGCTTGGCATCTTATATGTCATAACCACCCAACATGGCACCTAGATATATACGGCGAAACAGAAAGCAATACACTTAAAGACTTGAAGGCACTCATTTCCAAACTAAAAATATCAGATAAAGTGTCTTTCTGTCCTGCTACTCCTAATATTACCAAGATAATGCTTAATTCTAAGATTTATGCTATGTCTTCTCATTACGAATGTTATCCAATGGTGTTATTGGAGGCAATGTCAGCTGGGATGTTAATAATTGCTTTTGATTGTCCTACAGGTCCACGCAATATCATAAATGATGAGACTGGTGTGCTAATTAAAGACAATGATATAAGGGTTTTTTCTGAACGTTTGGAACATGCAATTAATAATGAACAGCAATCGGCAATAATGGCTACAAAAGCTCATAGCCGAAGTCTTGAATATAGTATTGAAAGTATTATAAGTAAATGGAATGATTTGTTCTCAACTATCGGTGCATAGCTCTTATAAAGGTTCTTCATATGAAAGTGTTATATATCATTACCGGTCTAGCTCAAGGTGGAGCTGAGCGAGTAGTTTGTGATTTAGCCGATAAAATGTACGAAAAAGGCCATCAAGTAAAAATTGTCTATCTTGTAGGAGATGTACAAACATATCCAGTCAATAAGGAAATTGAATTGATTAATGCTAACTTAACTAACATGTTGTCATTACCTAAAGTATATTTATTTCTATCAAAAATTATCAAAGATTATCGTCCTGATGTAGTACATTCACATATGGTACATGCCAATCTATTGGCACGGTTAGTAAGATTAATAGCACCTATGAGCAAGTTGATTTCTACGGCTCATAGTAGTAATGAAGGCGGCACTGTAAGAATGCTGTTTTACCGAATAACTCATAGTTTAGCCAATGTTACTACTAACGTAAGTAGAGAGGCTACTCTTGCTTTTGAAAGTAAACATGCAGTGCCAAACGATGGAATGAGAACGTTATATAATGGAATTAATCTAGATAAATTTAAATATTGTCCACATGCTAGAGTAAAACTGAATAAAGAATTATATCTTAATGAGGGTTGTAAGGTAATTTTAGCAGTTGGTCGATTTAGTGAAGCAAAAAATTATCCAAATCTTTTAAAAGCTATTGAGGTTTTAAAAAGAGAAGTCAATTATTCATTTAAGTTAATAATCGCTGGTGATGGTGAATTAAGACCTTTGTTAGAAAGTATAATTAAAGAAAAAGGTTTAGAACACGATGTAATTTTGTTGGGCAGAAGGCATGATATTTTTGAGCTCATGAGTGCGGCCGATTTATTTGTTCTTCCTTCAAAATATGAGGGTTTTGGCTTAGTAGTAGCGGAAGCTATGGCCTGTGAATGTCTAGTGGTAGCCACCGACTGTGGAGGGGTGGCTGAGGTCTTAAACAACTCTGACTTTTTAGTACCTCCTTCTAATACTGTAGCGTTAAAGAATAAGATGAAATATGCTCTGGAGCTTCAAGGTAAAGAGAAGAGTACTGTAATCAATAAAAACTTAAAGCATGTCCGAGAAAACTTCTCTTTAGAAGATATAATAGAGAAATGGACTATTTTATATCATGAATAGTAATAATAAAATTTTCGAAAGAATTCCTAACTCTACTCTTTTTTTTGCTCTAGTCAGCATACTTTTTATTAAAATTATTATATATATTTTAATAAGTAATGATCTTTTGAATATTTCTCTTGGTGGTGGTAGTGATGCTGGTTATTATGATGCGTACGCCCAAGGCGTTACCAATGTTGCGGTAAATACTTGGCCAGTAATACTAAGATATCTTAATGATATTGGATTATATTCTCGTCATAGTATTGCTTTTATAATATTTTTATTACATCTAGTGGCTATCCCCATTATAGTTTCGAAACTCTCTGGATTAAGCCTTAAAAATGACCAAAAATACTATTTTTATATAATATTGTTATGCTCAGTTTATCCAACGCTTTTCTTCTATGCGTTTGATATTTACCGCGATGTATTTATGGTTTTTAGTTTTTTGATAGGTTGTTTAATAGTTAAAAAATGTTTAAAAAGTACCAATTTTTTACCTTTTATTTTATATTTAAGTATTTCAATTTTGGTAGGTATGTTTTTATTAGGCTTGCGGCCCTATTTAGGGTATGCCTTTTTACTGTCTATTTTCCTATGGAAAATTAAATTTACTAAAAAAAGATTGATATTTTTTGGGAGTTTATACTTTCTAGCTTTATTTGTTGCAAATTATGCAGGGTTTTTAGAAGCTCTCACTGAATATCGCTCTGAGTTTGAAGAGGCTGGTGGTGGTTCCACTTTAGGTTTAAACTTCTCTAATCCTATTATGTTTATTCCTAATTTTATACTAAGTACATTAGGTCAGCTCTTTGGGTTGTATATTACAAATCCATTAGCAGTTCTTTTACTACTAATTGAGACGCTACCATTCTTTTTCATGCTAATCTACATTATTAAAAATATTAGGCTAGCAGATAACTTTTTACGTTTTCTAATAATCTTCTTTGTATTATATGGGAGTGTTTGGCTAATCGGTAATGATAACTTAGGTACAGCTGTACGCTTAAGGCTATACAATTATTTAGCTATCTATATCAGTTTTTTCTATATCCTAAACTTAAAAGAAAAAGCTTTAAAACAATATATAAGGTAAATTAAAGTGAAAATTGTAATGATAGGTACAGTAGCCAGTAGTTTTTTAGGGTTTCGTGCCGATTTGATAAAAGTATTGCTTGCACAAAAGCACACGATCTATGCCTTTACTTCTGAATATAGCCAAGATGAGCTAAATGATATAGTAGCATTAGGTGCTATACCTATCACTTATGAATTAAATCGTGGTGGTCTTAATCCCTTAGCAGATATTAAATCAACTTACGCTCTGTCTAAAAAAATTAAAGAAATAGCGCCAGATCTGGTTTTCTCCTATTTTTCCAAACCTGTTATTTTTGGAACCTTGGCAGCAAAAATTGCTAAAGTGCCAAAAGTGATAGGAATGCTTGAAGGATTAGGATATACCTTTACCGAGCAGCCTAAAGCAACGAGTAAGAAAACACAGTTAATTAAAAATGTCCAAGTTTTGCTTTATAAGGTAGCGTTACCACAACTAGATAAGATTATATTTCTAAACCCTGACGATCCCAAAGACTTGTTGAATAAGCATTCTATAAGAGTCAAAGAAGTGGAAGTCTTAGGGGGAATTGGTTTAAATTTAGAAGATTATTCTTATACAAACATTTATCCTTCACAACCAACTTTTATTTTTGTTGCAAGACTACTTGCTGAAAAAGGTATTCACGATTATATAGCTGCTGCCAAAATTGTGAAAAATAAGTATGCCGATGTTAAGTTTATTGTGTTAGGTATTATAGATAAGCAGGCATTGGGAGCATTAAGAGAAATAGAGTTAAGAAAAATTACTGAGGCAAATATTGTAGAGTATCCAGGTCATGTTGATAACGTTCCAGAGTGGATAGCTAACTCTAGTGTTTTTGTCCTACCTTCTTACTATCGCGAAGGTGTACCTCGCAGTACTCAGGAAGCAATGGCTGTAGGCCGCGCTGTAATCACTACTGACGTTCCAGGTTGTCGTGAGACAGTGGTGGATGGCGTCAATGGTTTCTTAGTAGAGAAGTGGAATCCGCAAGCGCTTGCAGATAAAATGATTTATTTTATAGAGTATCCTGAAGAAATTAAAAAAATGGGCTATGAAAGTTATAAAATAGCTCAGGATAAGTTTGACGCTGATAAAGTCAATAAACGATTAATAAATATGTTGGGTCTATAAATGATAAAACGCCTTTTCGATATTACTACCGCGACTACCGCTTTAGTCGTTTTGTCACCTGTATATGCTATCACTGCTTATAAAATCAAAAAGAACCTAGGTTCACCGATTTTATTTCGCCAAACGCGTCCTGGCTTAGGGGGCAAGCCGTTTGAGATGGTTAAGTTTCGCACGATGACAGATGAACGTGATGAAAACGGAGAACTATTGACAGATGCTATACGTTTAACGGATTTTGGTAAGTTTTTGCGTTCTACTAGCTTGGATGAGTTGCCTGAGTTGTGGAATGTGTTCAAAGGAGACATGAGTATCGTTGGCCCTAGACCTCTATTAATGCGTTACATGCCTTATTATAAAAAAGAAGAGCTTAAGCGCTTTGATGTTCGCCCTGGTATTACAGGCTTAGCACAAGTTAATGGGCGCAATTTTTTATCATGGGATGAGCGTTTTAAGTTAGATGTAGACTACGTCAACAAACTAAGTATTAAAGAAGATATAAGAATTATTTTTCTGACATTAAGGAAAGTAATTGGGCGTGATGATATTGCAGATATGTCAAGTATAGCAATGCTTGATTTAGACCAAGAGAGATGTGGTAATGAAGGTTGAAAAGCTATCCTGCATTTATGCTAATCAAATTAGCATTTTATACGAAAATGAGCTTGATCAGCTTTATCTGTTAGGTACAGTGTATCGAAATAAAAAGCTGGCTAGTTATATAAATTCTGTTTGTGAAGAAGGTATGGAAAGCTTTTTTGGTATTGTTGAAAACGATCAGTTACTTGCTGTCGTTCAGTGCAAAGAAGTGAATACTTCATTTCACATAAATAATATTGTAGTCAATGCTCTCTATCAAGGAATGGGTTTTGGGAAAATATTACTGGCTTGTGTGATTGAAAAAGCATCATTAAATAGCCTTAATGTGTCACTTGATGTAGATGCTGTTAATAAGAAAGCAGTTGACTGGTATTTATCCATGGGTTTTGAGACCAATAGTGAGTCTCGGTCTTCTATTTTTAAGTTAGAGAGTCAAACTCCTAGTAAGATTAATTTTCATGATGAGCACAACCTAGCTAACTTCGGTTTTTCAAATATTGATCTAGAAGATGTTGATAATATAGAATTTTTTTATATAGCGCCTAATGTTTTCAAACTTAAGAATACTATGGATGTAAAAACAGAGCTTTTTGATAAATTACAAAATTCTATTAACGGTATGTTAATTATAGATTCAAAATTATTATCAAATGAATTTATATCTATGTCATTTTATAATAAATTGGTCTTTAGGATGGTAAGAAATGTCGTTTGAAGTAATAAGAGATTCTAAGCATTGGACTAAGTTAGTAAATCATTTTGAACATGATCTATATCATACTTGGGATTTTCATAGTTTATCTCATATGAATAATGAAGGCGTTCCTGTTCTGTTTTCACTTGAATATGATGGCAGTACAATTGTTTTTCCTCTACTTGAAAGAGAGGTGCCTGATGAAGACAAGAAGGATCTGATAAGTGTCTATGGTTATCCAGGCCCTTTATTTTCAGTTGATAATACTAAGACTCAAAATTTATTATTGAACAAACTGTTTGAAAAGGTTGCAGAGTTGGATTATGTGTCGCTGTTTTCTAGAATGCATCCAACTATAAATAAAAATGCTATAGAGCACACTACAAGCTTAGGCGATGTTGTGTATTTTGATTTTAAAGACAATATAGATGATATCTACGCTGCTATGCGTAAAGTGCATAGACGCGATATTCGTAAGTTGAAAAAATCGGAACTTGCATTAAAAATACATCGACAGGTTTCTAGTGAACATATTAGTGAGTTTAAACATATCTATGATTTGACAATGGACAAGCTTGATGCTGATGATTATTACTATTTCGATCAAGGTTTCTACGAAAAGATGTTTGCTAGTGATGATTTTCAAGCTTCATTATATACTGTTTATTCTGAAGATAAGGCTATTGCCTCAGCTATTATGATCCAAACAGATACATTTGGTGAATATCATTTAAGTGGCACGTTGCCAGAATTCTATAGAGAGCATCCAATGAAGTTGATTCTTGGTTGTGCAATGGAAGAAATGCATAGTATGGGTCTCAAATACTTTATTCTTGGTGGTGGTGTAGGGTCAACTCGAGACTCATTGTTTGATTTTAAACATGGTTTTGCTAGACGTTCTGCATCATTTTCTATAATGAAAAAAGTATTTGACCAAATAACTTATAAGAAATTATCTGAAAAGCATTTCAAAGCACTTAATATGAATGCTGAAAGCATAGAACAAGTTAATTATTTCCCACTTTATCGATATAGCAGGTAGATCTATGATAAATAATCAGTTCTCTCCTTGGCCAAGCTTTACTCAAATCGAGGCTGATGCGGTCAGTCAAGTATTATTATCCAACAAGGTAAACTATTGGACAGGTCAAGAATGTCGTCAGTTTGAGACTGAGTTCGCTGAATGGGCTGATAGTAAGTATGCAATTGCCATGGGCAATGGTACTTTAGCGTTAGACGTCGCCTTACAAGCATTAGAGATTGGCGCAGGCCATGAAGTAATCGTAACGCCGCGTACCTTTATTGCGAGTATCTCATCAGTCGTTAATGCGGGAGCAACCCCTGTTTTTGCAGATGTCGATGAGGCCACCGGTAATATCACCCCTAAGTCGATCGCGGCGGTATTGACGGATAAAACCAAAGCTATCGTCTGTGTACACTTGGCAGGTTGGCCTTGTGATATGGATGGCATTATGGCGTTGGCAGAACAGCATAATCTATATGTGATAGAGGACTGTGCTCAGGCACATGGTGCGCGCTATAAAGGTCGTAGCGTTGGTAGTATCGGGCATATCGGTGCGTGGAGCTTTTGCCAAGATAAGATTATGACCACGGGCGGTGAGGGCGGTATGGTCACCACCAATGATGAGCAGTTATGGCGTAAAATGTGGGCGTATAAAGACCATGGTAAAAGTTACGCCGCTGTCTATGAGACAGATCATGCACCAGGCTATCGCTGGTTGCATGAGAGCTTTGGCACCAATTGGCGCATGACTGAGATGCAAGCAGTGCTCGGTCGTATTCAATTAACGAGAATGCTTGATTGGACAGCCAAACGTACGGCCAATGCTCAAGCTATACTAGATGTCTGTGCAAAATGGGAAGCAAAAGGCTATTTGTCTGTACCAAAATTAGAAGAGTCAACCCAGTTTACAGATTCTACCCACGCCTATTACAAGCTCTACGTCTATGTGCAGTCAGATAGCCTACCGAAAGAGTGGTCACGAGATCGTATTATTCAAGAGATCAATGAATTAGGGGTTCCTTGTTTTTCAGGATCCGCCTCTGAGGTATATTTGGAAAAAGCATTTGATAATACAGGCTTACGTCCAGAGACGAGACTACCAGTTGCCAAGCAGCTTGGTGAAACCAGCTTGATGTTTCTCGTTCATCCAACGTTGACGGAAGAAGAGATTAAGCAAACGGTACAGGCGATTGATAGCGTATTTGCGAATATACATAACCAATAAGATATCAGCTATTGAGTTAAGTTAAATTTAGTTACGTTAATGCAAATTGATGTTTGACCCATAGTATTTATAAACCATTAGCTTTTATAATAAACCCTTTATAACCGA
>TARA_R100001369_G_scaffold82070_1_pt1 | contig 17383 bp, 18 predicted proteins | sample TARA_R100001369 | Tara Oceans TARA_R100001369 (sample SAMEA2621528) | marine metagenome | biome: marine biome (ENVO:00000447); feature: surface water layer (ENVO:00002042); material: "saline water (ENVO:00002010), including plankton (ENVO:xxxxxxxx)" | depth 5 m | reverse complement strand
GCGCCATTTCAAGTTGTCATTGTTCCGATATACAAGAATGATGAACAGTTTGCTATGATTTGTGAAAAAGTGGAGTCCATTATTAAAGAGTTAAAAGAATTAGGTATTAGTTATAAGTTTGATAAACGAACAACGCATAGGCCAGGTGCTAAATTTGCTCAGCATGAATTACAAGGTGTTCCTTTAAGAATTGCAATAGGTCCTAAAGATTTAGAAAATGAAACTGTAGAATTAGCGCGACGTGACACGCTTACAAAGTCTGTTGTAGAAATTTCCAGTATTTCGAGTACAATAAAGGGTTTATTAACTCAAATTCAAGATGAGTTATTTACTAAGGCTCTAAATTACAGAGATACACATGTTACTCAAGTTGAGGATTTTGAAGAATTTAAAACTGTTCTAGAATCAAAAACAGGTTTTATTTCTGCACATTGGGATGGGAGTTCAGAAACAGAACAAAAGATTAAAGAATTGACAAAAGCTACGATTCGATGTATTCCTATGGATAATAAACAGGAGGCTGGGAAATGTGTTTATAGTGGGCAACCATCAACCCAGCGCGTGCTTTTTGCTAAAGCTTATTAAAAATTTCTCAAAAAAAATATGTTAGTAGTTGCAACATTTAAAAATAGTTGTATTTTTGCATCCGCAATGGAAACATTGTAGGTTCATTTAAATAGTAAAATAACCAAATGGCCCGTTCGTCTATCGGCTAGGACGCATGGTTTTCATCCATGTAAGAGGGGTTCGATTCCCCTACGGGCTACAATTTTTAATAAGAAAAAATATAATGGCAAATCATAAGTCTTCTTTAAAAAGAATTAGAAGTAACGAAAAAAGACGTGTACTTAATAAATATCAGCATAAGACAACTCGTAATGCTATAAAGAAGTTACGTGAAATAACTGATGCAAAAGAGGCACAAGAAATGTTACCTTCTGTAATTAGTATGCTAGACAAGTTAGCTAAGAAAAATGTTATACATTCTAATAAAGCTGGTAACTTAAAGTCTCAGTTAACTAAATTTGTAGCTGCAATATAATTTTGTAGATACTTACGACAATATTTAAAGTCTTTCCTTTTTGGAGAGACTTTTTTGCGTACAATAATTTATTATTAAACATAAAAAAACCTTGAATTATTAATTCAAGGTTTTTGTTTTATACTATTTGATTAATTTATTACCCGTTCATAGAGATTAGGAACTCTTCATTGTTTCTAGTTTGTTTGAAACGGTCATTAATGAACTCCATTGCTTCAACAGGATTCATATCCGCTAGATACTTGCGCATCACCCACATTCTTTGAATGGTATTAGCATCTAAAAGAATATCATCTCTACGTGTGCTAGATGACGTTAAATCAATAGCAGGGAATATACGACGGTTAGATATTTTACGGTCTAATTGTAGCTCCATATTACCTGTACCTTTGAATTCTTCAAAGATAACTTCATCCATTTTAGAGCCTGTTTCGGTAAGTGCTGTAGCGATTATAGTTAAAGAGCCACCATTTTCAATATTACGAGCAGCACCAAAGAAACGTTTCGGTTTATGTAAAGCATTAGCATCAACACCACCAGAAAGAATTTTTCCAGATGCTGGTTGTACAGAGTTATAAGCTCTAGCTAAACGTGTAATTGAGTCTAAAAGAATTACCACGTCGTGGCCGCATTCTACAAGACGTTTTGCTTTTTCTAAAACAATATTTGCAATCTTAACGTGCTCGTGTGCTTCTTTATCAAATGTAGAAGCAATAACTTCACCACGTACATTTCGTTGCATATCTGTTACTTCTTCAGGACGTTCATCAATCAATAATATCATTTGATAAACCTCAGGATGATTCGCTGCAATTGCATTTGCAACATCCTTAAGTAGCATTGTTTTACCAGTCTTAGGCTGAGATACAATCATACCACGTTGTCCTTTTCCTATTGGAGCAAACAAATCCATAATACGCGTAGAGATAGTTGCTTGCTTCTCAGCTAGATTAAATTTCTCTTGTGGAAATAAAGGGGTTAAATGCTCAAAAGCAACTCTGTCTCTAACAACATTTGGGCTTTGACCGTTAATTTTACTAACTTTTATTAATGGAAAATATTTCTCACCTTCTTTCGGTGGACGTACTTGTCCTAATACGGTATCACCGACTTTTAGTCCAAATAATCTAATTTGTGATTGCGATACATAGATATCATCTGGTGATGATAGATAATTATAATCCGAAGATCTTAAAAACCCATAACCATCTTGCATAATATCTAATACCCCTTCACTTTCAATAATAGCATCAAATTCAAAATCTGGCTCGCGGTAACGATTTCTGCTATCCTTATTACCATTGTTTTTTGAATTGTTGTTATGTGTGTTTCCGTCTTTAGAACGAGGTTGCCTGTTGTCGTTGTTCTGAGGACGTCTTTTGTCATCATTACGAGGATTAGGTCGTTTTTGCTCTTGTTTAGGATTATCTTGTTTATCGTTAGAAGGTTTGCGTTCTTGAGGTTTTGGTTTTCTCGGTTTACGCTCTTCTGTTTTTTGTTCTTCTGCTTTTGGTTCTTCTGCTTTTGGTTCCTGAGGTTTAACTTCTTCTTTTTTGTCAGAAAATTCTAAAGATTTTTGCTCTTTGTTTTCTTTTGGTTTTTGCGGAACTCTAGCACGCTTTTGAGGAGGTTTGTTTTGTGACTTTGGTTCAGAAGTTGTTTCTGTTGCCACGTTAGCTTTTACGGCTTCTGGATTTGCAGCTTGATAATCTAAAATTTGATAAACCAAGTCTAATTTTTTTTGTGTACGGTATTTAGGTACATTTAGTTGTTTAGCTATCTCCTGTAATTCAGGAAGTTTTTTAGCTTTTAACTGAGAAATTTCAAACATTTTTATGTAGTATAATGTATTATAATTTGATATTATTAATTCAATGTTTTCTAGATGAAATAAAAAAGAAAAAAAGTGAGATTAATTTGGAAGATTTAGAACAATGCAACTCAGTGCGTTATTTTGCTCTGTTGCAATAATACAATTTTATTTTAAAATAAAATCTATCTTTTTAAAAAATAAACTCCTAGTTTTGCAATGCTTTTGATATAAAGTTATGATTCAACGGATACAAACACTCTATTTAATATTAGCTACTGGGATTTCAGCAGGTCTAATATTTGTCTTTCATTTATGGAGTAACGATGAAAGTGTTAACATATTTGCCTTAGATAATTACACTTGTTTATGTCTGTTTTTAGGTTCAGCTTTATTATCGTTAATTTCAATTTTTAGTTTTAAAAACAGGAAATCTCAATTTGTGTTGGGACGACTCAATATAATATTAAACTTTATTTTACTAGTTATTTTTGTAACTCAGTCTCTAAACTTATCTGGAGAAACTAATGTTTCTGAGAATGGTATTGGGATGCTTCTTCCTATTTTTTCTATTGTGTGTTTAGTCTTGGCTAACAAGGCTATTAAAAAGGACGAAGATCTCGTAAAATCTGTAGATCGATTACGATAAACCTAGAATCTTAATTAGTGCAAAAAACCCAGACGCTGCCGTCTGGGTTTTTTATTTTATCGTTTTTCAAATTCAATCACTTCTAAGTCTTTAATTGTTTTTCCGTCAATTTTAAAACGGAGCATCGTTCTAATATTATGAAATCCATGTTTGCCAACTGCACCAGGATTCATGTGTAACACGTTTAGTTTTTTATCTGGCATTACTTTTAGAATATGGGAATGTCCACAAATAAATATATCTGGCGGATTAGTTGTTAATTCATCTCTTACCCGATTATTATATTTTGGCGGATAGCCACCAATATGTGTGATCCAAATATCCATCTTCTCGCACATAAACCTATTATGAAGCGGAAATTCAGTTCTAGCCTTAGCGTCATCTATATTTCCATAGACTGCTTGTAGTGGTTTTAGTTTTTTAATGCGGTCTGTTACTTCTAAATCACCAATATCACCAGCATGCCATACTTCATCGGCTTGCTTAACGTGTTTAAGTATACTATCATCAATGTAGCTGTGTGTGTCTGATAGGAGAAGTATTTTTTTCATTTTATGCCAAACTTGATTTGATAGCTCTTTCCGAAAACCCGGAAATCTCATTATTAATTTTTTAGCATTTCTTTAGTAACTAAAAAAGGTATCTTTGTCCTTTCACAAAAGTAATATTTCTATTGCGATATTTTATAGAACTTTCATATAATGGTAAAGCTTATCATGGTTGGCAGAACCAGCCCAATGCAATTTCTGTACAAGAGGTTTTAGAGAATGCATTAAGTACTGTTTTAAATGAACCTGTTGCAGTAGTTGGTGCAGGTAGAACTGATGCAGGTGTGCACGCCTGCCAAATGTTTGCGCATTTTGATTTTGAAGATATTCTAGAGTCTAAAGATTTGATTTATAAACTAAATTCTTTTTTGCCTAGAGATGTGGCTACTTCTAAAGTATTTAGTGTCCTCCCAGAGGCTCACGCTAGGTTTGATGCATTAAGTAGAACGTATAATTATAAGATTTCAACAGTAAAGAATGTGTTTAATTATGACTATGCTCATAAGGTACATTTGCCTTTAGATATGGACGCCATGAATGCTGCTTGTCAAATCCTATTTAACTATAAAGATTTTCAATGCTTTTCTAAAGTTCATACTAGTGTAAAAACGTATAATTGTGATATAAAAGAAGCATTTTGGTCTCAACATTCAAACCAGCTTATATTTACAATTAGGGCAGATCGTTTTTTGCGTAATATGGTAAGAGCGATAGTAGGGACGATGGTTAATATCGGATTAGGAAAGATTAAACCTGAAGATTTACATGATATAATTAATTCAAAAGATAGAGGGAAAGCGGGTACTTCTGTCTCAGCACACGGATTATACTTAACTGAAATTATATACCCAGAAAACATAAAACTAGAAGATTAACTTATTAATATTCTGAGTTATTTGAGAAAAATTTACTGAACCGAGTTCAGCATAATTATGACAAAAGAAAAGAAAAAGATATTTGACGTTTCGTTATTTAAACGTCTTTTGTATTACATAAAACCCTATCGTACGGTTTTTGTGATTTCTTTATTCTGTGTTGTTGGCCTAGCTTTATTTGGAGCATTTAGACCTTATATTCTAAAAGAAGCTATTGATGTTAAAATTGCCAATAGACAATACAATGGTTTTGTTTTTTATATACTTATAATGCTAGGACTTCTTGTTCTAGAAGTTATATGTCAATTATTATTTATTTATTATGCTAGTTGGTTGGGTCAGTCTGTGGTGAGAGATATTCGTGTAAAGTTGTTTCGTCATATGCTTAAATTCAAAATGACTTATTTCGATAAATCTTCAGTTGGAGTACTTATTACAAGAGCTGTCACAGATATGGAGCGTATAGCCGATATATTTGGACAAGGTCTTTTTATGATATTTAGCGATATTTTAAAAATGGTAGTTGTTGCTGGCATTATGTTGGCTATGAATTGGAAAATCAGTCTATTAGTATTTGTGGCGCTGCCAATAATAATTTTAGCAACAAAGATTTTTCAAAAGTATATGAAACGTGCTTTTGAAGATGTACGTACAGAAGTGTCTAATCTAAACTCATTTGTACAAGAGCGGGTTACAGGCATGAAGATCTTACAATTATTTACACGTGAGGAGACGGAGTACAAAAAATTTAAGTCTATTAATGAAAGACACAAAAACGGTTGGCTAAAAACGGTTTGGTATAACTCTATTTTCTTCCCAATTGCTGAATTTGTTTCCTCATGCACCTTAGCAACTGTTATTTTAGTTGGTGGTTATAATATAGTATCACAAGGTTCTATTACAACCTTAGGTGATTTAATTGCTTTTACGATGTTTATTCCTATGCTGTTTAGGCCTTTATATCAAATAGCAAATAAGTTTAACACGCTACAGATGGGTATGGTCGCAGCAGATCGTGTATTTAAAGTATTAGATACAACTTCTAATATTGATAATACAGGTTCTTTAGAGCCAAAAAACTTTAGAGGTGACATAGAATTTGATAAGGTAAGATTCTCATACGTTAAAGATGAGGAAGTTCTAAAAGGTATTTCGTTTAATGTTAAAGCAGGTGAAACTGTTGCAATTGTTGGAGCTACAGGAGCAGGGAAATCTACAATTATTAACTTACTCAATCGTTTTTATGAGATAGACTCAGGAGTTATAAAAGTTGATGAAATTGATATAAAGGACATTGCGTTAAGTTCTTTACGAGACCATATAGCTGTTGTGTTGCAAGATGTATTCTTATTCGCTGATACAGTTCTTAATAACATCACCTTAAATAATCCAAACGTTTCGGAAACTGATGTTATAAATGCAGCCAAGGCCATTGGGATAGATGAATTTATAACAAGCCTACCTTGTGGCTATCATTATAACGTTAAGGAGCGTGGTGTAATGTTGTCTTCTGGTCAGCGCCAGTTAATTTCATTTTTAAGAGCTTACGTTACAAATCCGAGTATTTTAATTTTAGATGAAGCGACGTCTTCTGTAGATTCGTATTCAGAACAATTAATACAAGATGCAACAGATAAAATAACAAAGGATAGAACATCTATTGTAATTGCGCATAGATTAGCAACCATTCAACAAGCGGATAAAATAATTGTTATGGATGCTGGTAAAATTGTTGAAATTGGTACGCATAAATCTCTTCTCGAAAAAGAGAGCGGTTACTATAAAAACCTTTATGAAGTTCAGTTTTTAAAGGCTGAGGCAGTTTAATTAGGTATAGAATCCATAGCAGCTTTTTGGGCTTCTATTGTTGCTTTTTGAGATTCTATAATTTGTTGAATAAACGCACTATCCTTAAATAACATAGCCATAACAAACCCTAATATAATAATGGCTATCATTATTACTATTATAATTCCAAAAAAGAATAGCGTTCGTAAAATTAGTCCACTTACAGATAATTTGTACATGCGTTTATAGCAATATCCAAAATAAGCCATTTGAAGAAAAATACTTGCTGTACCTAAAATGCTACTAGGTAAGCTAAGTACTAAAAGTGCAATATTTAAAAAAGAACTCACTAAAGAAAATTGCGCCATAATATACATAGCCATAACTACATGTTCTGTATAGTTAAATTCTTTTCTATTAATAAAAACAAGTCTCGATAATAGCGCATATAATGGAATTAGAAGTACCATTGTTATTGAGTAATACTCTTGAATAGCGTTAACGATTTTAATCGTTGTCTCCTGCTGTGCTTCAACGCTAACTGCAGACATTTCTGTCATTGCATTAGGAAAAAACTTATTTAAAACAATAATATAAATACCACCAACTGTTAATGCTAGAGCCAAGTAACTTATTGGGTTAACATAGCGTCTCCGAACACCTTCTACATAACCACCAATAACAATTTCTGGTTTTTTAAAAAGGTCAATAAGCGTTCTTAGAAGTTTGTTGTCATAATTAAAAAAAGTTTCGGTAATATGTTCAAAAATATTTTTGAAAGTTAAGCGGTGTCTAATCACTTTTGCACCGCAACTGTTGCAAAATTCGCTATCAGTAGAAAGTTTAGTATTACAGTTCTTACACTTCATTATACAGCAGTTGTAAATTGTTCTGTATTTATATACATGACTATAAGTACAATAATTGAAAAAAGAAGAGTAGCTATAATGATCATCAACCCAAGTACAATAAGCATCAGTAAATAATGACCAACGGTTGTCCAAAACGACGTTTCAAAAACACGTTTTAAAACATAGAAAAAGTAAATAAATGTAAAAAACGTTACAAAATATGATATCGAAAAATAGTTAAAACCTAATCCTAAAAATAGGATATTTATAACTGCTGAAATAATTACAACTTGCGCGCCATAGTAGAGGTTAATCACAATGTGCTCAGTAAAATTAAAACGTCGTATGCCTAAAAGCAAATAGGTTATCCAAGTTGAAAATGCAGAAAAAGGAATACTTAGTGTGTAAAACAAACTTTGCGAACTATTAAAGTTGTCTATATTATTGAGACTCTCGTTAAAGAAAGGATTGTTTTCTTGACCTGGCATTTTTGCAATTTCTTCTAAGAGGACCATCTTATAGAGCTCAGGGTCGTTAAAAACGTTAGTCATAAAAAAAAACTGAATTCCCAAAAGTGTTAATCCAATAGCAAAATATTGAATAACACCAATGTACTTTTTTCTTGTACCACTAATGAATCCATTAATAACCATATCTGGCTTTGTTAATAAATGGATTAGTGTTTTTAAAAGTCTGTTATCAATAGATAGGAATTCTTCGTTAACTTGTTCAACTAAAACTTTAGGTTTTAAACGGTTCTGAATTATTTTTGCGCCACATTCATCACAAAATTTTTGAGCTTCATTTAATGCTTTATGACAATTTTTACAATTCACTAGGCTAAGTCTTCTTTAATTTTGGTGGTTAGCTCATCAGTATCTTTAAATATGACAAATTCACCCCCTTTTATATAAGAAATTTGGCCTGTTTCTTCACTTACACAAAGTGCTAATGCATCTGTTTTTTCAGTAATACCAACAGCTGCTCTATGTCGTAAACCAAAACGTTCTGGAATATTTTTTTCGTTATTAACAGGAAGGATTACACGTGTTGCTTTTACGACATTATTATCTATAATAATTGCACCATCGTGCAATGGGCTATTTTTAAAAAAGATACTTTCAATTATCGGTTGTGAGACAAGGATGTTCATTTCATCTCCAGTGTTTGTTAGAAAGTCTAAGTTATTATTGCGCTCAATAACGATTAAAGCACCTGTGTTTGTAGTTGCCATTCTGTTACAAGCGTTAATAATAGCATCTACGTCTGTAGATGTTTGATCTTCATTTTTTAAGAACTTAAAATTCTTAAATATATTTCTTTTTCCACCTATGTTAGTTGATCCAACCATTAGTAAAAACTTTCTAATTTCTGGCTGAAAGACAACTATCAGTGCAATAATACCAACTTTCATAAAGCCGTTAAAGATGCCGTATAGCATTCTCATATTAAGATAGTCGGTGACTTGCCAAGCAACATATATAATAAGAATACCAATAAAAATATTAATGGCAACAGTACCTTTTACGAGTTTGTAAATATAGTAGAGTAGAATTGCAACGAGGAAGACATCAACGAAATCTATAAATCTAAAATCCCAAAGTTGTAAGTTCTCCAAATGGTTAGTCTTTTTGCTAATTTATGAATTTATGTTTAGTAGATGCAAAAAATGATAATGATTAATTGAGACCTCTCAGGTTTTCAAAACCTGAGAGGTCTGTTATTTAGTAAATGAATTCGTTCGAGTTAATTTTGATTTTGTCCGATTCAAGCTTTGATAATTTTGATTTTACTGCAATGTAATCTTGAAAACTTAGACTTTCTTCAAAACATAAATTCAAAGCAATTTCAGTTATTTTTAGTTCACTAGAAATTGAAGTAGTGTTATCAATTAATTCTAAAAATGAAATGATTTCAGTTTGAAATGTATTAATGTTTTTTTGATTAATTTTTAATGATAATTCTGTAAAACTTAAAGAGTCGTTCAGTTTTACGCCTAAATGTTTTGGAATGATTCCTAATAAATCTATTGTATCGACTTCGGGTTCGGAAAGTTGATAATAAACATCCGTAAACTCAACAAACCCTAAACTACCAATACTAGTATTATTACAGGTAAAATAATTCTTGGCATCTTTATTCTTATGTAGCTCTGCATTACGTTTTTTGTCTTGTAAGAATTTAATATGCGGAATGGCTTGTTTTAAGGTTAGTCGTTTATCTACATTTACCAGCCAATTGGTACTAATTATTAAGTTTTTTCTATTTAATAACGAGGAATCTGGTTGCGTTTGATCATAAAAAACATAAGCAGGCGAAACATCTAAAACTTCTGTAATATCTGTATTTTTAATTTCTGGTAATTGTAAAACGCGTTCATTATTGCAGCTGAAACAAGAAACAAGAATTAAAATAATAAGATAGCGCATAGTTTAGCTAGTTTTCAATTGATTAAAAAGTGTGACGCATTCCATAGCCTCTTTCACATCATGGGCACGCAAAATAGAAGCACCTTTTTGTAACGCAACCATATGAAGTGCAGTTGTACCATTTAGGGCTTGTTCTGCTGTTGTACCAAGTGCTTTATAAATCATAGATTTTCGAGATACACCTCCAAGCATTGGTTTGTCTAATATTTTTAGTAATTCAAAATTGTTTAATAATTTATAATTCTGTTCTAAGGTTTTCGCAAATCCAAAGCCTGGATCTATAATAATATCATTAATTTTTTCAGCATGTGCAGCGGCAATCCGATCGGCAAAATAAGAAATAATGTCTTTCATTAAGTCGTCATAATCTGTTTGTTGTTGCATGGTTTTAGGAGTTCCTCTTAGATGCATCATTACATAAGGCACACTTAACTTACCTACTGTTGCTAGCATAGTATCATCGAGTTTTCCGGCAGAAATGTCATTTATTAGTGCAGCACCAACTTCAATAGCTTTTTTAGCGACTTTGCTTCTAAAAGTATCCACAGAAATTAAAGTTTCAGGGAAATACTTCAGGATTAATTTAACAACCGGAATGACACGATTTAATTCTTCATTCACACTTACAAAATCAGCACCAGGTCGCGAGCTGTAACCACCAATATCTATAAAAGTAGTATTATGTTTTAGCATGGTTTCAACTTGATTTAAAATATCAGCTTCATCTTTGTATTTGCCACCATCATAAAACGAATCTGGAGTTACATTAAAAATCCCCATCACTTTTGGTGTAGATAAATCTATGAGTTGGCCTTTGCAATTGATTGTCATTTTATAGAATAAGGTTCAAAATTTAAAGTTCAAAGTTATTAACATAATACCAAACTTATAAGTCGTTTTCAAATCATTGAAGACTGAACTTTGAATTTTGAACTATTTAAGCGAAATTTACGCAAATTTTAATTGAACTAAATGCAGAATACTTCAAAAGAATACGATGTTGTTATTGCTAGATGTAGAACTCTTTTTGTAAATAAGATGGGTGATTATGGTAGCGCATGGAGAATATTAAGATTGCCATCTCTTACTGATCAAATATTTATTAAAGCACAGCGCATTAGAAGTTTGCAGCAAAACGCTGTTAGAAAAGTAGATGAAGGTGAAGTTAGTGAGTTTATAGGTATTATAAATTATTCGTTAATGGCATTAATACAGCTAGAAAAAGGCGTAGTTGAACAGCCAGATTTAAATACCGAAGAAGCTGCAAAACTATATGATGAAAAAATAGCAGTAACAAAGCAGCTGATGTTAGATAAGAACCATGATTATGGCGAAGCTTGGAGAGATATGCGTGTAAGCTCTTTAACGGATTTAATATTACAAAAGTTACTACGTGTTAAGCAGATTGAAAATAATGCTGGTAAAACTATAGTTAGTGAAGGTATTGATGCTAATTACCAAGACATGATTAATTATGCGATTTTCGCTATGATTCATTTAGATGAGTCAAAATAATAATATTTAAATAAAAAAAAGTCTATGAAATATCTCGTTCATTTAAGTCGAATATTTGTTGGAATTCTATTTATAATATCAGGATTTATAAAATTAAACGATCCTCTTGGTTTCTCATACAAACTACAAGAATACTTTGGTGTAGATGTTTTAAATATGGAATTCCTTATTCCTTATGCGCTTGGTATTTCTATAATTGTTGTTGTTTTTGAAGTTGTTTTGGGTGTCTTTCTACTCGTTGGCTACAAGCCAAAGTTTACAGTTTGGAGTTTGTTAGCTATGATTGTATTCTTTACATTTCTAACATTTTATTCAGCTTATTTTGATAAGGTTAAAGATTGTGGTTGTTTTGGTGATGCTTTAAAATTGACACCATGGGAGAGTTTTACTAAAGATATTGTTCTATTATTTTTTATTTTAATCTTATTCTTCGGGATAAAACATATTAAGCCTATTTTTTCAAAGTTACCGACATCAATAATAGCATTATTAAGTTTCGTGTTGTCTTTGTGGTTTGGTTACCATGTGTTAATGCACTTGCCATCTATAGATTTTAGAGCTTATAAGATAGGAGCTAATATTCAAGAAGGAATGATTGTGTCAGAAAATGCACCTAAACCTATTTTAGAATATACTTGGACGTTTAACGTTAATGATGAGGAACAAGAGTTTGTGACCAACGGAAGTTATCCAAGTGTAGATGGTGAATATGTTGGTGTAGAAACAAAAACTATAGACGAAGGTTATATTCCGCCAATTCAAGATTTCTCAATAGAATCTGATGATGAGGATTTAACATCTTATTTCTTAGAAAAAGATAAACTTGTTATTGTTGCTATGTATGCTATTTCTACTAGTGAATCTGAAGGTGTGGCTAAATTAAAAACGTTTACAGATAGTGCTATAAAAAATGGATATACTGTTATTGGTTTAACATCTTCTGGTAGTGATGATAAAGCTCAAATAAAAGCAGGTTATAATCTTAATTTTGATTTTTATCTATGTGATGAAAAAGTGATTAAAACCGTTGTTAGAGCCAACCCTGGAATCGTAATTCTAAATAAAGGAACAGTCATAAATAAGTCACATTGGAACGATATAGATGATATAGCGCTTTAATTTGATATCATATCTTACAAATAAACTACTATACGCCTTCATCACTTTAATTGGTGTGATCACTGTTATTTTCTTTTTATTTACAATTCTACCTGGTGATCCGGCAAAAATGATGTTAGGGCAAAATCAAACAGCAGAACAAGTAGAGGCTGTAAAACAGAAATATGGATTCGATAAACCTTTAGGTACTCAGTTTTTATATTACTTAAATGATCTGTCTCCAATTTCGTTTCATTCTAACACACCAAAAGATTACACGTATTTAAGTGCTAATAAATATACTGCTACTGAGCTATTTAGCATTGGTAATACAACAACGGTTATAAAAACACCCTACTTACGAGAATCGTTTACTAAACAAGGTAAAAAAGTAACTGATATTATTGGTGAAACTATTCCAAATACATTTGTTTTGGCAATCTCAGCTATTGTTATAGCTATTATTTTAGGCATTATTTTCGGAATCATTTCAGCACTTTACAAAGATACTTGGATAGATAAAACTATACAGATTTTAAGTACACTTGGTATGAGTGTACCCTCTTTTTTTAGTGCTATTCTATTTGCTTGGTTATTTGGGTTTGTATTGCATGAATACACAAATTTAGAAATGACAGGTAGTTTATATGAGTTAGACGATTTTGGCGAAAAGATGACCATTAAGTGGAAGAATTTAATCCTTCCTGCAATAGTTTTAGGAATAAGACCATTGGCTGTAGTTATTCAGTTAATGCGAAACTCATTATTAGAAGTATTAAATCAAGATTACATAAGAACAGCAAGAGCTAAGGGTTTAAGCGAATTTCAGGTCATAAAAAGTCATGCTGTGAAAAACGCCTTAAATCCAGTAATAACAGCAATTTCTGGTTGGTTTGCATCTATGTTAGCGGGTGCTGTTTTTGTAGAATATATTTTTGGTTGGAATGGTTTGGGTAAAGAAATAGTCAATGCTCTTAATACATTAGACTTACCTGTAATAATGGGAGCCGTTTTAGTAATTGCTATAATCTTTATAACCATCAATATTTTTGTAGACATCATATATGCTTGGCTAGACCCGAGGGTTAAATTGTCTTAACAATATCATCACTGCGATTCATTCAATTTTCTTCTTTATTATATTATTTTTGTATTTACAAATTAATAGAATTCAATACACGTTTATTATGAGAAAAAATATAGTAGCTGGAAACTGGAAGATGAACAATGATTTAAAAGCCACAAGTAAGTTGGTAAAACAAATCAGAAAATCAATAAAAAAAACAGACTTAAAAAATACCAGAGTTATTATTGCTCCTACATTTGTAAATCTTACAATGGCAGTAAAACGCTCAAAAAAATCTAAATTAGAAGTTGCAGCACAGAATATGCATCAAGCAGAGAATGGTGCCTTTACAGGCGAAATTTCGGCTAATATGTTAAAGAGTGTTGGTGTTAACATAGTTGTTTTGGGACACTCAGAAAGACGTGCTTATTTTGGTGAGACTGACGCGTTATTGGCAGAAAAAGTAAATGCAGCTTTAGCACATAAACTAGAAGTTATTTTCTGTTTTGGAGAAGAATTGGCAGATCGTAAAGCAGGAAAACAAGAAACTGTTGTCGAAAGCCAAATTAAAAATGCGCTTTTTCATTTAGAAGCAACTGCTTTTAAAAAGATAGTTTTAGCCTACGAGCCTGTTTGGGCTATAGGTACAGGTGAAACAGCAAGTCCGGAGCAAGCGCAAGACATGCATGCTTTTATCAGAAAAACGTTGGCGGACAAATACGGAAACGATATTGCAAATAACGTTTCTATCCTTTATGGAGGTAGCGTAAAGCCAGAAAATGCTCAAGAAATTTTCTCAAAACCAGATGTAGATGGTGGTCTTATTGGTGGAGCAGCACTAAAAGCTGAAGACTTTTATGAGATTGTAAACGCATTTTAGTGCGTTACCACAATGGTCGTGCTATTCGCTATATTTTTTTTGCTTTTATAATAGTAAAAAAGGATGCCGTTTCTATTGCTAACGGACTCTCTAATGATAAGTGCGCTAATGGTACAATTAGTTAACAGTCAATCAAAATTTATAAACTATAATGTCTAATAACTTATATATTGGCTACGAGTTTAAAGTAGAGCCATTACAACCAGGTACAGAAATACTTATAGCCGAGTTAGGTTATGCAGGTTTTGAAAGTTTTGTAGAAAACCCAGAAGGTGCGACAGCATATATACAAAAAGAAGAGTGGAACGCCTCTATTTTAGATAACATACAAATTTTAGGTTCAGATGAATTTAAAATCACTTATAAGTTTAATGAAATTGAGCAAACCAATTGGAACGAAGAATGGGAAAAGAACTTTAAACCAATCATTGTAGACGAATTGGTAACTGTGCGTGCTCCATTCCATGAGCAACCAAAGACCAAATACGATTTAATTATAGAGCCAAAGATGAGTTTTGGTACAGGCCATCATGAAACTACTCACATGATGATTCAGCATATTTTAAAAAATGATTTTAAAGGAAAATCAGTTTTAGATATGGGTTGTGGTACAGGTGTTTTAGCAATTTTAGCAGAGAAAGTTGGTGCTACTCAGCTCGATGCTATAGATATTGATAATTGGTGCTATCTCAATAGTATTGAAAACGTAGAACGCAATAATTGTAAAAACATATCCGTGTTTGAAGGAGACGTTTCATTGCTTCAAAATCAAAAATATAATACTATTATAGCAAATATTAATAGAAATATCTTACTTCAAGATATACCAACTTATGCTAAGCATTTAACTAAAAAAGGTTCACTATTTCTAAGTGGTTTTTATGACGATGACCTTAAGCTAATAAAAGAAAATTGCTCTGAAAACGGTCTAGTTTTTAAAGATAAAATTCTAAGAAACAAGTGGGTAGCTGCTAAGTTTATTATTAAATAATTCTTATCTATTCAATTAAATAATTGAGGTATTTACAATTAATTATAATAATTTAACACAATTAATTTAAAATGTGTGGTTTTCCCGTAACACAAAGTGTTTTTTTCAGATTACCTTTATTGCAAATAATATTATTTTAATTGTAGTGATTACCTGTAAATATTTACCCAAATATTAGCCTAGGACGAACTACGCCATTGTTTACGTAAACTCAATTTAATTTTTAACCTAAAAAATTTAAAACAATGAAAAATGTTAAAATAATTGCACTAGTATCTCTACTAGGAATCTTCGCCTTTACAGCCTGTGAAAAAGACAATGCTATAGATGATGTTTCAAGTTTAAATGAAGATGTTATAATTAATATGAACGAACTAGGGAGTAGATCCCAAGTTACTGATATTGATTTATTGAATTCAATTAAGTCCTTAGATATTGATGCAGGAATAGTTTCAATAGGAGATTTTCATTTACCAGATGGTACAATAGAAGAAAGAATCTTTATTGGAAGCGATATTAATTTTACGAGAAGGGAGTTAAACAAACTTATTGATGCTAGTTCTGGTATAATGAAACAGTACAGAACCTTTAATTTAGTAGCAGAAAGTAACCAAACTATTAATATTCTCGGTTATACAGGAGGTAGCCAAGCATTATCTAGTAAAGCACGTACAGCTTTAACTAGAGCAGTTGCTAATTACAATAACATAAGTAATATGACGCTAGACTTTAATTTAACGTTTGGTACTAATTTCCAAGCAGCAGATATGGTTGTATATGATAATACAGTTAATAATCCTGGAGGTACAGGAGGTGTTGCGGGATTTCCAAATTCTAATGGACAACCAAATAAGTTTGTTCAGATTTATGGTATAGAGCAATTTTCAACTAATGTTAACGAGCACGTTATTACACATGAGGTAGGACATTCAATTGGTTTTCGACATTCAGATTGGTTTGACCGTTTAAGCTGTCCTTCAAGTTCTCAAGGCAATGAGGGTACAGGTTCTGATGGTGCTATTAATGTGCCTGGAACACCTACAGGTAGAGACTTAACATCAGTTATGCAAGCATGTTTCTCTACAAGTGTAAGTGGAAACTTTAATAATAATGATATAACGGCTTTAGAGTTTATGTATCCAGCAGTTGTAGCTGGTCCTTGCGACGGAGTATCTGAGTGGCAAAGTGGAGTCAATTATAGTGTAGGAAGTCTTGTAACCTATTTTGGTAATCTTTATGAGCGGACTTTTAGTGGTTGGAGTTTTGAAGGACCATGTAACTAAAAACTTTATGTCATAAGAAAAGACAGCGAAACTTTATTCTAACTTACTAACCATTGATGGGTTGTTTAAATAAATTTAAACAACCCATTTTTTTTAACCGTTTTTGATAATAGAACGTAATGATATTGGGAAGATTTTGAAATAATATCTGTCATATCATTATAATAAACTTTAACACACTAATAAGATCTAAAACATAAGCTTTTTCGTTTAACTAAAAAATATTTTTTTTAAGTTTGCTTAAATGATATTACCAAAATGAATTTTCAACAGAAAGGGCAAGTAGAATTATTGTTAGAGGAAGCGGTTTCAAATCAAAATGAAATTGTCTTGTTTAATGATGACGTCAATACTTTTGATTATGTTATTGAGACATTGGTTTATGTTTGCGAGCATACGTCATTACAAGCAGAACAGTGTGCAATGCTAGTGCACTACAAAGGTAAATGTACAGTTAAGACAGGCTCTTATGACGATTTAGAGCCACGTTGTTCCAAGCTTTTACAAGCTGGCCTTAGTGCCGAGATTATTTAAAAGAATTTAGAAACTGAAAGTCTT
>TARA_R100001369_G_scaffold90306_1_pt1 | contig 17416 bp, 13 predicted proteins | sample TARA_R100001369 | Tara Oceans TARA_R100001369 (sample SAMEA2621528) | marine metagenome | biome: marine biome (ENVO:00000447); feature: surface water layer (ENVO:00002042); material: "saline water (ENVO:00002010), including plankton (ENVO:xxxxxxxx)" | depth 5 m | reverse complement strand
CTCCTCCCAATACTGTAGCAGCAAGATCTCTGTTGTCCCAACCGTTGTACTTATATTCATCATATGCCTCCTTGGCCAAGCCTGCCAACAGACTTGAAGTTACGGCACCGGCAATTCTCCAATAGCGGTTACCTCCAGAAAAGCCATCCGCAATATCTGCTCCTATAGCCCCACTTAAGGTACCGGCCATAAAATGTTTCACCTTATCCTGTTCCAGTTGTGCGTACAGCGGCAATGCGCATAAAAAAAAGATAATACCTACTATAATAGTCCTCATCGGCCACAAAGATACTAATGCCGAGACAAATACTATCTGATTGGCGTTTTTATAAAATTTGTATCTTAACAACAGTATTAACAATACGAAAAAAAATGAATTCCAACTATACCCGCATATTTTCAGGTAGTTTTATTTCTGTTCAGACCATAGTTAATCAACTAAGGGAAATTGGCATAGTACCAGTGATAAAGGATGAATCGGAATCCGGAAGGTTGGCAGGTTTTGGATCTGCCATTCAAGGGAACCAAGAGATCTATGTCCATGCCGATGAGCTGGGAAAAGCGCAAAGTATTGTCCAAAAAGTTATTGGTGACTAAAGGAATATATTGCCAAGAAATTTCTTATGAAACATTCTTGACCCTATAATTCGTAGAAATAGCCAACTCATAGTTTGCGGAATATCAACTTCAAGGATTTTCTTTCACCAACACCAAGCATTCAATACTTGTATAACCTCCTAGAATTCACTACTTTTAGATATCGTAATATTTAGTTTTTTATCTCCCCTGTATTTAAACGATTACAAATTTTCCCCTCGCAATTAAACAGTCCTTATTAAAAACAAAGCCAACCTATCATCAAACATAGGTTGACGCATTGCAACGTTTTGGAAATCCAAAATGGACCTAACGGCATCAACATAAAACATTAACGTCATGAAAACAAAATTAAGTTTGTCCATATTCTTGATAGTGCTATTGGCTTTAGCCTATTTTTGGACGCCTCAAACCTCTCCAAAGGTATTGGAGGTAACACAGGAAGCCAGTTTTTACTCCATGAAATGTACTGTGGCCAAATTCCTATTAAGCAATGTGGATACCACCCAACAAATTGCACCGCTGTTCGAGAACCTAGGTAATTTACATTTCGGCATAAGCACAAAAGACCAAAAGGCCCAAGCTTATTTTGATCAGGGCGTAAAACTTACCTATGCTTTTAACCATGCCGAAGCCCACCGTTCGTTTATGGAAGCATCTCGACTCGACCCAAAGGCTGCCATGACCTATTGGGGACAGGCCTACGCATTGGGCCCCAATATAAACGACCCCATGCCGGATGACGAGCGCAGAAAAAAATCTTATGAAGCAATATTAAAAGCCAAAAACCTGTCCCAAAACAGTTCTCCCAAGGAAAAAGCTTTAATAGAAGCTTTGACCCACAGATATAGCGGTGATTTAACTAAAGAAATTTCAGAATTGAACATGGCCTATATGAGTGCCATGGAAAAAGTAGTGGAAGCATTTCCAGAGGACGCCCATATACAGACCTTGTACGCTGCATCAATTATGAATACCATGCCTTGGAATTATTGGGACAATGATGGCAACCCAGCTCCCAATACACTAAAGGGAAAAGCTGCCTTAGAGCGTGCAATGATCCTGAATCCCGACCATCCAGGAGCCCATCATTATTATATTCATATGGTGGAGCTTCCCAAACCAGACCTCGCCAATCCCAGTGCGGACAAACTAGGGTCCCTAATGCCAGCAGCAGGCCATATTGTACATATGCCTTCACATATTTATATAAGGGTAGGCAGGTATGAAGATGCGGTAAAGGTGAATCAGGCAGCTATTTTGGCAGATGAGGATTATATCTCCCAATGCTATTCCCAGGGCATGTATCCATTGGGATATTACCCGCACAATCTACACTTTCTATGGTCTGCCTCTACCCTCTTGGGCAACAGTGACCTAGCTATTGACGCCGCAAAAAAAACAGCGGAAAAAGTACCAATAGGCGAGATGGCAACTTTGCCATTTTTACAAGATTTTGCTTCCTCTCCACTATTGGCCTATACCCGCTTTGGAAAGTGGAATGAAATTCTGACCATACCTTATCCAGGAGATCAATATAAACACCTTAAACTTATTTGGCATTACGCAAGGGGAATTGCCTTTGTCAGGAAAAATAACATCAAAGAGGCCAAGGAAGAGCTGGAAGCCCTTCGATTAATGAAGAACGACCCAGAATTGGAAACCGTTGTGGCCAATTACACCAATCCATCTTCAAGTATAGCCCAAATTGCACATGGGGTTGTTTCCGGTGAAATAACCCATGCAGAAGGTAATACAACAGAGGCCTTGGAATATCTAAAGCAAGCGGTATACTATGAAGACCAGTTAATTTATAGCGAACCTACAGCATGGCATATACCGGTAAGGCAGACATTAGGTGCTATTTTATTAAAGGCCCAAAAATATGAAGAAGCTGAAAAAGTATATAAGGAAGACCTGGAAATACTCCGCCAAAACGGCTGGTCTTTAATGGGATTGCATAAAAGCCTTATTGGGCAAGGTAAAATGGAAGAGGCAAAAAAGATCGAGCAGGAATATGATGAGGCATGGAAACATGCAGATATCTCCTTAAAAACCTCTGTACTATAATTACTCCAAAAAAAATAACAGGACATATTTTAAGGAAGCTTGGAAGACGTTTGGTAAACTAATTTCCAATATGGGGTATATTACAGAACTAGATTGATTATTTCTCCTACAAATGCTGGACATCTGCTTTGGCATGGGTAAATTCCTCCATCATGTCCATCACAATTTGGGCCGCAGGTTTTATTTCATGGATTAAAGCGGCCACCTGACCAATTTCCAATTCACCTTCCTCCATATCTCCCTCGAACATCCCCTTTTTGGCCCTGGCCCTACCCAATAGGGCCCTTAGCTCCTCTACAGTTGCACAACCGGCATAGGCTTTTTGTATATCGCTATAGAATTTATTTTTGATCAATCGTACTGGAGCCAACTCTTTTAAAGTCAATTGCGTAGCCCCTTCACCGGCCTCTACTACCTTTTGCTTAAACAGAGGGTGGGACGAAGCTTCATTGCTCGCCACAAATCGACTGCCCACCTGCACACCATCGGCACCCAAAACCATAACCGCCAACATAGCTCTACCTGTTGCTATTCCCCCTGCAGCTATTAATGGGATACTTATTTTTTCCTTTACCGCAGGAATTAATGTCAAAGTAGTGGTCTCATCCCTACCATTATGCCCACCGGCTTCAAAACCTTCGGCAACAATGGCATCCACCCCAGCTTCCTCTGCTTTTTGGGCAAATTTCACACTGCTCACTACGTGCACAACAGTAATTCCTCTGTCCTTTAAATATGTAGTCCAGGTTTTAGGATTTCCTGCCGAGGTAAATACAATCTTCACATTTAGCTCCACTATGATCGCCATGAGCTTTTCAATATCGGGATACAGCATAGGCACATTGACCCCAAAAGGCTTATTGGTGGCCAACTTACATTTCCCTATATGTTCCCGTAATACCTCTGGATACATGGACCCAGCTCCTATAATCCCCAATCCCCCGGCATTGGAAACGGCAGATGCCAAACGCCATCCACTGGCCCATACCATACCAGCCTGAATTATAGGGTATTGAATTCCAAAAAGATCGGCAATTCTATTTCCCATTAATTTTTTATCAATTTATATTCCTTTCTAACCCCATCAACATTTACATGTACAATGTAAATGGCCCTACTTAAAGTTTCTACGGATATTTCCTCGTTACCTTGATTTAATTCCCTTTCCAGGATACGTCTTCCATAAATATCAAAAAGCGTTACATGGGCATTCCCATAGGTCTCTGGAAGCTGAATCTGAAAGTCGGTCTTGGAAGGATTAGGAAATAGGTACCACAAATCGTCCCCTGCGTTTGAAATATCTATTCCCAAAAGCGTCAATGCCTCTGAAAAATCAGGTATTCCAAAACCCATTTGGGAATTTGGATTTTGATAACGGGTAGAGGATTCCCTTACCATGTCCATAATTTCCATATTGTTTTTATCGGGGAAGGCCTGCCAAAAGGAAGCCATGGCACCCGCCATAATTGGCGATGCAAAAGAGGTTCCATTATTTTTCACCAATCTGTCGTCCGGACCTATTACCGTTGCTCCTGCGCCCAAGGCCATCCCATCTGGCTTAATCCTTCCATCGGCACTTGGCCCCCTGGAACTAAATGCCACATAGTCGCCTGAGGTATCAACCGCACCAACACCGAATACATTGGCATCTGCCGGGGCCGTAATAATGCCCCAAGAGCTATCACCGGAATTCCCTGCAGAATTCACGACCAATATCCCTTTTTCCGTGGCTATATTGGCCCCTTTGGAAATAAACGCTGTATTTCCATCCATATCCGCTGGGGAATAGTTATATCTTGGATTATCATAAGTACTATAGCCCAAGGAACTGTTAATTATATCTACACCAAGGCTATCCGCACGCTCAGCAGCCTCTACCCAATAGCTTTCCTCCACTGGTGTTTCCGTAGCGGCATCTTCAGTTCTAAAAAGAATGTAACTGGCATCCGGAGCGGTACCAACAAATTGTCCGTCCACAAAACCAGCCATATCGGACAATACCCTTGTACCGTGATCATTTCCGTTAGCTACATAAATATTTGTTGACCGAGCAACAAAATCATATCCGCCCCATAAACCATTGTTCGCACGTAAACGGTCAAATGCTTCCATTTGATCCACATTGGGGAAGCCACTATCCAAAACTGCAATCAAGAAACCCTCCCCTGTAAAATTGTTTTGGTGCAAAACGTGTACCCCCAATTGTTCTACCTGGGAATAAGATTGTCCATAGACAAAATCCACCCCTTGTTCCAAAAACTTGTTTTTATGATTATTGACTTCATTTCCCACAAACGTAACGGAGTTGGATTTGGCATTCAAACCCTTATCGGCATAAGAAATATGGTCTACAAACTGGAGATCTGTTAAAGCTGCTATGTCCGATACACTGCCAAGAACGTGAACACAATTGAACCATTTGGACTTAGCCTTGACCGTGATACCATTTTGAAGTTTTAATTGGGCAATATAATCCTCATTGACAGGAACATCCCTTTGGTCTATGGCTATATTAAATCTGTTCTTTTTTTGTATTGCCCGTTCGGATAAAATACTTGATGGATTTAAAATGGAGGCCTCTACCTGGCTTTTATCTTTAAAATATACCCAGGCATGCTCTTGGGCCCATCCCCAAACCGAGAATATAATACATAGAAAAAGGACAGCCCTGGCCATTTTAGGAGATTACGCCTGAACCTACCAATTCCTCTCCAATATACCAAGCTACAAATTGCCCTTCCGTAATTGCCGATTGTTTTTCAACGAAATCCACATACAAACCGGAATCAACCCTGTATAGCGTTGCCTTTTGCAACGGTTGACGATATCTTATCCTGGCCATAACCTCCATGGTCTGGTCCACTTCCAATGCCAAATCTGTACGAACCCAATGCAGTTCATCATTGTTTACAAATAATGTCCTACGGTAAAGTCCGGGGTGAGCCTTGCCCTGACCGGTATAGATGACATTTTGATCAACATCGGTTTCAATTACGAATAAAGGTTCTTTGGTACCCCCTACGTCCAACCCCTTGCGCTGGCCTTTCGTAAAATAGTGGGCCCCTTGGTGCTCCCCTACCACCTTCCCATCGGTTAGGTCATAATGGGGCTTTTCAGCGTAATAGGCCAATTCTTCCAATTTGGAATTAAACTGGGGAATGGTGCTAGCATACTGCTCCAATACCGCCGGTACTTCCACAATTACCCCCTTTTTTGGTCTCAGCTTCTGTTGAAGGAATTCTGGCAGACGCACCTTTCCAATAAAACAGAGGCCTTGTGAATCCTTTTTATCTGCGGTGATCAAATCATTTTCCGCTGCAATTTTCCTCACTTCAGGCTTCTGTAACTCACCTATAGGGAATAAGGTTTTAGCAAGTTGTTCTTGGGATAGCTGACATAAAAAATAAGATTGGTCCTTATTTGCGTCCGCACCGGCCAACAACTGATACGTTTCCGTTCCATCCTCATTTTTAATCACACCCTTTCTACAATAGTGCCCTGTTGCCACATAGTCTGCACCCAGCTGCATGGCAATCTTCATAAACACATCAAACTTTATTTCCCTATTGCAAAGTACATCCGGATTTGGTGTTCTCCCTTTCTCGTATTCCCTGAACATATAGTCTACAATACGTTCCTTGTACTGGGCACTCAAATCTACCGTTTGAAAGGGTATTCCCAACTTCTCCGCAACTATAAGGGCATCATTACTATCCTCCAGCCATGGACATTCCTTGGAAATGGTCACGGAATCATCATGCCAATTCTTCATAAACAGGCCAATAACATCGTATCCCTGCTCCTTTAATAGATATGCCGTAACACTGGAATCTACTCCACCGGAAAGTCCAACTACCACCTTTTGCATCTGTAATTATTTATTGTTACCCTTGGTCGCTGCAAACCATTCATGGCTTACAATTACCATGCAAAAATACAAAATTGGATTTTGCCCACCCCAAAAATATAATTCAAGTAAAATTGAGGGATGGTTTCCTTGTTTAGTAAAGAACAATTGTACCACCTTTTGTCATCAAGACTAAAAACATCTTTGATTTTGGACATACTTTATTTGAAAACCCAGTCGTAAAATTGGAATACCGCCAACCTTAAATTTGGAGAATTATAATCAAAAAAATAACCATACATCAAAAGAAGCCACTTTAGCATACTAAAAAGACCTCTTTACAACTAATAGTTTTATACAGTTTAAAAAAGTACAATCTTTGGAGACCCAAATCTTACCAAACTAAACCAAATCAATGCTAAAAACCCCGACCAGATGGCCGGGGTTTTTATTTATACAATAATCCCAGGCCATTGATCCTTCTCTACCAGCGCGTCAATTAGGTTCAAAAAAAAAGTGCTTGAAAAAATTCAAGCACTTTAATCGAATGTTATAGATATAGACTTATTTCTTGCCTATTTTTTTCTGTTCCTCGGCCTGCTCCATCATCTCGCGCATCTTTTTTTGAAACTTATTTTCCTTCTTAGGTTTCTTTTTATTCTCTTGTATCTGTGCGTGGATCTTGTCCTCGTCCAAAATAAAATTCTTGATGGCCAACATTATAAAAATGGTAATCAAGTTAGACACAAAATAATACAAACTTAATCCACTTGCATAGTTGTTAAAGAAAACCAACATCATTAAGGGAGACAAATACATGATAAATTTCATATTGGGCATTCCTGGTTGCGTCTGCATATTCTGCCCAGTGGTCATCATCATATAAAAGAATATGGCAACAGAGGCCAAAATTGGAAACAAACTTACATGATCCCCATAAAATGGAATGGTAAACGGCAATTGTGCTATGGCATCATAGGAAGAAAGGTCATCTGCCCATAAAAAAGGTTTCTGTCTCAACGCAAAGGAAGTTGGGAAAAACATAAACAGGGCGTAGAAGATTGGCATCTGCAACAAAGCGGGCACACAACCACTCATAGGGCTTACCCCGGCCTTATTATACAATTTCATGGTTTCCTGCTGCTTTTTCATGGCATTGTCCTTGAACTTCTCATTAAGCTCTGTAATTTCAGGTTTCAAAACCTTCATTTTTGCTTGGGACAAGTAGGACTTATAAGTAGCTGGCGACATGATAAGTCTTACCAAAATGGTCATGACCACAATGGCAATACCGTAAGGTAGGAACGAACTTAGAAAAGTATATACGGGGGTAAAGATGTATCTATTGATCCATCCAAAAATTCCCCATCCAAATGGTATGGAATCTTCCAGTCCCAATTCCTTGTACTGCGCCAAAACCTTTACATCTGTTGGCCCGTAGTACCAATTAAAATTATAGGCAAACTCTCCGCCCTGCAACTCCAAAGGCACCTCTGCAGCGAACTCCTTGGTAAATTGTTGGGTGTGACTTTCTTCCTCCACCAAATTAATAGAATTCAATTTGGCCGTTTCAAACTTGTCGGCATAGGTAAGAATGGAACTAAAAAAGTGCTGTCTGTAAGAAATCCATTTTACATCCACTTCCGTTTCCTCATCTTCACTGCCTTCGGATAATTTACTTATTTTATCCCCATCGTGATTATAGGTAACCCTAGTATATCTATTTTCATATTGGATACTTTTGGAATGGCGGATCGCCTTCATCTTCCAATCCAAATCAATTGGTTTTGAACTATTTACGATTCCATTTAAGCCTAGCGAACGCACTGTAAAACCGATAAGATATTCGTCAGGTTTCATTTCGTAGCGATATTCCAAGTACTTATCGGATGCTACTTTGGCTTTCATGGACAACACCTGATTCTCACCTGATTTGGAAAGTGTAGGTTCAAAATAAAGATCGTTGGTGTTTAAAACCCTATTGTCCGAAGTACTAAAATTAAGCGCAAAATTGGCATTGCCATCTTTTATTAAATAAACGGGAATGGAATCATAGGTTACGTAACCTTTCATTTTTGCCTCGATAATCTGGCCTCCCTTGTTGCTTATTTCCAAATAAACAACATCGTTCTCCAAAACTGTTGTTCCCTCTGAAGGAGCCGTATAACCAAAAGCACCTATTGCACTTTTGTAACTTGCAACGGCCATAGAATCTTGTAGATCCACTGTTTTTGGTTGTGCAACCTCTTCTTTGGTTGCATTGGCCTTTTGCATTTCGGCGGCTTCAAGCTGCTCTTGTTTTGCCTTCTGTGCTTCCAGCTCTTCCGGTGTTGGCTGGTTCTGCCAAAACATAAAAATAAGAATACCAAAAATCAGTACAAAACCGATAATAGTATTAATATCCAATTTCTTTTCCTCCATCTAAAGTTTAATTTAAAATATTATCGGCGGGGATACAAACATCATCTACGTTCCCAACGGATTAAATCAGCTTGCAAATATATGCCCAATTAGGCTATATATGCCAAACTGGCACTAGTTTATTGCTTTACTTCCTTCTGATGCTTTAAAGCAGCTTTAATAAACCCTACGAACAAAGGGTGCGGATTGTCTACCGTACTCTTGTATTCTGGGTGATATTGAACCCCAATAAACCAAGGATGGGCAGGAACCTCTACTATTTCTACCAATCCTGTTTCATTGTTTACCCCGGAAGCCACTAGTCCGGCTTCCTCCAATTGCTTTTTATAATTGTTGTTAAACTCATAACGGTGACGATGGCGCTCAGAAATCTCGGACGCCCCATGATAGATCTTTTGTACCAGACTGCCTTTTTCCAAATGACAGTCCCAGGCGCCCAATCTCATTGTTCCTCCCTTGTTAACAATATTTTTCTGCTCCTCCATAATACTGATCACTGGATCAGGGGTGTTTTCATCCATCTCCGTTGAATTGGCATTTTTAAGGCCAAGTACATTTCTGGAATATTCAATTACGGCCATCTGCATCCCCAAACAGATGCCCAAGAATGGTATCTTATTTTCGCGTGCAAATTGAACCGCTTTAATTTTCCCTTCTATTCCCCTTTCCCCAAAACCTGGAGCAACTAGTATACCGTCCAGTCCTTGCATCTTCTTTTCAATATTCTTGACGGAAAGATGTTCGGAATGAATAGATTTCACCTTTACTTTTACATGGTTCACAGAACCAGCGTGTATAAAGGATTCTAAAATGGATTTATAGGAATCCTGTAATTCCACATACTTCCCAATAAGACCAACGGTTACTTCATTTTTTGGGTTCTTATGCCATTGTAAAAATTGATTCCAATTGGTAAGATCCGGAACAACGTTGTCAGGAAGGGCCAATTTTTTCAATGTTACGGTATCCAAACCTTCTTGTTGCATTAAAATGGGCACATCATATATGGTTGATGCATCTATGGATTGTATTACCGCTTCCCTTTTAACATTACAAAAAAGTGCCAATTTTTCCTTGAGGTCATCCGGAATTTCATGTTCTGTTCTACAGACCAAAATATCCGCTTTTATTCCACTTTCCATTAAGGTCTTTACGGAATGCTGGGTAGGTTTTGTTTTTAACTCCCCGGCCGCAGAAAGATAGGGCACCAAAGTTAAATGAATAACAATCCCATTATTATCGCCTAACTCCCATAGCAACTGACGTACAGCCTCTATATAAGGTAAGGATTCTATATCCCCAACAGTTCCCCCAATTTCAGTAATGACAATATCATAATCCCCACTTTTCCCCAATAACTGGATACGCTCCTTTATTTCATTGGTAATATGGGGCACTACTTGAACCGTTTTTCCTAAAAATTCACCTCTGCGTTCTTTTTCTATTACGCTTTGATAAATTCGTCCAGTAGTAACATTATTGGCCTGTGAAGTCCTAACATTTAAAAAACGCTCATAATGGCCCAAATCCAAATCGGTCTCGGCACCATCATCGGTAACATAACATTCACCATGTTCATAGGGATTTAAAGTTCCCGGATCAACATTTATATAAGGATCTAATTTTTGAATGGTAGTTCTGTAACCTCGAGCCTGTAATAATTTGGCAAGAGAGGCTGCTATTATCCCTTTTCCGAGGGATGAAGTAACCCCACCGGTTACAAAAATATATTTAGTCTGCGACATGAAGCGTTAGGTTGAATTCGTAACGCGAGCAAAAATACGAATTGCTATCACAATTCACGGGTATTATTGGGGAAAATCTTTTTGAATTTTTCGAATTAACCCCTCAAGTCCGTTAATTTTAATTTCAAGCATGGCCCTTAACAAATTTCCCAGCTTTCCCTCTGGAAAACCGCTTTGTTGAAACCATACCAAATATGGTTCGGGCAGTTCCACCAAATATCTTCCCTTAAATTTACCAAATGGCATTCTATAATGTGCCAATTCTATCAACTGTCTCTTGTCCGGAATTACATTCATATTAAAGATTCTTCCCAAAGATACCATCTTCAGAAATGCCTCCCAAGGATTTAATTGAAATCTATTTCCAAATTTATACCTATCACCTTTTGAACATTCCAATCCGAAATTTCGTATTTTTATGACAAATCCACTATCTTTATACGCGTACAAATTACACTTAAAACGGTTTGCCACTACATATCTTGCCATAGCAGTATTCTGGGCATTACACAGGGCAGATTTTGGCAAGTTTCAGGCCAGGTAAATATTCCTGGAAAATATGAAAGCAGCCCACCTAGTACCATCAATAATAAACTAAAGTAGAACAGATGAAACGAAGAACATTTATAGGAACCTCAGCAGCGGCGTCGGTTGGCATGCTGGCTTACAAAACTGGAAATGCAATGGAGCCAAACAAAAAAGAAAAATCTAAATTAAAAAACAACATTAATCACAGTGTTTGTTATTGGTGCTATGGAAGCATTCCACTTGAAGATTTTTTAAAGTCGCTTAACGAACTTGGCATAAAAAGCGTTGACCTTATTGGCCCAAAAGACTGGCCATTACTTAAAAAATACAATATCAATTCCTCCATGTGCAATGGGGCCGAAATAAGCCTTACCGAAGGATGGAACGACCCCAAATACCATGAAACTTTGATCAAGAATTATACAGAAATGATTCCAAAAGTGGCAGCAGCTGGCTATACCAATCTTATCTGTTTTAGCGGCAATCGCAGGGGAATGGATGACGCTGTTGGACTGCAGAACTGTGTGGACGGATTAAAGAAGATTATGCCACTGGCAGAAAAACACGGAGTGATAATACAAATGGAATTATTGAACTCTAAAGTGAACCACGAAGATTATATGTGCGACCACACCGAATGGGGCGTGGAATTGTGTAAAAAATTGGGATCCAACAATTTTAAACTGCTTTATGACATTTACCATATGCAGATAATGGAGGGCGATATTATACGCAACATACAGGACTACCATTCGTACTTTGGACATTACCATACAGGCGGCAATCCTGGACGAAATGAAATAAACGAAACACAGGAATTGTATTATCCGGCAATAATGAAGGCTATTTTGGCCACAGGTTATAAAGGACATGTGGCGCAAGAATTTATACCTACTTGGGACGATAAAATAGCCGCCCTTAAAGAAGGTGTTACCATCTGCGACGTATAAATTATAAATTAAGTGATAGATCTATTTAAAAGGAGATTTTGAAAAAAGTCTCCTTTTAATTGTTTAAGGCCTTTTTAATCTTCTTATTCCAGATTAACTGCTGAACGGTATCCCGGGAAAAATTGGTCTCGGAATCATATTGGTTCTGAAAGTCGTTCAGCTCACTGAGTATATCCCTATATATCGCCTTTACCTCAGACTTTGCATTGCTAGTAAATTTGGTCTTGGCCAAAATTTGCCTCATTTTTCGGGCATACACTTCGGATATATCAAAATGCAATTGCTCATGGCTCAAGATGATCGGGTTTGCCAATTTAGGCTTGTACCACGATTTATCCGGATAAAAATGGGTCTCTACCTTAAAATCAAGCTCCATTCTATCCTTGGTTCCCTGAGCGGAAAAATTATAGGTGATACCGCTAGCCGTGATAGCCGCCGCACCGGAAATATTGGATGGTTTGCCCTTGAAATCGGACCAAGCTAATTTTCTTGCAGGGGTCCATAAAATCACCTCATCCTCCTGGCCATAGCCCCATTGGAACATAAGCCAAATAAAAAGCCAAACTATTTTCCCTAAAGATCCCACTGGAAAGTTATATTCCTTATTATGTCCGGGTGCAAACTGTGATGGACGGGGCAGGTACGTGCCGTATGCTCCAAAATTTTTCTGTGTTTATCAGAAATTTTCTTAGGCATATTAAATGTAACATCAATTCTGCTAATCCGCCTCGGATCGGCCTCCATATGTTTTATGACTGTGGCAGTGGAATTCTCCAGATCCAATTCCAATCCCCTAGCCTTTATTCCCATAACGGAAAACATACAACTGGCCAAACCTGTGGCTACGGTATCGGTAGGCGAAAAGGCCTGTCCCAAGCCATGATTATCCAGCGGCGCATCTGTTATAAACGAATTGCCCGATCTTACATGTTCACAGTTTGTCCTAAGTCCACCGGTATAGGTTACTTTCGCGGTCATGGGATTTAGTCTTTAAGTTCTATAATATTCATATTCTCATATCCCAGAATATAGGAGGCCCTATTAAAATATCCAGAGGAAATGTCTTTGTTGAAATTGAATTTATTGCCCACATATTCGGTCTCCCCAACAAGCTTGGAAGCACTGACCAAATCATTTTTATAGGCCAATTTTAGAAGTAGATCATAAGTAAGGTCAAAACCACGTACCGCATAAGTATCTGGATCCGCCCCATATTTCTTTCTATATAATTTCGCAAAACTATTATCCCCTACTTCTCTGGAAGCTGAAGGATAGGTAAACCTTAAATTGGAAAGATGGGAATAGGAAACGACTTCACTATCGAAAGCCTTGTTCTTATCCGTTGTAAAAAGACGTATGCTAATTTCCTTACTTATCAATGAATTCAATAACGAACCTACATGATACACCACATTGGCCTGATCAGTTTCCAAAAATACCCAGTTCTCGGTCTCTTGGGACAGTATCTTGGAGATTTTATCTATATCCACTGTTCTATCCTCCTTTAAGGCCATTATTTTTGCACCGGGAAACTTCATTAACAAAGCAGATTCCGTAGGCTTGTTCTTTTGATCCGCTATTATGATTACATTTTCCTTTGTCCTTAATCCTTCAACATAGGTCATCATATGTTCTTCCATCACCTTTTCTGAAGGAAGGGCAAAAAATACATTGTTCAAACTTAAATCGCTTTTATCCGTTAAGGGTGCCACCACGGGCACTCCATACTCCGAGGCTTGCAACGCTACTTCTTTTAGGGATTGGGCCTCCAAAGGACCAAAAATTGCCGATACCCCAATTAAATTTTCCTTTTGCAATATACCCTTGGTGCGATTCATATCCAATTGGGTATCATATGTTTTAACATCTACGGAAATCCCCAGTTTGGCTATGGAATCCAAGGCAACCATTGCCCCCGAATAGAGTCCCAGACTGTATTTCACGTCCTTTCTGTTCTCAATGGCACTCTTGGTGGCAGCGTTATCGCTTAAATCCAATCTATCCAATCTAAACGGCAAGAGAAAAACCAATTTTGGGCGGTTTAATGTATTGATACTGTCCCTTAGATTGAACTTATCCAGGATCAGGGCATTTTTTACGTCAAAATTTCCGGTTTGGGCCTTGGGTAGTTTAAGAACCATTCCCGCCTTTAATCCATCTTTTAATTCCGGATTGAGCTCCAATAATTCTTTATAGGTAACACCAAATTTACGCGTAAGTGAAAACTCGGTCTGTTTTGGTTTCACCTCGTAAAAATTGTAATTCTCAATATTGACCTCGCCGGTCTCCAACTTCTTGGCCGGAATCCTCAATACCATACCTTCCTTTAATCCTCCCCTTTCCTTTATTTCAGGATTCAAGGCTATGATTTCGTTGGCCGTTAGTCCAAATTTTTTCTCCAAACTATAAAATGTCTGTTTGGCCGGAACGGTATATGAATTGTACAATTGGGTTTCCTGATCCTCAATGGAACTCCCCAACATCTTTGGCAACAAAAGCTCCTGTCCAGAAGAAAGATAATCGGTTATTTTGGACAATTTAGGGTTTAACACCAATAAACTATCTATAGTAATCCCATATTTATTGGCTATACTCCAACGTGTTTCCTTGGGTTGTACCGTATAAATTTCATAATTTTCTTCAATGTATTCCTTTTCGGCCGGGTCTACCTTTTTATATTTGGGTATCTTAAGAATCATGCCTTTTTTCAATTGAACGGAGTACAACTCTTTGTTGTACCGTTTAATTTCATCCTCCGAGATATTGTACTGTTTGGAAATACCAAACAAGGTTTCCTTTCTTTTTGTCTTATGTGAGGTATAGCCAATTGGCTCCCGATGCTGAGGCCCAGACTCGTCACCTTGTAACGACTGCAATAAGGCGTCAACTTTTGAAACACTATCACTTTTTACAGCCGCGCCATTGGAAGATGGTATCACCAAGATAGTATTGGCCCTTAAGGCCTGGCCCTTTTTTAGCTCCTTGTTGTAATTTAATATCGCTTGCTCTGATACCTGATATCGTTTAGCGATACTTTCCAAGCTTTCCCCTGCCTTAACGGAATGTGTTGTGAATTTTTGTGCTATTGCATTGATGCTCACCAACATTAATAATAATGTTGTCAATATTACTTTTCTATATATTTTCACAAGTATAGATTTTATTTGTTCTATTTAGATTAAGCCAAGTACAAAATTGAGAACGAACATAAACACAACAATGTTATAATAAAAATTAAAAAATAATGCGCAGTTGGAAATTTAAAATTCCATCGCGGATGCTTATAACCTACTCCCATTCGATCGTTGCAGGTGGCTTGGAACTAATATCATAAACCACTCTATTTACTCCCCTAACTTTATTTATAATGTCGTTGGAGGTTTTTTGCAAAAACTCATAGGGTAAATTTACCCAATCCGCCGTCATACCATCCGTACTTTCCACAGCTCTCAATGCTACACATTTCTCATATGTACGTTCATCCCCCATTACGCCTACACTATTGACGGGCAAAAGCATAGCTCCCGCTTGCCAAACCTTATCATATAGGCCCCATTCCTTTAATCCGTTGATAAAAATGGCATCTACTTCCTGTAGAATAGCCACTTTCTCCCTAGTAATATCGCCTAGGATACGGATGGCCAAACCTGGTCCAGGGAAAGGATGTCTGCCCAACAATTCCTTATCTATACCCAAACTGGCACCTACACGCCTAACCTCATCCTTAAACAACATTCGCAAGGGCTCTACAACCTTTAATTTCATATAATCCGGCAATCCACCTACATTATGATGACTCTTAATGGTTGCGGACGGACCTCCTGTGGCAGAGACAGACTCTATAACATCTGGATATATCGTTCCCTGCGCCAACCATTTTGCATCTTCCACCAAGTGTGATTCATCATCAAAGACCTCTATAAAAACCCTACCTATGGCCTTTCGTTTCCTTTCTGGATCGCTTTCTCCTTCCAAGCTATCCAAAAAACGTGCCGAAGCGTCAACTCCCTTCACATTTAGGCCCATTCCTTCGTATTGGTCCAATACGGATTGGAATTCATTTTTACGCAAAAGTCCATTATTCACGAATATACAGTGTAAATGCTTTCCGATTGCTTTGTGCAATAAGACCGCTGCTACTGTGGAATCCACCCCCCCGGATAAACCAAGTATGACCTTTTCATCACCAATTTTAGCCTTTAATTCCGCTACGGTGGTTTCCACGAAAGAATCCGGAGTCCATGTTTGGGCCACCCCAGCTATATGGACCAAAAAGTTTTCCAACAATTTCTTCCCATCGGTAGTATGATATACTTCTGGGTGAAACTGTATGGCATAGGTATCTTCGTCTTTCAGCTTATAAGCCGCATTTTCCACATCATGGGTACTTGCCAATTTAATAGCACCTTCGGGCAATTTCTTTATGGTATCACTATGGCTCATCCAAACTTGGCTCCCTTCAGAAATCCCTTCGAAAAAGGATTCGCTGTGATCTATAAAGGATAATTTTGCCCTACCGTATTCACGGGTGTTGGAAGGCGCTACATTGCCACCGTTAAAATGCGCCAAATATTGGGCTCCGTAACAAACGGCCAATAGCGGTTTTTTTCCTTTTATTTGTGATAAATCAGGATGTGGCGCATCATCTCCCCTTACCGAAAATGGCGATCCAGAAAGAATCACTGCCTTGTATTCCGATAAATCTTCGGGCAAATGGTTGTACGGTTTAATTTCGCAGAAAATATTAAGTTCCCTGACCCTTCTAGCGATGAGCTGCGTATACTGGGAACCAAAATCTAATATGAGGACGTTATTTTGCATGGGCAAAAATAGTAATTTGAAATTTTTGAAAAAGTATCTTTAGAGGATAATAATCACAAAACTTATAAACAGAATGATATTACCCAAGCTTTTTGCCGATATGGCCTTTTAAACTAGGGCTTCCTTCTACCATTGAAAAACACAATAATTATTTAAAATACACAACAGTCAAATTCGAACAGGGTGAAAATTTGGCTCCATTGCAAAGATTTTTTCATTTATGCACAAAAAAAGCCCGGTAACCAACCGGGCTTACTAATCAAAACCAACCTAAACCAATTAACTAATTATAACTACTCACAATTTCGTTGGAAATTATTTTCAAATTCATAGCAATTTATATCTATAACACCTGAGAAAAGAAATACCCTACTCCAACATTTATTTTTATCTTTAATAAAACTAAAATTTAGATTATCATGGCCACCGTTTATTTA
>TARA_R100001369_G_scaffold21455_4_pt1 | contig 17429 bp, 15 predicted proteins | sample TARA_R100001369 | Tara Oceans TARA_R100001369 (sample SAMEA2621528) | marine metagenome | biome: marine biome (ENVO:00000447); feature: surface water layer (ENVO:00002042); material: "saline water (ENVO:00002010), including plankton (ENVO:xxxxxxxx)" | depth 5 m | reverse complement strand
GGCCCGCCGCTGCCGGGTGATCTTGGCGCCGCCATGATTGGCGCGCCGCGGATCGAAGACGCGCCGGAAAACCCCTTCAGATACCAACCGGCGCGCGTGGCGAGCACAGGACCAGCAAGCGGGGGCCCCAGCGCCGCAGATGACGCGCGGACGTCTGACCTCTTCTTCATCAACAACAGCGCGCAGGGCGGACGGGTATTGGCGGCAGGCGACGGCGGCGCGCCCACAAGGCTCGACCAGCTTGCGTCCGTCATCAGTCCGGGCGTCGAGGACAGGACAGCTTCGACAGGATTCGCGGACCCGCTCGATCCGAATTTCCAGCAGCGCAAGGAAGGCTTTCTCGGCGCCGAGGTCGATGACGGGATCTACAACCCGCATCGCCTGCAAGCGCCCATCTCGCCCTATCAGGTCATGGCCGGAACGATCATTCCCGCGAGCCTGGTGACGGGGCTGAATTCTGATCTTCCCGGTCAGGTCATCGCGCAGGTCACGGAGAATGTTTACGACACGCCGACGGGCGCGCACTTGCTCATCCCCCAAGGCTCGCGACTGATAGGCCGGTATGACAGCGTCATCGCCTATGGCCAGTCCCGCGCGCTCGTCGTCTGGTCGCGCATCATCATGCCGGACGGCTCTTCAATCGTGATCGACAACCTGCCGGGCGTCGACATGGCCGGTTACGCCGGCCTCGAAGACCGGGTCGATTATCACGCTTGGCGCCTGTTCCAGGCTGCCATCCTGTCATCGGTACTTTCCGTCAGCGCCGAACTCGGCCGCGACAGCAATGATGACGAAATTCTTGAAGCCCTTCGCGACGGCGGCCAGCGCACGATCAACCAGGCGGGCCAGCAAATCATCACCAAGCAATTGAATGTCCAACCAACGATCACGGTGCGGCCCGGCTATCGGCTGCGCGTGATCGTCAACAAGGACATCGTATTGAAGCCCTACGGAGATTGAACGTATGAGCGCCACCACTCTCAAGATCGGACCCTTGCCCGACACGACGCCCGTCAAGCTGACCATTGCCGTCGATCCTGACGTCAACGCGGACCTGGAGCTGTACGCGCAGATTTATGAAGAGACGTACAAGGAAAAAGCATCCGTGGCGGTGCTGATCCCGTCCATGCTCGAAGCGTTCCTTGCGAGCGACAGCGGCTTCAAAAAAGCTCGCAAGGCGCGCGGCTCTCATCCCAACTCATCAAAGTAGCAGAGGAGTACATAACCATGGCGACCATCGGTCAGTTTCGTCTCACCCACGAAGGATATGAAGGCACCATCTCGACCTTGAGCATGGCGCGCAAAGTTCGCATCGTTCCGAACGGCAACAAGAAGAATGAAAAATCCCCGGACTTCTTTGTGAAGACCGGACAATGCGATCTTGGCTTTGCACATCGGAAGATGTCCGAAGGCCAGAGCCCGCGCCCCTATCTCAAGGTCTTTCTGGACGATCCAAGCTTTGTCGAACCGATCTGGGCGGCGTTGTTCGAGCAGGACGGCAAGGCGGATCTCGTCTGGTCGCGTCCGCGACCGACAGCGAGCTAATCAACCGCAACTGCCGATCATGCCTTCGCGTCGCACCATATCTGAAGAGGAGATCGAAGACGGCCTGAATGTCGTCGCGCAACTGATCGACAGATATGGCGACGTCTACTGGCCCGTATTTGAACGGTTGGAAAGGGAGCTCGAGGATCGCAGATCGCGGTCATTGCGCGTCAGGGCGCGACTTGCACGAGGCAAGCACGACGAGATCAGTATCGATGTTTCATCTTAGTGATAATGCACCAAACGCGGCGAAATTCCCCTATTTGTTCAAACGTAGGAAACCGATGACTTCTTATGGGGAGACATCATGGCTACGTACATTTGAGGTCTGTACTTCGGCCAGACTTGATCGAGGTTTGGGCAAGGTGTGAACTGTCAGCGCCTCACCGCATGCATATTTCGCGACATCAAGAAGGTGCTTGTGATGAGTTAAGTAGATCACCTGGCCGTGCTTTGACATCTCAGCCATCAACCTAAAAGTTTGAGCCGCCCGGTCATCGTCGAATGGTTCCAAAATATCGTCCGCAAAGAAGGGCAAAGGTGGGCGATTGGCAGCAAATGCGGAGTGCCCTGCAATGCGCAATGCCAAGTAAAGTTGGAACCGGGTGCCCCTGGACATATCATCAGCTGCAAGGTCCTTTCCTTCGCCTCTAGAACCGACGAGGATTTCACCGTCCTTTCCAGGAGCAGCATAAAGACCTTTGAAGCCTCCCTCCGTGATGGCGACAAAAGCGTTGCTTGCTTCCGTCATTAGGGCGCTCCGATGGGTTTCCCTAAAGGTTTGGAGGGCTCGCCTCGCGGCGTGAACACCAGCCACCGCTTGAAGATGGGCAACTGTTTCCTGTTCAATCTGAAGCAAGAGCGATTCACGTTGCTCGACCATCCTCGCGACGTCACCATCTTGTCCCACCGATTGAAAAGCGGCTTCAGCTGTCTTCCACTCATGATAGAGTCTACTGACTTCGGAGTTGCGATCTTCGGATGATGCTTCTAGAGCGTTGTGCTCTCTTTCTAACGTCTCAATCGCCTCTGTTGATGACGCATTCTCTTCAAGGGCGGCTAGAGCAACTTCAAAAGTTGCCACCGATACCGCGCGAGTGATTTGCGTTTTCAGCTCGCTCGTCTGTCGTTCAAGTTCTTGTTTTTTTATTGACGCTTTGACTGCGGAAGCAACTCCTGAAACACCCTCAGCACCGAAAAAAGACTCCATAGGCGAAAGTTCATTTTTTATACGCGCTAGAGCGACTTTGGCACCTTCTTCGGCTCGCTTGCCTCGGCCAATCTCTCTCTCAACACGTTTTCGTTCCGCGATAGCATTTTGGGCATCTGATAGAGCAGCCCTTAGCGCATCGGCTGCCTTAAGGGGTTCATCATCGTCAAACTCCATGCTGCATGCACTGGCGATTCTGCGCACTTCATCGCGGTATGCCGCCTTGTTGGACTCCATTCCGAGCACTCGTTCCTCCAGGCGCTGAACTTCTCCTATATGGCTCGACAGATCTTCCAGCACCTGAAGTATAGCTTTGACGCTGTCTGGATCAGACTCGCCGGCACGCCCGCCAATCCAAATGGAATTGACTGTAGATTTCCAGTCTTCCCGCCACTTGTCAGCAGCTAGCTTCGAACGATTTGCTTGTTCTTCACGGCGTTGTTTGATTTGTCGAGATCGTTTGAGATTGTCCAATGCTGTTTGCTTGTTCGAAACGGCAGCTTGCCAAGCACTGATCGCAGAATCGCACATTGCGAGCAGGTCATCTTCATTATCCGCCGCCTCTAGGCCACAAGTGATGGCTCTGTCGCGAATTGCAGCCAAGGCGACGGTTTTCGCCTCAGTTTCTCTCTGTACATTAAAGGTGGTCTCTTCTTGCTCTGAAATCGCTTCCAACGCAGCTTTCCGAAGCTCCAGCCACCTCTCAAGCTCAGCCAAAGTCAGCGACGCAGCTAATTTGAGGGAAGCAAGCAAGATTGTTCTTCGTCCGTCTAGTGCTTCTTTTTCTTGAATGAGCGCGTGCTGAGTTTGTTCCGCGGCTTCGAGGTCAGATTTTGCGACAGCCAGGCGCCGGGTTGATTGTCGAAGATCCGCGATATCGCCTGCCTGAGCCAATTGCCTCGCATGAAGCGTATCTGTTTCTAAGACACGCGACCGAAATTCGTTCGCTGTTGAAAGACAGTTCTCCGCGTCCAGAGGTTTCTTGTCTTCCAATTCTGAAAGATGCGCGCGCCAAGCATCTTCGCGATTCTGCAGGGCCTCCTGCACACGTCGATCGTCAACAATCCCTGACTCAGACACCGCTGCCGTTGTCTCGGCAGTTAGTCTGCGAATTTCGTCCGTAAGCCGTGTAATTTCCTGATCATTGAGAACCTTTCGATTTTGGAGACCTGATTCTCCATCCCGCAAAGTCTCAATATCCTCCGCCGCTACGGTTCGTTGCCCCTTCAAGTCGTCGCAAGTTCCAGCCCAAGGCGATAAACCGCTGAGCCTTTCTTCAGCCTTCGCTTTCGCGGCGGCGAGCGTTGTTTTGGCAAGCTGAAGACTTCGATCGTCACAAGCAGTTCGGTTTGCCTCCAAAACCTGTTTGAGCGAAGTCATGTCCGGAAATTCGGATAACGCGTCGAGTTCTTCTTGCGCTTGGTTTTCATCACGAGTGGCGTCTGACAGCTCCTGATGAGCCGACGCCTCGTCAGCAAGGATCGCTCCCCGGTCGTCTAGTAAAGCACGAAGACGGGCGGCAACGGGGGCGGTCAGCAATAATGAATTAGGGTCAGTTTCTGGGTCGGTGCCTAAAGAAGATAAGAGTTTTGATATTTGATCATTCAGGATCCGGATTTCACTTTTGCGCTTATCAATATCGGCGGCATCTTTGTAACGCCCCTCTAATTGGGTCTCTCGAAGCAGGTTAATTTTCGTCGCAGACTCCAAAACCGTTTCATTAACGACGAGCTTTGAGAGTTCCGCTTCAGCAGCACTAATTGTCTCGACGGCGTCCCGGTGACGGCTTTCCTCAGTCGAATTGTCAATCTTTAAGCGCTCAATTTCATCAATCCACTCATCCGGCATACCAGACGGAACATCTGAGACTTCGAGCTCGGCAAGGATGTCTGTCAGGTCGCGCCAAAGTGGAAGCGCCTCAAACAATCGCTTGAGGAACACTTGTCGCCTGTTCATCTCATTGCGTTCGGCTTCTGCTTCCTTGTACGCGCTATCGGCTTGCATAGCCGTCCGTCGCAATTTTTCATAAGCACTTGCTTTGACATCAATGTCCTTGATGCCTGTATCTAGCTGTTTCAGCTCAGCTAGCAGATCATTTAGCCGGTATTTTCGTCCGGGTATCTTATAGAAACTATTTGCCTCGTTCTCGATATCGTCGATGGCAGAGGATAGCGCGGTGAGTCCTGACGCCGCCGAGAACAGAAGCGCCCCCAGATCTCCTTTGCTACTCAAGATGCTATCGCCGCCAGCCACCAACGAATGTTCATCAAGTGAGAACATTTGCACGTAGCCATCGCGAGTCACGCCACCCAAAGCGCTTTTCAATTGCGCGTCGCTGATCGGCTCATTGGAGAAGTCGCAAAAATCATTTTTCGAGCGCTTATGACGTCGTGCCTCGAAAGTTGTGCCGCCAAATTCAACCCGTGCACCAATTTGTAGTACATCGACCGGGTGTAAGAAATCATACTGAGTTGTCCGACCGAAACCGAACAGGAAGTCCAGACATGCTGAACGAAACGTCGATTTACCAGCCTCATTCGGGCCGTACACAATGTGCATGTCGCCCGCTGCTTTTCTTTCGCCAAGATCAATCGTGCGATCCGTGAAGATGCCATAGCGATCAAGATTAATCTGGCGAAATCTCATTGGGATTCTCTATCGTCGATCACCAGTCTTGCGATGACCTTCTGCATACCCCTTCGGGCCCATTCATTGAGCATCTCGCCTTCTATCGTGCCGGAGGGGGCCAAAGCATTGCGAACTTCCAAGGGAAGTTTGGACGTTAGGGGGTCGAGGATCTGTCTTAAGTGTTCCTTTGTCGCTTGCAGCTCATCAACCTTCATTAGCGAAGCCAATTCGTCTATGGGAAGGGTGCTTTGGCGGCCCTGACTTTCATTCGAAACATCTAACTCAACCAGTTCGACAAATGCTTTTCCTGCGCGCGCTGCTGCCTGCCGAGCTTCTTCGAGTACAAGATCGAGGTCACGTTCAAGGCGAGGCGCGAGGGGCGTACTGCCTACCAGATTGAGCCTGGCGACAAGTAAGCCACACTCAATTCTGGGCACTGCTTCTCCGAGGGCAATATCCAAGCACTCAACGAGGTCACGCATGTCCGACAGACCTGATACATCGACCTCAATCCGCTCGAATTGTGCGACCTGGACTGGTCGTTCTTCGATATCGATCTGACCATTGTCATGGACGAAGCCTATCGTTACCGACTTTGGGCCACTCTCTTTAATGCTGCGACCTTGTGGGATGCCCGGCATAACGATAACCGGCGCACTTTGGTGATGAACTGTGCGCTTGTGGATATGCCCAAGCGCCCAATAGTCGTACCCAAAGTCGATCAGGTTTTGAACGCTACAGGGCGAATATGAGTCATGCTCTGCGTAGCCCGCCAGACTGGTGTGTAGCAGGCCGATGTTAATCCGTTCAGCCATGGGCGCAGGATACATCGGCAGCAGGCTATCAGGCGCAGATATATTTTTGAAACTTAAGCCATGGATGGCGATCCCATAGTTTTGCAGGTCTACGGTCTCGCCTCTTGCTGAGAAGATATGAACATTCTCCGGCAAAACGAGATGTCGCGTAACCTTCGATTCGGCGTCGTGATTACCTTTGACGATAAAGACCTGCACACCACCTTCATTCAAACGCCGCATTTCAGCGGCAAAGAAACCTGCGGTCTTTACGCTATTCATATCGCCATCATATAGATCGCCGGCGATCAGAAGTGCGTCAGCACCTTCCTCAAGGCAAAGATCTATAATTCCTGAAAAACTCTGACGTGTCGCGTTAGCTATTACTTCGCCTGCCTCTGGATCTCTGAGAGACAGAGACTTCAGCGGCGAATCCAGATGGACATCGGCAGTATGGACGAACTTGAACATATGTTTCTCCAACACAGCCTATTCCGTGAGACTTCTCCGTTGCGATGTTAAGAAACCCACAGAAATCGGAGCCTCCTCCTATTCGCAGTCAAACTGAGCCTTACGCTTCAATGTTTTATTGTGCGCCGAATTGCGAACAATAAGATCCTCATGCTGCAATCGTTCAAGCAGAAGGCCGGGTGAAATCCCTATCTCCTCTGCGAAATCCTCCAATTCTTCTTGTTCTAGATCGTTAGCGTATTCACCATACATTTCTCTAAAGGATGATATTGCATTCTCCGGCACAAGAAATTCGGCTGAATACGCATCTGCTTCGCGTTCTATGTCCCGATCTTCTGTGCCCGTCTTGTCTTGGTCTATGAATATCGATTTCTTGCTATGAAGTAGGATATGAGCGGCCTCGTGGAAGAAAGCGAACCAAAAGCGCTCCTCATATTTTCCCCGATCACTTAGAACGATTACAGCCTTGTCTTTGTGCGCCCAGAAGGCCGCTCCCCTTAATCCGGTATTTTTCAGACTTGGAACAAGGGCGAGCGCAACGCCTGCCTTTGCGCAAAGATCGACTAGCTCATATTCAATCGCCTGCCAGGGGCGCCTTGTCAGTGCACGAATCTCATCTAGCTGCACCCTGAAGTTACCTTCGTCATAGGGCGCTGTGTCTATCTGGTCCGCGAGTATCTCTCCCTGTCTCAGCCAGGCCGCAACTGCATATTGGTCAATTTCATGGTGGTTGTGTTGCTTGAAACGTGCGGGGCTAACCCTCACCTCCCAAAACTCCCTGAACGCATTGATGCTGCTGACACCAAAGAAGCGAAGCATCGTGTCAACCAAGTCCGCTTCTTTTGGTTTAGAGGGCAGGAATTTGGCCTTCACCATTTCAGCGATTGGGAACTCACGCGCCCATGCCATAGCCGCCGCGGAAACGCTCTTTATTCGTTCTTTGGCCCTAGCTTGTTGAAGTTGAAAGCGCGCATCTAACTGTAACCAATATCCCGCACTATCCCCAAGCACACGCTCAAACTGGAGGGCCGTTTCGGGTGAGATTGGGGCTTTGCCCGCAATAATCTCACTGATTGTCTTAGACGTACGGCCACAACGACGAGCGAAGTCTACCTTCTTTATACCACGCGCCTCCAAGACCCAGCTCAGATATGCTCCTGCATGCTCCTGATCGTAGTCGGGGAGGAATTCCGTATTTTTTGTGGCCATTATTTCGTCCCCTCTATGTCGTATATTTTGATCCGCTCTATCTCCGACAATGTTTGCGGTTCGGGCTCCATGTCGGCCCGAAAATAGATTCTGCCTGGGCCATTAGGACCAACAGCGAATGTTGATGGTGATCCCTTATCGACCCGACGCCGCGATACAGGAGGAGAGGCTGAAAGGTCAGCCAGATTTGGCGCCGCATCGAGCGACCAAAGAATGCGCTGCACATGGAGAGCAAGACGATCCCCGAACGTCTCTTGGAGACGCTTTGCGCTGTTGCACAGCGCGCGCAGACGCTGATCCTCAAATCCACATTGCATTCCACGCCGATCGCCCGCCGACGCGGCCGCCTGTTCCGAATCTTTTCGTAACGCAAATCGTTAAGAAGATTTGCCGCCCAAGTCAAACTCTTTTTTCTTTACCTAATGCGTTATGAAAAAGGTTGACTTGTCCTGAGAATGGGAAGATTAATCTTAACGCAACTCGTTAAGAAAAAAGGAGCGCGCCATGGCGCATATTGATGCAGAAGATATCGAGGCGTGCGTCCGTGACGGTCGTGCTCCGCGACAAAACGGTCCCTACGCAATTAAGATTGCCGGACCCGACAGTGATGACTTTGAACGTTATCGTGTTGACGACCCGGTCTTGGTTGGGCGCCAAATTATTGCGGAAAAAGGCGTTACGCCTGCGGATGAACATCTCGTCTTTCTCGTATTGCGTGGCGGCGGCTTTGAAGAGATTCAGCTGGATGAAGCTGTGGACCTCCGCACGCGCGGTGTTGAAAAGTTCATCATCTTCGCCAGTGCAGAATCCCACCGGCTGGCGATCGAGGGGGAGCGGTACGAATGGGGCACCAAACTGATTACCGGTCTTAAGATCGCTGAGATTGGCCGTATTGATCTCGAAGCTTTCGAGCTGTGGAGAGAACGCCGCGGAGGTGAAGAGGACGATCTTATCGAGCCGGACACGATTATTAACCTCAGCGATCCGGGACTTGAGAGGTTCTACAAGAAAAAGCGCCCGCCAAAGAAAATTATCATTATCGTCAATGGGCGGCGGAAGTCGGTCGAACCTCAAGGGCTTTGCTTCGAAGATTTGATCGCGCTCGCCTTTGAGACACCGCCGGAAGGCGAACAGATCTGCTTCACCATCACGTACCGCAAGGGCCCAGCGGATATGCCCGAAGGCTCGCTGATCGAAGATCAGTGTGTGTCGATTATCGCAGGAATGGTCTTCAATGTTACAGCAACTGATAAATCATAGTCCGGATCTTCAGCGCCTCATCGAGGACGGATACGAACTCTCGGTCATTGCGGGACACTTGGTCGTCGACAATGTGCCTTACGTCTCCAGCGATCGGAGTGTAAAGCGTGGCCGACTTGTTTCGGAGCTGAGTCTTTCCGGTGACAGGACTGTTCAGCCGCATACACATATTATGATGTTCGATGGTGAGCAGCCTTGCGATCATCAAGGGAAGCCCCTGACCAAGATCATGCATCAGGCTTCGAAGCGCCGTCTGGGTGGCGGATTGGTCATCACGCATTCTTTCTCAAGCAAGCCAAAGATCGGCTATTATGCTGACTTCTATGAGAAGGTGACAACTTATGAAGCGATTTTGTCGAGCCAGGCTGCGCAGATAGACTCATCCGTCACAGCCCGGACGTTCCGGGTAGTTGAGAACACGGATGAGACATCGCCCTTCATGTACATGGACACAGCATCGACTCGCGCTGGGATTGGCGCAATAACGCAGAAACTCCAGCTCCACAGCATTCATATTGTGGGCCTTGGAGGTACCGGCGCTTATGTTCTGGATGCGATCGCCAAAACCCCTGTCAGTCAAATCCAACTCCATGACGGCGACATATTTGGTCAGCACAATGCCTTTCGTGCACCAGGCGCGCCTGGAATTGAAGACCTCCGACGGCGCGAACCGAAAGTCGATTATTACAAAGGCATCTATAGCCGCATGCATCGGGGGATTGTTGCAAATGCCGCGCATATTGATGCGTCAAACGTGGCGTGTTTGCGCGATGCCGATTTTGTATTCGTTTGCATCGACAACGGCGATGCAAAGCAGCTTATCATTGAGACGCTGGAAGATGCCGGCATTCCCTTTATCGATGTAGGTATGGGAGTTCAGTTTGCAGATGACGGACTCATCGGCATGATCCGTGTAACGACTAGTACACCAGCGATGCGTGCTCATGTTCGCGACAAAAAGCGAATCCCATTGCACTCAGCTAATGAGAACAATCTTTATGCGCGCAATATCCAGATTGCTGATCTTAACATGTTGAACGCCGCCATGGCTGTCATGAAATTTAAGAAGCTTTTCGGCTTCTATGTAGATCTTGAAGGCGAGCATTTTTCGGCGCTTTCAATCGACGGCAATCATTTGCTGAATGAGGACGCTGCATGAAAGCAATTTCGATGCTAAAGCACCAATTCGTCGGCGAAATACCGGGAAAGCTGTCGGCGGGCATTCTCTACATTTCGTTAGAGTTCGACACTATGGCGCATCTTTGCTGTTGCGGCTGTGGCCACGAAATCGTGACACCGCTCAGTCCAACAGATTGGAGGTTCACCTATAATGGCGCCGCAATTACGGTGCATCCGTCGATCGGCAATTGGAGCCATCAGTGCCGGTCTCATTACATCATCCGAAATGGTCGAGTTGTTTGGGCGGGAGACTGGACAGACGAGCAAGTAGCCGCCGGTCGCGCCCGTGATCGTGCCGCGAAAGCGGTGCAGTTCGGCAATACGCCTACACCGCTAGAAGTCAAAGGCGTTGATTCAGAGCCGCCTAAGACCCGGGGGGCAATCGCACGTCTTTGGCGTTGGATGACTAGGCGCTAATCCAACATACAATCGCCCTCCAAAGATCGCCTGCTGCTCTGGCGAAAATATCGATTCAGATACATCGCCTCGGCCAGCCGACCGACGATATCTTCTCGCAAGGCAGCGCTGTATCGGCTGCCTGAATTCATAGCCGTTTTACGATTGATGGATGGTCCAAGAGGTGGCGGAGCAAAATTTGCGTGGATGCACAACATTAATTCAGGTACGAAAAGTGGCTGAATTGGATTGGCGCGATTTTCCTACAAATCTCCCTACATTTGTCCCTACATTTGTGTTGGGAAATATATACAAGTGGTTGATTTGCATATGTATTTTGATTGATTTCGAGCGCTTCGCCCGCTCCAATTTTTCTCAAGACAGCCTGGTTTCAAGCGCGCCATCCTGGGCGCAGCTTGTTGTTGGCGTTGTTTGTGTACCAAGCAAGCCTCACCGCACGTGTGGGCCTCAATGAATTCTTTTTTCCAGCCGGGCTGATGACGAATATTTTGTGCGTCTCGTGTAAAGAGTTTGGCTGCGGCCTGGTCTTCAACCATATCTTGCCGGTCCCTTGCTGCGTCTGTGGTGTAATCAATGCGCTGCAACCTCTTGTCGGCGCCCGTCCACGCCATACTACTGATGTGACCGAAAGTGATGACCATGACAGATGACTTGCAGCCCCTCACAGACCGCGCGCTTCTCAAGCAGCGTTTCCTGGAAGGAATGAGCCTGGTTGCAGCGACCGTGAATGTCATCACGACAGACGGCGCTGCTGGTCGGGCGGGCACGACAGCAACCGCAATGTCCTCAGTCAGCGCCGATACGCCCAAACCGACCTTGCTTGTCTGCATCAATGAATCCTCGTCGCTAACGCCGGTTCTGCTGGGCAATGGCACGTTTTGTGTGAACGTCTTGAAGGACAATCAGGCGGATGTGGCAGATGTTTTTGCCAGCCGCATGACCCACAAATTCAAGGACAAATTTGATGGGGCAGACTGGACGCCGGGCTGGTCTGGTCAGCCTGTCATCTCAGGAGCGCTCGTGGCATTCGAGTGCAAACTGGTTTCGCACAATCAGGTCGGCACGCATCATGTCTGCATCGGTGAGGTTGTTGACGCTGTGCTCGGCGACAATGGCAACTCTCTGATCTATGCGAGCCGCGAATACCGCACCACCGTCAAGCCGGACTAGGCTTTTGGGGGCAGTTTCGCGGTTGCGTATCACTACTGGCCGCTAGCGCGCCGTCATGGCGCCATCGACCACATGCTCCTGCCCGCTGATATAGCTGGAAGCATCCGAGGACAGGAACAGGACCAATTCTGCGACTTCCTCTGGCCGTCCGGCCCGACCCATTGGGCTTGACTGGGTCGCAATCGCCTCGACGTCCATCTGATTGGCACCCGAATGCGCCGTAAGCGCGGCGACGCGTTCTTCATCCATGGCCTCGGTCATGCGGGTGATCGATTTCTGCCAGATCGGCGTATCGATGATGCCCGGATGCACCGAATTGACCCGGATGCCCGTACCCATCTGGGCGCACTCGACCGCCGCTGCCTTTGAAAAGAGTCGAACGGCCCCTTTCGATGTGCAATAGGCGCTCGCCCCAGCTGCGCCACGCAGGCCGGCAACCGATGAAATGTTGACTATCGAACCACCTTTGGAACCCATGTGCCGCATCGCTGCGCGCGTTCCGAGAAATACGCTGTCGACATTCACACTCATCTGCTTGCGCCAATCATCCAGCGTAAAATCCGTGATCGCGCCTGCGATGGCGATGCCGGCATTGTTGACCAATACAGATGGTGTCCCGAATGCGTTCTCGGTTTGGCTGAAGATTGCTTCCCACATGCTCTCATCCGTCACGTCCTGATGCGCGGTGATGATGCGCCCTCCGGCATCTGTGACGAGTCGCTCGGTGACCCTCAGACCTTCGTCATCAATGTCGGTCGCCATGATGGCGGCACCTTCCCGAGCAAGCACGAGTGCGCATGCCCGACCGATACCGCTGCCAGCACCCGTTACAATTGCGATTTTGCCGTCGACCTGGCCCATGTTTTCCTCCCGCTTTTTGCATTGTATGTAGCAGTGGAATGGCTTGACCTGCCAATGGTTTTGAGGTTTACCCGGCGTCTCTAAACGGGATGGTGCAGGGCCGCCGTTGAAATCGTGGGTGCGAATGAGCGCCGCCCACCGACCTGCGTCGACAATGAGGTATTACCATGTCACGTCGCCACAGCGCGAAGTACAAGATCGACCGTCGCGTCGGTGAAAATATCTGGGGCCGTCCGAAGTCCCCCGTCAACAAGCGTAACTACAAGCCCGGTCAGCACGGCCAGAACCGCCGCAACAAGGTTTCTGACTTTGGTCTGCAGCTGATGGCGAAGCAGAAGCTGAAAGGCTACTACGGCGACATCACGGAAAAGCAGTTCCTTCGCATCTATGAAGAAGCGAACCGCATGAAGGGCAACACGTCCGAGAACCTTATCGGCCTGCTGGAATCGCGTCTCGATTCCATCGTCTACCGTGCGAAATTCGTGCCGACGATCTTCGCAGCCCGCCAGTTCGTCAACCACGGGCACGTCATGATCAATGGCCGCCGCTGTAACATCGGCTCCGCGCGCGTGAAGCCGGGCGACGTTGTTCAGATCCGCGAGAAGTCCCGCAACATGGCGCTCGTTCTGGAAGCTCTCGGCAGCGCTGAGCGCGATATCCCGGAATATGTGGACGTCGATCCGAAAGCCATGAGCGCGACTTATGTCCGCGTGCCTGAACTGTCTGACGTGCCGTATCCGGTCCAGATGGAACCAGCCCAGGTGGTCGAATTCTACTCCTCGTAAGTGGACTGAATTCCTTGAACAATCTAAAAGGCCGCGCCAGACTGGTGCGGCCTTTCTTTTTGGAGAATCTGATCGCATGAACATTCCCGATATCGCGCAAGTCCGCCAGCACCTCATTGCCAATCCGGGCGAACCCTTCTCGCTGGCAGCGCGGCCGACCCGGGACCCTGATCTCTTTGCGGACAAGGAAGACGCCAAAACCAGCCTGAAAAAGGACGCGGCCGTCATCAATGAATTGAAGGACATGCTCTACGCCCACAAGAAGCAGTCCGTGCTTGTCGTGCTGCAGGGCATGGATACGGCAGGCAAGTCGGGCACCATTCGCAATGTCTTCGCCGACACCACGCCGCTTGGCATGGAGGTGAAAGCGTTCAAGGCGCCAAGCAAGAACGAACTGGCCCGCGACTATCTCTGGCGCGTTCACAATGCCGTGCCCAAAAAGGGCAATGTCGGCATCTTTGATCGTTCGCACTATGAAGACGTGCTGGTCGTGAAAGTGCGTGGCTTCGCTAGCCCGGAAGACGTGGAACGGCGGTATGAGCAGATCAATGCGTTCGAAAAACACATGACGGAGAATGGCGTCGTCATCGTCAAATGCATGCTGAATGTCGGGTATGAGGAACAAGGCGTCCGGCTCGCAGAGCGCCTTGTCGAGCCTCACAAACTTTGGAAATTCAATCCGGCGGATCTGGATGATCGCAAGGATTGGGCAAAATTCATGTCGGCCTATGAGACCGCCGTTGAGCGATGCTCGACACCGCATGCGCCCTGGTATGTTGTGCCCGCAGACAGCCGGACTCGTCGAAATGCCATGATCGCCCGTCTCGTACGTGGCGCGCTGGAAGATTTGAACCTTGAATGGCCAAATCCTGGATTTAACCCGGAAGACTTCGACATCGGGTAGGACCGGAGGGACATGTTTCCCTCCGATACTCAACTCGATCAGCCGCCATGGAACGCGGTAGATCCGCCGCTCATGGACTTGTTGGCCGAGCGCGACTCGGGATTGCCGTAGATATCGACGCTGCCACCGCTGGACGTCTTGCTCGATGCGGCGTCGCTGGCATATGCCTTGACTGATCCGCCGCTGCTGGCCTTGGCCTGCACAGTTTCACAGGTGAGCCCTTTTGCGTTGGCACTGCCGCCGGACGAAGCTTTTACCTCAAGGCGTGTGCATACGCCGTGGACGGAAACCGCTGCGCCGCTGGAAACGTCTATCTCCATAGGGCCGGACTCCAATCCTTCCGCGAGCAGGGACGAGCCAGAGCTGGCTTCGATCTCGTTGAGCTCCGGGCCGGTCACCGTGAACTTGACGCGCACCTTGTTACCCCACCCCTTTGTGGATTTGCGGGACAGATACAGGCGATCTCCATCGAGGCGCACTTTGACATCTTCAGGGCCACCCCGTTCAAAGTCAGCGGTGATCGAATGCTGAGGTGCACGCACGAATTTGACGGAGACACCGGCGGAGATATCGAGTTCATCAAATCCGGAAAGATTGTACACTTGGGTTGTGTCGGCGGATGCGCTGTAGAGTGACGCGGATAGAGCAAACGCAGCAATGCTGGATGCGATGATAACTGATTTTCTCATGGTCTGATTCCTATAATGCTCGGTGTCAGGATTTTATGGAAATATCGCCGCCGCTCGACTCGGTGATATCGACCTGGGTCGGTGCGCCGTGAACGTTGATGTCGGCGCCACTGGACGCTTTGGCTTCCAGCGCCTCAGTCACGCTGACGGACACGTCCGCGCTACTGGATGCTTCGATCTCGGCGGACTTGCACAACAGATCCTTGGCTTCAACGTCGGCGGATGACGATGCATCCACCGTAATCTCGTCGCATGTTCCGGTGAGCACAATATCGGTGCTGGATGAGGCATCGACATCGATATCTGCTGTGCTTTCCAGAACCAGTTTAACGTCAGAGCTGGAGGAAGCGTCGATTCTGGCCCGACTATTGGTGACCGCATGAGCGATCACATCCGCGCTTGATGTTGCCTCGATCGATATTGCCCCGACAATGAAGTCGGATGCGTCGATACTGGAGGAAGACGATGCGTCCATGTCGGCTGAAGCGGCGCGACCGGAAACGATCAGTTTAGCGCTCGAAGAAGCGTCCAGTTCGATTTTCCCCGCATCGATCCCGGAGGCTTCAAGAATTGAGGATTGCGCCACGTCCAGTTCGGAAATGCTCGGCGACGTTACACGTACCGTGTAGGACGGCATGCGCTTTCCGTTCACCTTCACCCGCAAGTCGCCTTCGACGAGATCCACGTGAAGATTGGCCCGTAAGGATTTCAGGAAGCCGAGGCTTTCACGGCCGATTTGCAGCTCTCCATCATCAGTTTCGATGCTGATATCTGAAAAGTCGCCTTCGGCCTGTTCAACAATGACCGTGGTCTCAGCGCCGGTTTCGTACAGGACCTTGATACCACCATTCACATCAATGCTGGAGAAGGAGCCGACTGGGAAGTCCTTAGTCTCGGCCAGAGCCGGCAAGGCTGCGATGGACAGGGCGGACAGGGATATGAGCGCGGGTTTCATGGGGGTGCCTCCAATTTGATGAGGCAAGTATGATGTATCGAATAACGATAAGTCAACATATTGTTTTTCAATAATACGAAAAAACCCGTGCGTGTGCTCTGTTATCCGGTGTCGGCATTGCAGAAGACAAGTTGACGACGATTAAGGGGTTAGCCGTCCTTGCTGGCAAGCTGTCCGAGCAGGTCGTAATCATCTGCTCCAGTGATTGCCGCCGAGACGATGTCGCCCGCTTGCAGGTGACTTGCATTTTCCAGATAGACCACGGCATCGACTTCCGGCGCATCAGCCTTGGTGCGGCCTATCATTTCGCCGGTCGAGTCAGATGGGCCGTCAATTATGACGTCCTGAACGGTTCCGACCTGCGCAGCGGCGCGATCAGCAGACACTTTCGCCTGCACTTCCATGAAGCGGTGCCAGCGCGCTTCCTTGACCTCATCTGGCACATGACCGGGCAGGTCACGGCTGTCAGCATGGGCGACGTTTTCGTATTGGAAGCACCCTGCGCGATCGATCTTCGCTTCGCGGATGAAGTCCAGCAAGATCTCGAAATCCTCTTCGGTCTCGCCCGGAAACCCAACGATAAAGGTTGAGCGGATGGCGAGGTCAGGCACATCCCGGCGCCACTGAAGGATGCGTTCAAGTACGCGGTCCTGTTTGGCGGGCCGTTTCATGGCCTTCAGCACCGGCGCGGAGGCGTGCTGGAATGGAATGTCGAGATAGGGTGTGATCAGGCCTTCGGCCATCAGCGGAATAACCTGGTCCACATGCGGATAGGGATAGACATAATGCATCCGCGTCCACACGCCGAGGCTGCCCAGCCCCTTGGCCAGATCGAGGAAGCGCGTCTGGTATTCAGTGCCACGCCAGGTTTCCGGCTTGTAACGCATGTCCAGTCCATAGGCGGACGTGTCCTGACTGATCACGAGCAATTCCTTCACGCCGGCCCGGACCAGCTGTTCGGCTTCGGTCAGCACATGATGGATCGGGCGGGAGGCAAGATCGCCGCGAAGTTTCGGAATAATGCAGAAGCTGCACCGATTGTTGCAGCCCTCCGAGATCTTCAAATATGCGTAATGGCGCGGTGTCAGGCGCAGGCCACTTTCAGGCACCAGGTCGGTGTGAGGATTGTGCGGCGGGGTGAGGTGCGTGTGGACCGCGTCCATCACGGCCTCATACTGGTGAGGCCCGGTGATCGCGAGCACTTTGGGATGCGCTTTCTCGATCACGTCCGGTTCGGCGCCGAGACAGCCTGTAACGATAACCTTGCCATTCGCTTCAATCGCTTCACCGATCGCCTCAAGGCTCTCATCACGCGCGGAATCCAGAAATCCGCACGTGTTCACCAGAACCAG
>TARA_R100001369_G_scaffold76278_1_pt1 | contig 17817 bp, 8 predicted proteins | sample TARA_R100001369 | Tara Oceans TARA_R100001369 (sample SAMEA2621528) | marine metagenome | biome: marine biome (ENVO:00000447); feature: surface water layer (ENVO:00002042); material: "saline water (ENVO:00002010), including plankton (ENVO:xxxxxxxx)" | depth 5 m | reverse complement strand
CCGCCAATTTCGACAGATCTTACCAATTCAATACTCAAATCAATTACAATAGAGTTTTTGGAGATCATCATTTCGATGCCCTTTTGGTTTATGAGCAAAGTGAAGGTTTCAACAATAATTTTAATGCAACACGTTATGATTTTCCTATTTTGGTAAGGGATCAATGGAATCAGACAAGTGGTGCCGCGGAAGACTCAAGAGCAGGAGGTGGTGAAAGTGAAACAGGAAGATTATCTTATATAGGAAGATTAAATTATGATTATGGATCAAAGTACCTTTTGTCGGCATCATTTAGGTATGACGGCTCTTTAATTTTTAAACCTAGTGAACGCTGGGGCTTCTTTCCTTCAGTTTCCGCAGGTTGGGTGGTGTCCGAAGAAGATTTTTTCAATTTGGATTATGTTGACAGACTTAAACTTAGAGGTTCCTTTGGTACCTTGGGTAACGATAGGGTAGATCCTTGGAGATGGCAGGAGCAATATGTTGCAGATAATGGTTTCTATTTTGGAGAAACCCCAGCCGAGGTAAAAGGAATTAGGTATGGAGGAATAACCAATCAGCTAATGACATGGGAAACCTCGGAGTCAACCAATATTGGCTTGGATTTGGGCATAAACGACCATTTCGATTTTACCTTAGATGTGTGGGGCAAAAAAACTAAAGACATTTTAGGGACTCAAGTGAGCGAACTTCCTTCAACTTTTGGAGGCTCTTTGCCAAATGTGAATTATGGTGAAATGAAATCTAGCGGTTTCGAATTTGAGGTAAATTATAGTAATAACATTGGTGATTTTAACTATTATTTGGGTGGAAACTATGGATATGCAACCAATGAAGTAGTAAAAATATCCCAAGGTGAGAATATTAGGGATTATCAAAATAGAATAGGGCGTTCTTGGAATTATATCGTAGGGTATGAATATGATGATATTCTTAGGACCCAAGCAGATATTGATGCCTTGCCTGCTGGATATACAATTGGAGGCCAGGCCCCGCAACTCGGGCAACTCAACTATAAGGATATAAGTGGAGTAGATGGAGTGCCCGATGGTAAAATTGACAGTTGGGATCAAAAGGTGATTGCGGATTATGCAGCTCCAACCTCTACCTATGGCATTAGATTTGGGGGTGAATTTAAAGGATTCAGTGTAGATGCATTATTCCAAGGCGCAGGTGGCTATAAGAAGATTCTGAGCGTACAGCCCCCATATGCATGGACTAGGGTATATGGTATTTGGGAAGACTATTGGTCACCCGATAACATCAATTCTACTATGCCTAGCCCAGATTTTAATATGGGAGCTAATCAGTGGACTTCAACATTTTGGTTGAAGGATGCAGATTATTTAAGACTGGGGTATTTAAACATTGGATATAGTCTGCCAAAAGATATCATTGGTCAGGTTGGTTTGGATAGTGCAAAACTATTTGTTTCCGGTACTAATTTGTTCACCTGGTCGGAATTCAAAGAATATGATGTTGAATTGAGTTCCGCTGGTTCATATCCTAATATGAAGAACTACAGTTTAGGTGTAAATATTACTTTTTAATCTTAAAACATAATCTGATGAATATTAGAAATTTTACATTAAAGCTTTTTATATTGAGTGTATTTGTACTTACCTCATGTGAAGATGTTTTCGACAAAGAAAATTTGAATGCAGTTACCCCTGAGGATGTTTGGATGGACGAGGGGCTGGCCGAGGCATATGTAAACAATATATATAGTCTTTTTATGCCGGGTATGCCATTTAGTGGTGGTTCCTCTGACGAGGCGCCCAATAGTAACGGAATGACCATGCAAGCACTATTGAAAGGGACTGCTGACATAAATACTGTAAACTATTGGCCATATGAAAGTATCAGAAAAGTAAATATTCTGTTAGAGGAATTGGAAAACAGTGAACTGGATGTGGAGTTTAAAAATAATTTGAAGGGACAAGGCCTATTCTTTAGGGCCTGGGCATACTTTAATATGACAAAACTTTATGGAGGTGTCCCCTTAATTTTAAGGTCCCAAGGTATAGATGAAGAGGAATTATCGGTTCCTAGAAGTAATGCCGACGCTTGTTTTGCCCAAATCGTTCAAGATTTGGATGAAGCCACAAGCCTTCTGCCTGATGAATGGATTGGAAGGGATTTTGGTAGAATAGATAAAGGTATTGCCATGGCCTTTAAAGGCAGGGTCCTTTTATTTGCAGCCAGCCCACAATTTAATCCATCAGGCGATATAGCCAAGTGGACCGATGCTTATAATGCCAACAAGACTGCAAAGGAATATTTGGAATCTAAAGGTAAGGGATTGTTTCAGGGGAACTTTGCAGATATATGGTACCAAGAGCAAAATGAGGAAGTGGTAATGGTTAATCAGTATTTTAATCCAGGTCATACACATAATCAGAATCTTCTAAGGCCAATTTGGGCCACAAGGGATAACGTAGGATTCGATCGCCCGGCACTGAATTTGGTTAATGCCTTTCCTATGAAAGACGGTTCTCCTTTTGACCCATCTGGCGGTTATGGTGAATTTTACAAAAACAGGGATGACCGCTTTTATGCTACAATTGCCTATAATGGAACAACGCATTATAATATTAAGGAACTGGTTGACCGAGAGTCATATCTTTGGATGTATGAAAATGAAACGGGAGAGCATTCAGAACTCTTACTGTATGGCGGACATGGTAATGATTGGACAGGTTTCTATCGTTTAAAGGCTGTGGATAAGGACATAGATGCACCTTCAATTGATCAAGCAGATGTTGATTGGATCGAAATAAGGTTTACCGAAGTTTTGATGAATTATGGAGAAGCAGCCAATGAAATTGGCAATGGTCCAGAGGCATTACAAGTATTGTACGATGTTAGGGGAAGGGCAGGTATAGAAGCTGGTTCAGGGAACTATGGTATAACTGTTACAGATCAATCAGGAATTAGGGAGGCTTATATCAATGAGCGTTTTGTAGAATTTGCATTTGAAAACAAAAGATGGGATGATATAAGAAGATGGCGAAGATTTGACATATTGAACGATCAAGTGGTGCACCAAGGACTATTGTTCAAGTTAAATCCTGGAGAAGTAGCTCCCAGTGGCTTGGATAATATTGATGATTTTTGGGATAAATTTTCATGGGAGATTTTTGATGTGGAAACGGCCGCAGGGGAAATTTTCAATATACCGGATAACTATTATTTTTATGGTATACCGGAATCCTATATACAGCAAGATGCCAATCTTGAACAGACAGTTGGATGGGATGGTGGCACCTTTGATCCATTACAATAACAGGTGTTGGTTAAGCAATTAATCAACAATAATAAGGTTGCGATTTACGGGTTAGGGTTTATTATTCAATTCCGGGAGATTCTTAAAATTAGTTGGAAGAATATTTGAGTAAGTTGAGTTAATTAGTTGAAATGGGAAATGGGGTATGTAAAAGTACTCCATTCCTTTTTGCATCAAAAAATCAAATTCTAAGGATGGATAAAAAAATAAGATGTTCAATTGTTTTTTTAGCGATTTTTTTAAAAGCTTATAATCAATCCGATGCTAGGTTTACCCTTTTGGATTCCACCTATACCAATGTTTCGTTTGTCAATAAAATAGAGGATTTTTCCATAATTAATATTTTTACAGAAGAGAATTTCTACAATGGTGGTGGTGTGGCAGTAGGAGATATTAACAACGATGGCTTGCCCGATATTTATCTTGGAGGGAATCAAGTTTCTGATAGACTATACTTAAATTTAGGTAACTTTCATTTTAAGGATATAACGGCAAATTCGGGAATTCATAATGACGGAAGCTGGTCTTCAGGTATTACCATGGTAGATATAAATGGGGATGGCCTAATGGATATTTATGTTTGTAAGGATACACATCCAGATTCAAATTTAAGAAAGAACAAATTATATTTAAATAAGGGCAATTTGGTTTTTGAGGAAGTTGCTCAAGAATTAGGATTGGATAGTGATAGGAGAACGGTACAAGCTTCATTTATTGATTATGATCGCGATGGCGATTTGGATGTTTACTTATTAAACAGGCCTCCAAATTTTGGTTACTTTTCAGATCGCACCCAAGATGTCATGATTCCAGAAAATGGCAGTCAGTTTTTTCAGAACAACAATGGACAATTTTTGGAAGTGACCAATAAGGTAGGTCTCTCTTCAATAGCTTTTACATTAAGTGCATCTACTGCAGACTTTAATAATGATGGTTGGACGGACTTATATGTGGGCAACGATTTTGCTACACCGGATAGGTTATATCTAAACAATCAAGACGGCACATTTAGCAATGTTATAGATAATGCTGTCAAGCATATCTCCTATTTCAGTATGGGATCCGATGCCGCGGATATAGATAATGATGGTTATTCGGATTTTGTAACCTTGGATATGGTTTCAGAGGATAATCGAAGGTTAAAAGCCAATATGAGTGGGATGAATCCTGAAAAATTTTGGAGTACTGCTGCAAATGGGGGTCATTATCAATATATGTTCAATACCCTTCAATTAAACAGAGGCCCCGATGAGGAAGGAAATCTACACTTTAGTGATATTGCCCAAATTGCAGGGACAGCTACTACAGATTGGAGTTGGGCTCCTTTATTGGCTGATTTGGATAATGATGGTTTTAAGGATTTATTTGTCACCAATGGGTTGCGGATAGATTTTAGAAATACAGATGCTACCAAACACCTAACAGAGTATGCGGAGAAAGCAATTAATGCCTACTTGCAAAATGAAAACACTAAGCCAGATGATGTTTGGGATGTTCTAGATTTTGATACCGCATTTAATATGTACCCCTCTGAAAAATTGGAGAATTATATATTCAAAAATGTGAATGGCATCCAATTTGAAAACAAAATCAAGGATTGGGGCTTTGGGGATAAAACATTTTCTAACGGAGCGGCTTATGCCGATTTCGATAATGATGGTGATTTGGACCTTGTCATCAATAATATTAATGATCCCGTTTCTATTTATAGAAATAACTCGGATAAGCAGGATAATAGCAATTATCTACAAGTAAAACTTGTAAGCAATGGCAAAAGCAGTTCCTTTTATGGAGCAAAAATTCAAATTGATTATTCTACTGGAGTACATAAGGAAAAACAATTTTTGGAACTTAGTAGTGCTCATGGTTTTCTTTCTTCAAGCTCGCATATAGGACATTTCGGACTGGGTGTTGTGAACAAAATAGATACTTTAACCATCACCTGGCCCGATGGATCCATGAGCATTCAAAAAAAGATAAAAACCAATCAACTTATTACGGTAGATTATAAAAACTCCATATCAATAAATCCTAAAAAGGAGAAACTATTAAACATTTTTGAGGAGATAACCTCAGAAGTTGGAGTTCATCACAGGCATCAGGAAAAGGATTATGATGATTTTAAAAATGAAAGTTTACTTCCTCACAAAATGTCAACCTTAGGTGCTTCGGTATGTGTTGGGGATATAAACGGCGATCAGCTAGAGGATTTCTTTATGGGAGGTGCTTCGGGACAATTTGGTGCTTTTTTCATTCAAAAAATTGATGGCACCTTTATAAAGGAAGAACTTTCCGAGGACAAAAACCAAGAAGATGTGGGGTCTGCATTGTTTGATGCGGATAATGATGGGGATTTGGATTTATTTGTTGCAAGTGGTAGTAATGAAATAGATACTAAGCTTTCATATTATTATCACGATCGCTTGTATCTCAACAATGGACAAGGAATTTTTAAAAGAGCTAATAACAGTTTACCTCTGTACTCAGAAAGTAGTTCGGTTGTAAAGCCTTTTGATTTTGACCAGGATGGTGACATGGACTTGTTTGTTGGTGGAAGGCAGATTCCAGGGAATTATCCAGCTCCTGCCAATAGTTACATATTGAGAAATGACGGTTACGATTTAAATGGTGAACCAAAGTTTACGGATGTTACAAAAAGTATTGCGTCTGAATTATTTGGTATAGGAATGGTAACTGATATGCAATGGTTGGACTTTGATAATGATAAACAAGTAGATATTGTGTTAACAGGAGAATGGATGTCACCAACTTTTTTAAGGAATGATAATGGTCAATTTACCAATGTCACAGCATCTACGGGTCTAGATAGTTATGTTGGCTGGTGGTTTTCCATGAATAGTAGTGATTTCGATAATGATGGTGATCAGGATATTGTTTTTGGAAATTTGGGTTTAAATTATAAATATAAGGCCAGTGCAGAGGAACCGTTTGAAATATTCTATAATGATTTCGATCAAGATGGCAAGAAAGATATTGTCTTGAGTTATTATAATTTTGGTGAACGCTATCCATTGCGGGGTAGATCCTGTAGTTCTGCTCAAATGCCGATACTAAAAGAGAAATTCCCTGATTATTCTAGTTTTTCCATGGCCAACCTGGAAGAAGTATATACCCCCAAAAAATTATCTGAATCCATTCATTATCAGGCTACCGAATTTGCCTCAATATACGCGGAAAATTTGGGGAACGGTAAATTTAAAGTTCATCACCTGCCCATTGAGGCCCAAATATCCAATATAGAAGCTATTCTTATTGATGATTTCAATAATGATCAGCTATTAGATATTCTTATAGCAGGTGGACTATATGATTCCGAAGTGGAGACAACAAGAAATGATGCAGGACTTGGGCTCTTATTGGAAGGAGACGGCAAGGGAAATTTTATCCCAGTAAGACCTGTAAAATCTGGATTGTTTTTAAATGTGAACATTAAGGATCTAGCAGTAATAAAAATTAAGGAAACTAAAGGGATTATAGCTGCTTCAAGTAATGATTTCGTCAAGATATTAAAGACTAAATCTAAATAATTTAAACTTCTAATTTACTGGAATAATTGATTATGTATAAATAAAAAGAATATTGAATGAAAACAATGAGGTTAGTAGGGTTGGTTAAACAATTTATCACTAGATATATTATACAAAAAAGTAGTGTTCTCTTATGTCTGCTTTTAACGTTTACAATAATAAACTGCAACAGTCAATCACGGCTTCAGTTAATAACAAATTAATAAACTGAATATAAACATATTATATTAATTATATGTTCTTAATAGAAAAGTATTTCAATTGTCTCGTGGTTTTTATATACTGTATTTATCCTTCTTTTTCGCAAGAAAATGAGCCAGAAGTCAAAGATATATTTGAACAGATTGCACTTCAGAGCAGAAAAGAAGTTCCGGGACTTCAGAAAAATTACGCTCCTGTTTTACCTAATTTAATATTAAAATGGGACAATGTACCTCAAATTGCATTTAAACCAGGGAAGACTATTTCTACTCAAACAGAATTGGATAAAGAACTAGTTAAAATGAGGGACAAGTATGCACCCTTTATGTCTGACTATGCTCCTCCCTTGCCAGAATTTCGGAAAAGGACGGAACTAAAAAAATTTCAATGGAAATTGATGGCTACGGAGATGGAGATTGACGAGAATGGAAATGTTTTTCCCCTTAAAGAGGTGCAATCCGTAGCAAGTGAAAGCGAATGGGAAGATGTTAGAATACCTCATTATAGTGGTCCAATTAATAGAGCAGAATCTCACTATCGAAAATGGCTCAACATTAAAAATAGTCATCTCTCCGAAGATAAATTGTTCCTTCACTTCGATGGTATTGACTATAGGTGCGAGATATATCTCAACGAACAAAAAGTGGGTTCCCATATTGGGCTTTTTGGTTCATTTGAGTTCGATATTAAACCATTTGTAAAATTGGGCACGAACCTATTGGTGATAAAAGTTTTTAATGACGCCTTAATGATGGGTGATAGTTTTTTTCTTGGTCCCAATCGAAAGTTCGGAAAAAAACTTGCCGCCAGTGGAGGACTGGGATGGGATGAGCCAGGTTTGGCAAAAGGATGGACAATGTCTCCACCTGGGTTCGGTATCTGGCAGAACTGTTATCTTGAAACCAGACCTGATATTTTTATTAATGATTTGTCTGTTAGACCTTTATTAGCTGAAAGTAAAATTGAAATTCGAGTTGAGGTTCCCGAAAAAGCTACAAATATCGAAATCAGTTATTCAATTTACGGTCAAAATTTCAAGGCAATATTAGCAGAAAATGAACGAGTTAAGAGAATATCGAAAGTGCCATCTACAAGTTCCGTAGGGTTTACTACCTACTTGTTTAAGGTAGCGATCCCGAAAGTACAACTAAAGGTATGGTCGCCCGATACCCCTTGGTTATATCAGCTTCAAGTAAATATCAGGCAGGGAAAGGATGTTGTAGATGTTGCAAAACAACAGTTTGGAATGCGCTCTTTTATTCAATCGGAAACCAGCTCCCCAAAAGGTAAATTTTATTTAAATGGTGAAGAGATAAAGCTACGTGGTGCCAATATGATGGGCAATTTAATGCAATGTGTTTTCCGTAATGACTACGACCAACTCCGTGATGATATACTTCTTGCTAAAATTTCTGGGATGAATTTTTGGCGTATGACACAACAACCAAACCAAAAGGAGGTCTATGAGTATTTTGACAAACTGGGCATGTTGGCTCAGACCGATATGCCCACATTTAATGGTTACCGAAAGGATGCTATTGATGAAGTCAAACCTCAGTTTGTTGAATTAGTACGTATGGTACGTAGCCACCCAAGCAATATTCTAATATCCTACTTAAATGAACCTGACTTCAAAAAGCCTATGATGCTTGATCGCAAAGGACATGAAGAATTATTTAAACGTTTTGATTTCGTAGCTGAATTACTTAATCCTGGACAGGTTACCAAATGGGTTGATGGGGACTATCTAAATCTATCCCAAAAATTCTCTGATCATCATGTATATAATACTTGGTACGGAAATAGTATTCGTAATGAATATTTTGGTGCGTGGCCGGATACACGATCTGGTTGGATGCATGGCTGTGGAGAGTTTGGCGCCGAAGGGTTAAACAATATCGAATTTATGAAAAACCACTTTCCGAAAGATTGGTTAATATTAGAAAATGATGGGACATGGAATCCACGACGAATTCCACGTTGTCAAACTCAAGATATTGGTAGAAAATGGTTGGATTTAACCGATAGTACTATGGCAGATTGGGTAAGTAATAGTCGTGAATTTCAAAAGTGGGCTACACGTCTTTTTACGGAAACTCTTCGGAGAGATCCAAAAATGAACTCATTTGCCATCCACCTGCTAATAGACGCTTGGCCTGCTGGTTGGCATAAAGCAATTATGGACAGTGATCGGAAAGCAAAACCCGCTTACTTTGCCTACCGAGAAGCACTTAGGCCTATTGCTGTGAATCTTCGCCCAGATGCCTTCTATGGGTTTTCTGGAGAAACAGGTAAAGTTGCTGTTTTTATTTGTAATGATACACCAAAAATCATATCGAATGCTTATCTGCGCTATCAAGTTGAGGCCAATGAAGATATACTGTATACAGGTAAAACTAAAGTGAAGGTAGCTGCTAGTACCCCAAAATTTCAAGGCTGGTTAGAAATACCCTTTCATCAAGTTGACAGTAGAGAAAACATTTCAGTTCGTGTCGGTCTTTTTAATGAAGAAGATGAGTTAATTGATGACAGTTCATATGAGTTGGAGATTTTTCCAATTGTAGATAAAAACAAGAAAAATAATTTCCCTGGAGGTTATCCTCAACGTTTAATTAAATAATAAACAATTAAAAAAACTATGAAAACATCTTTTCCTTGGCTAATGAGCATAATACTATTTGTAAGCTGCAATGCAGAGCCAAAACAGTACTTCAGTACTCGTTATTTAGGAATAAAAATAAACAACCAAGGGTACTTAACCAGTATAAAGGATATCACCAAGTCTCAGCCTCGTGAATTTAGTCCAGCAGATAAACCTTCTCCCCTATTAACGTTATATAACAGTAAACTCGATACTTTGTACGAGCCGCTAAGTGCAAAATATGGTAACTCCGATAACTTGATAGAACTAGGTTTTCCCAACAATTCCGTGGCTAAAATTAGAGTGGAGCCAAAAGACAAGTACCTAAAATTCACCTTACTGTCCCTGACCAACCGTGAGGACATTGAAGGGGTGCAATGGGGTTCAATCCATACCAATATTACCAATCTTTTTGGGGAAATCATTGGAGTGGCACGTGATACCAGTGAAACTGTAAATTATGCCCTTGGGATGTTGGCATTGAACGACAATACCCTAGGCGGAACATCTAGGACCATTGCCGACGCGGCTCCTTTTCAATATGTCATCCATTCTCCTGACAGCATTCAATACCCCTTGCCAAAAGACCTTCATGAAGGACAAGTTTTTACCTTGGGCGGCAATGGAATTAGTGATGTAGCCTTTTATGCGCACAAGGAGCCTTATTATAGGATATTATACGGTAACGCCGCTGAAGTCGATGATAAAGGTAGAATATCTATTACCTATAATTCTAGGGATAGGACTAAAAAAAGGGAGGTATTTTTTTCGCTGATACCCAATATGCCCGCTAACATTCCCAATCATATAGAGGTTGAACCCATACCGGGTGTCGATTATATTGGTTCATCGGTAGCATTATGGGGAAGCCCGGATCATACGGCACTCATGAGCGTTATTCATGACATAGTAAAAGAAGAAAATTTGCCCTATCCTACAATAAATGGTAAGTGGGTGAAAGACCCTACTGCCTTTGTTCCAGACGTATTAACATACGGCAGGTTATATGATAGTATCATTTCTTATACGCATCAACTGGGTTTAAAAACCATTAGTTTGTATGATCAAGGCTTTGTTCGAGCCGACCGTGGCAATAAAGGTTATTTGGATGGCTTTGATTTTGAAAAGAAACCAATTCGTTTAACCTCAGGTGATGTATCGCATAGAGAATATGCCGAAATGGCCTCAAAATACGGGATATCTATTGGTAGGACCCCAATAACCACGGCCTTGGCTCCGGGCACCAAAGATGCGAGTCCTATTCCTAGCGATAGTTTGTGTCATCAACTAAAGCGTTCGTTGGTCGGGGATATAAGTCCAACGGACACCATTATTGTTGTTGATGATCCTAAATATATGGAAGAGATCGCTAGTTGGGAAGGGCATGCCAAGAATCTGAATATGATAAAAATTGGGAAAGAGCTTATCCATTATTTAGGAATATCCCAAGAAGAACCCTACCGCCTTTTGAATGTAAAGCGGGGCTACTGGGGCACCCAACCGGCCAGCCATAATGCAAACGATACTATTTACAAACTACAAGTAACTATTAATTTTGGCTATGATGGCCTAATTCCTAATATAGCGTTGCAGGATGAGATTGCAGAATATTACGCCGATGTTTGTAAAATAAACGGACTTGGGTATTACGATTTTGATGGCCAAGAATTCCTATTCAATAATGGTCACGGTTACTATTCGGCCAAGCGTTTTTTTGGAAAAATGTTTAATAAGGCTAATGAATATGGATTGCCTTCTATCCGTTTTACTGGAGCCACCCTATCTGAGGGCTCTTGGCACTATCAAAGTATTTGGAATGTAGGTGGAGGTAAAAACCTTTATGATATAGATACCAGGGAATGGGGAAGTACAACAAGTCAAGGTAAAGATTTAAGGGATGTCACATATGCCAACTTTTTCCCTGTTGGTGTAGGTGGAAATTTTCCAATTACATCCACCTCTACAGCGGAACAATATGAACACATTATGGCCGTATCCTGCGGGATTGGCATGACCTTTAGTTTAAAATTGAACCAAAACGATGTGGAAAGTTGTCCGGAGAAATATGAAATATTCAAAGTAATTAGAACTTGGCAAAAGGCACGCGAAGCCAATGCGTTTCCGAGAGAACTAAAAAAGCTTTTGGTCAAAGCAGATAGGAATTGGGAACTGGAGCAGATAGACCAAGATAACTGGAGCCTCTATCCGGTGGTGGATAAGAAAAGGGGGGCGGTGATAAAATTATCCAGGAAGGTTACGGAAGAATACCAATAATTGCTGAATTGTTAATACATCCTTGTATTTGCAATTAACCGGTTTTAATAAAGAATGCATAGATTAATTGAATTGTTGGCATAACCGAATTGACTAAAAGGATATAGTGTAAGAAAGAATGGGACTGCTGGCATTTAAATGGAGCAGGGAACATTACTTTATGATTCCTTGATGAAATCTGGAATAGTGCACACTATAGGTCGATTTAAAATGGAACAATTAAAGAGTCCATTTGATAAGTTACGTCTAGAAGGTGGAATATAAATCATTCAAGATAACCATTTAAACGCTATGGCATATGTATGCAAAAGTGTTAATATTCAACATATTGATTGGGGTGCTGTTCCTTTCTTGTGGGAATAAGAATAATATTCATTCAAAAAATGGAGGGGGGAGTCAAGAAAGAATTATCCCAACCAAGGTTGAAGAGTTATTGGTTGGAGATTGGGTTGAGTCAAATCCAATTGATGAAAGGGAGGTACAAGGGATTAAATTACTGGAAGGCGGCAACGCAAAGTCGATTAATATGGCGACATTAATTTATTTAAAATGGTGGGTACATGATGGTCACCTTTTTCTAGAAGCCCAAAGTCTTGGTAATGGTTTATTTGCAACGGACAGCACAGCTTTCGATATATTGAAGATCGATAGGGATAGTTAAATATTGAGGAATGAAAATTTTACTATACGGTATATAAAAAGGTAGTTTGCTTTTTTCAAACATAGGATAGTTTTTGGGACCTTACTGTGTTAAACAAACGGCACATGGAAAATAGATTAATTGGGTTCAAATAATATTATGGGAAGTCCGAATATGATTGAAAGGATATCTCGAATGTTCGGTTCAATTTTAGAACCTGAGTTATAGATAATTTATTAAATGTAGAATTGTTAAATAAAAATATTGAGAGAAATTAATAGGTATATAGGCGCATTGGTCTTGAGGTTCGTTTTGATTGTTGTATTACTTGCTAATATTACAACAGTATGTTTTGCCCAAATAACACCAAATTCTAAGTGGTTGTCAAAAGACATCGATTCCGAACCTTTATCACCGGAAGTGAACGATTTTCTAAAAGTACTAAATGGCCAAATGCGACTTTTGCATTGTAAATATGATCAATCGGACTTAAGCCATATTGAAAACTTGAATAATGGCGATGTTAAAATCGGGGAACAAATCTGGCAGGCCATTGTTAAAGTGGGTCAAATGGATTCGGATAAATCAGCGCTTGATATTGATGTGGGTTTTAAATTGAAATCAGGCAATGCAAAAGATGTGGGAGTAGCCGTTGCCTTCGATTTTAATAAATGGAATAATGATAATTATGTACTCGTACCGGCCTCAGTTTATGATGGTAACCGTGTTCGTATAGTTGATAGGGAGTATGCTCAAGGTTTGGATAGAAACGACCTATACAAAAAAGACCTGCCGCTAACCTCCACTCCCATACCGCATTTATCTAGAAAAATTAATGACATTTCAAAAATAGAATTAAATGCGAGCAATGCTGCAACACCCGCTATGTGTTTTTTGGATAAAAAAAGTAAATATGGATTCATTGTACTTTCGCAACAAAATACTGAATTTGGGAACAATGGTTTTATGATTCAGGAGTCGGCAGATAGAACTCAGGCTTCCTTTGTTATTACGGCACCAGGGGTACGGGATAAAAGACCAGTGTTTGTAGGGTTTGCAGAAAGCTTGGACAGAGGCGCAACAATAACAACTGGTACTTCCATTAATTTAAAATGTCGTGTATATGTATTTAAAGCCAAGGATATTCCTGAATTGCTAAATAAATTTATGTCGGTCAGAAAGGCTATAACCGGTCCTAATAGCCCGCGCAATTTAATCCCGTTTAGCCAATTTAAATCATACATGACTCAACGTATTGATGAACGTTACTATAAAGACTCAATAAACGAATTTTATTATCCTGAAAATGCTAAATGGATTTCATTTGGGTGGATAGGTGGACTAATGAATACGTTTCCTATGATTGCTTTAAATGATGATTCGCACCTGAAAAAAGTATCAAAAACCTTCGATTTTGCAATTCCAAGTGGCCAAGGAAAAACCGGGTATTTCTATGGAACTCTTAATTACGACGGTAAACCTTTTGGACGTGAAGGGTATGATGAAAATTCCAAAATTGCGCTAACACGAAAAAGTGCCGATGTACTATATTGGATGATCAAACAGTTTAAGCTTTTAAAGGTACAGGGAAAAGAAGATGCAATAAAACTTATTTGGGAAAATCAAATAAAAAAACTGGCCGATGCTTTCGTTAAAACATGGAAGGAAAATCATCAATGGGGCAATTTTATAAATAATGAAACTGGCGAGATTGTTGTTTTTAATACCTCAAGTGGTGTTATGGCTATTGGTGGATTGGCACTAGCTTCTGAATATTACAATAATCCTGAGTATTTGGAAGTTGCCAAAAAAGCAGCAGATTACTATTATGATCTTTTTGAAAAACAAGGAAAGACTACAGGTGGCTGTGCTGATATTTTACAAAACGCAGATTCGGAAACCGCAGCGGGTTTTATGACGGCTTTAATGGCACTATATGAAGTAACCCATAATAAGAAATGGTTGGAGGCATCTAGAAATTTGGCAAATCTAGTAGCAACATGGACTACTTCCTATGATTACCAATTGCCTGAAAACACTGAATTGGCTAAAAATGGGGCCAAACTTGCAGGAGCATATTGGGCTAGTACTCAAAATAAGCATAGTGCACCGGGAATATGCACCAGTTCGGGAGATCCATTATTTAAAATTTACAGAGCAACGGGCAATATGCTCTATGCTGATTTATTGAATGATATTGTCCATGCATATGGTGAAAGTATTCGGCCCGGAGGATTTACCAATGAAAGATTGACTTATTGTGATGCAGAGCCCTTTAGTGTGGGTAACAGAGGAAACCATATAACTGGATGGAACGAATTAAATGGGTTTTTAATGTCATTGGAAATTCCTGGAATCTATATTACGACAGATGCCAAGAGGTTTTATGTTTTCGACAGTGTAGAGGCAGAAATAATAGATAAAAATACCCTCGGGATTACCTTGAAAATTACCAATACAACACAATTTGACGCAAAAGTTTCTGTCTTGGCTGAAAGTAGTGATCAATCTCATGAACCATTGGGTTATGTTTCATTTGTCAATTGGCCACAAGTCCATATTGGAAGCGGACAGACCAAGATTGTAAAAATCGGTGTAAACGGGGATATTGCCTTTTAATTAATTACAGGTTGCATTGGAAGCATTGGCAGATGAGTGTGAAAATAAAATATTTAATAAGGTCATTTTTACAGTATAGTCTGCCTAACAAAAGCAAAATTTAGTACCATGAATATCATTGAAAATCTTACTGGTCTTGATTATTTAGTCATTGCTTTGTACTTGGTTATTTTATTGGGAATTGGATTTTGGGCGAGTAAAAAATCCAATCAACATGGCGGGGATTTATTTTTGGGTGGCCGTCAACTAAAATGGCCTAATATTGGTTTATCCATTTGGGGCACCAATGTGGGACCTTCTATGCTCATAGCGACTACAAGTCTGGCTTATTCAACCGGCTTGGTAGGGGGTAATTTTTCATGGTTGGCTTTTCCAATTCTATTAATACTTTCAAGGGTTTTTATTCCCCGGTATTTACAGGCCCGGATTAACACAACGCCAGAGTATTTAAGCTTTCGGTTTAATGAAACCACTAGAGATATTGTAGCTATCTATGCTTTGGTTTCTATCTTAATACTTTGGTTGGGGGGAACCTTATATGCCGGAGGTATCATTATAAGCCAAATGTTGGGCTGGCCTCTTTGGTTATCAGTAACTTCACTGATGGCTATCGCAATGAGCTTTACAATTACAGGAGGGTTGACAGCTGTTGTTTATACCGATACTTTTCAAATGATTTTATTGATTATTAGTTCTATGTTTTTATTGGTATTAGGTGTCAATGCAGTTGGTGGAGTCCAAACACTTTATGAATCTACCCCTGACAGATATTGGAAAATGTTTTTACCTTATTCCGATGAAGTGTATCCATGGCATGCACTGCTTCTTGGATATCCCGTTTTGGGGATTTGGTTTTGGTGTACCGATCAAACTATTGTGCAAAGAGCACTTGGAGCAAAAAGCATTCAGCATGCCCAAAAAGGTATTTTGCTTACGGCGACACTGAAAATTTTGGATACTTTTATTTTCGTTGTTCCTGGTATTGTCTGTTTTTTATTATTTCCGACTTTGGAGAATCCGGACGAGGCATATCTTACCCTTTCAGTGAGCATATTGCCTGCAGGTTTATTCGGGCTTACTATTTCGGTAATTCTTGCCGCTTTGATCAGTACTGTTGATTCTGGATTAAATTCTTTAAGTACAGTGTTTACCTTGGATATTTATAAGAAAAAAATTAACCCTACAGTAACCAAATCCAAAGAGCGACGATTGGGGCAGTTAGTTACCTTTATCGGCGGCTTGTTGGCTATCGTACTTTCTGTTCTATTGGATAAAGTAGACAAGGATTTATTTGGGTTGTTACAGTCAATAATTGGTTATTTGGCACCTCCGATGTCTGCTGTATTTTTAATTGGTGCATTATGGCGAAAAGCAACCTCAAAAGCGGCCAATCTAACACTCATTGTTGGCTTTTTTCTATGCTTAACTATTGCAGTTGCGGATTTAGGAGGATATCCGTTCAAAGGATTTTTCCCACCGTACCTGTTGATGTCATTTTACCTTTTTGCCTTTCTGTCTGTTTTTATGATTGCAGTTTCTTTGTTGACAAGCAATGAAGAACAAGAAGGAAAATTTGCTTCACTAAAAAGGATATACCAGGAACTGCAACTATCACCTTCGTATTTGTGGGAGATATGGTTACTTATTACAGTGATAATGGTGGGCTTGTATTTGTTTTTTAATTAAATAAAGAATTGTGATGGTGAAAAAAGGTTTTCAAATAACAATCATATGCTTAATGCTATTAATTTCAAGCGGCTGTAAACATGAAACCAAGGAGTTGGACGTATATGTGTTTTCGGTCCAGTTGGTAGATGATACAGATAAAATTCAAGAATATTTAGAATATCATGAAGCAGTATGGCCAGAGGTGGAAGAAGGATTTAGAAAGGCGGGTTATCATAGTATTGAGATGTATAGATATAACAATTATCTGACTATGGTAGTTAAAGTACCCCATGGTTCAGATTTAATGAAAATAGGGGCAGCAAAAGAATTGAACACTGAAAGAGTTAAGACCTGGAACTCACTTATGTCTACCTATCAAAAAGGATTGCCAGGTACACCAAAAGGAACAACATGGGTTCCTATGCATAAGTTTTATGAATTTGAGAAAAGTAAATGACCCCAATGATCAACAATAAGCGAGTCTTTGATAGAGTCACCTTGGGTACTGCCGGTTTGGGAGGGGCATGGTATCCTGTTGATTTGGAGAATTCCGTGGATACTGTATGCTACGCATTGGAGCAAGGGATTACAAACCTGGATATGGCGCCCGCATATATGGATGCAGAATTGGTTGTAGGAAAGGCGCTAAGGCAATGGGAAGGTGAGGCTCCTTTTTTAAGTACCAAAGTGGGTAAGCGTAGAGGTCGGGCAGATCAACAAGGGCTGAGCGACTATAGGATAGACAGTATTAAATCTAGTGTAAATATAAGTCTGGAGCGTTTGGGCGTGGATAAGATAGATTTACTCTTTTTGCATGAGCCCGAGGAAGTTCCAGTGGGCACTCTCCCTACTGTTATGGATACCTTACTACTTTTAAAGGACCAAGGTTTGGTAAAAAAAATTGGATTCGGGGGGAAACCACCACTTCAATTTAACCCAT
>TARA_R100001369_G_scaffold92707_1_pt1 | contig 17831 bp, 11 predicted proteins | sample TARA_R100001369 | Tara Oceans TARA_R100001369 (sample SAMEA2621528) | marine metagenome | biome: marine biome (ENVO:00000447); feature: surface water layer (ENVO:00002042); material: "saline water (ENVO:00002010), including plankton (ENVO:xxxxxxxx)" | depth 5 m | reverse complement strand
CAAAAAAGGGCAGCGAACGCCATAAGAGGTATGGTAGAAAGCGACCATAACCCAATTGTTTCTATACACGATCATGGTGCGGGTGGACATTTAAATTGTCTCTCCGAACTGGTCGAGGATACGGGGGGATTGATAGATATGGACAAACTGCCCATTGGAGACCCAACCTTATCGGCGAAAGAAACCATAGGGAACGAATCCCAAGAACGTATGGGATTGGTCATAGGAAAAAAGGATGTCGACATGCTACACCGAATTGCAGATAGAGAACGATCGCCCATGTATGAGGTTGGTGATGTTACTGGAGACAACCGTTTTACCTTTAAATCTGCCACAACGGGAGAAAGTCCGATGGACATGGAACTATCCGATATGTTCGGGAGTTCCCCTAAAACCGTAATGAACGATTCCACAATAAAAAGAAAATATTCGGCCCCGTCATATTCCCTGGAACACTTCTATGATTATTTGGACCAAGTGCTGCAATTGGAAGCTGTAGCCGCCAAAGATTGGCTTACCAATAAGGTAGACCGCTGTGTAGGAGGCAAGGTTGCCAAACAGCAATGTGCCGGTCCTTTGCAGTTACCCTTGAACAATTGTGGCGTTATGGCATTGGATTATAAAGGAAAGGAAGGAATTGCCACCTCTATTGGCCACTCCCCTATTTCAGGATTGATAGACCCCACTGCTGGAAGTAAAAATAGTATCGCGGAAGCATTGACCAATATAGTTTGGGCGCCTTTAAAAGACGGTTTGGACTCGGTTTCACTTTCAGCCAACTGGATGTGGCCCTGTAAAAATCCCGGGGAGGACGCAAGGCTATATGAGGCTGTGCAGGCCATTTCGGATTTTGCCATTGGCCTGGGAATCAATGTCCCAACTGGAAAAGACTCCCTGTCCATGAAACAACGTTACAAGGACGCTGAAGTTATAGCCCCAGGAACCGTAATCATTTCGGCTGCCGGAAACTGTACCGATATTACCAAGGTAGTGGAACCGGTGTTACAAAAAAATGGCGGGGATATATATTACATCAATTTATCCCAGGACTCTTATAAATTAGGCGGATCCTCCTTTGCCCAAATTTTGAATACCATTGGTAACGAAGCACCTACTATAAACAATACCGATAATTTTAAGAACGTATTCAATACGCTACAAGGTTTGATATTAAACGGACAAATTCTTGCCGGACACGATGTAGCTTCAGGTGGATTGATTACCACACTTTTGGAACTTTGTTTTGCCGACCTGGATTTGGGTGCCACATTGGATTTAACCGCCATTGGTGAATCCGATACCATTAAATTATTGTTTTCAGAAAATGCTGGAATTGTTTTTCAAGCTAAGGGCAACAGTGTAGAAAAGGTGTTGGCCAATGCCGGAATTGAACATTTCAAAATTGGATCGGTGAGCACAAAAGCTACCCTGACCATTAAGAATCAAGGTATGGAAATGGGACTTAACATTAATTCCCTTCGGGATACCTGGTTTAAAACTTCCTACCTTCTTGATAAAAAACAAACGGCCAACAACCTGGCCCAAGAAAGGTACAGTAATTATAAAAACCAACCCTTATCCTATACATTCCCTGCCCATTTTGATGGCAAGCTGCCAAGTAAGGCAACTTCCCGTCCAAAAGCGGCCATCCTACGTGAAAAAGGTAGTAACTCGGAACGTGAAATGGCCAATGCCATGTACCTGGCCGGTTTTGATGTAAAGGATGTACATATGACCGATCTTATATCTGGCAGGGAGACCTTGGAAGATATTCAATTTATTGGTGCAGTAGGCGGATTCTCAAACTCAGATGTATTGGGAAGTGCCAAAGGTTGGGCAGGCGCCTTTAAATACAACGAAAAAGCCAATAAGGCATTAAAGAATTTCTTTGCCAGACCGGATACCCTATCCATAGGTATTTGTAACGGTTGTCAATTATTTATGGAATTGGAATTGATTAATCCAGAGCACTCTGAACACGGAAAAATGACCTTTAATGATTCCCATAAACACGAAAGCGGATTTACTTCCGTGGTTGTTCAAAAGAACAATTCCATTATGCTTTCAAGTTTGGCAGGAGCCAATTTAGGGGTATGGATATCACATGGTGAAGGAAAATTTAAATTGCCCTTGGCCAAGGAAAACTATAACATAGTAGCCAATTACGGTTATGAAGGTTATCCTGCAAACCCTAATGGCAGCGATTTTAATACAGCTATGCTATGTGACACCTCTGGCCGACATCTGGTGACAATGCCCCATATTGAACGTTCCATTTTCCAATGGAACTGGGCACATTATCCTGAAGGAAGAAAAGATGAGGTTTCACCATGGTTGGAGGCATTTGTCAATGCCAGGAAATGGCTGGAAATTAATAATGGATAATCATCATGGTCTATAGAAAAGCTACCAAGGAAGATCTGCCGGCAATAATAGAAATGATTGCCAATGATGCCTTGGGCCAGTTGCGTGAAAGGTTTGAGGACCCGCTTCCCAAAGAGTATTATAGTGCCTTTGAAAGAATTAATACGGACAAAAATCAGGAATTGATCGTTATAGAGAATTCCGAGAGCGAAGTCGTAGCCACTTTTCAATTAAGCTTTCTACAATACCTAACCTATGTAGGCGGCATACGCTGTCTTGTGGAAAACGTCCATGTACGGGAAGACCAAACGGGCAAGGGAATTGGCAAACAAATGTTTCAATGGATTATTGAAAGGGCAAAGGAAAAAAACGTCCATTTGATACAGTTGACCTCCAACAAACTACGCCCCAATGCCATTCGTTTTTATGAAGGCATTGGATTCAAGGCAACGCACGAAGGATTTAAGCTACACCTATATATTTCTCAAATTAAAATCCCTTGACTAAAAGTTGGACTTTTGGTCAAGGGATTTTCAATAAAAAGATTCCTACTCCCCTAATGGAAGCCCATGAAATTGTTTATTTCTTGGAATAATCGGCATGGATTGCCTTATCAAAGGCCTCCCAGTGCTCAGGTTTCATTCTTTCGGGAGTAAAAAGACATATTCCGGCAGCTCCATTCTCCATGGAAGTCCTAATGGCCGTTTCTATTTCTGAAGGTAATAATCCGTGATTTTCAGGGTCATTTTCATTTGTTTTGTTCTCCGGGTTCGGACATATAAAAAGTCCACTAAAAATTGGCTTTTCACCATTAACGGAAGCCACTTCCTCCTTGGTTATTTCACCCACCCATTCAGGATCTTTTAAATAAAAATCATTATAGTTCATGGGATAAAAAGCGTCCAGATCCCATTTGTTCCATTCCTGCCTAACCATTTTCATAGCATTGCTAGGGCCTGGAAAAACTGCAGCATTTATCTTTTTACCTTTTTCATGGACCACCTTGGCCAAACGGTTTACGATATTGGTAATCAAATCATATCTAAACTGCTTCCACTCCTGAACTTTAGAGGGGTCTTCCACCTCTTTGATGTCTATTCCTGATTGTTCTTTAAAATCAGCAACACACTTATCACAATAGCAATAATCGGCTACGGGATATTCCTCGTTCATTACCAGTCCATACTTATCCCAAAGGCCTTCCGCCAATATTACATCCGGAAAACGGATGTAATCCAAATGTATTCCGTCTACCTCTTCCACAGCGGCAATATTACCGTACAATTCGGACAAAAAGTTAAAAGAACCCTCCTTGTTGGGACAAAGAAATTTATAATAGGAAACATATGCCGGTTTATCAAAGGCCGATTCGCCATTTCTATTTATGGCATAAAGTTCTTTTGGCAATTTTGGATTGTCTCCCTGGACCATTGTGGGTACCCAAGTATGGAATTCCATTCCTGCATCCTTCACTAATTTACCTACACGCTTATACGTTTCCGGATTATGTCCGCCATTATACATTAGTCCATCAATTCCCTTTTCCTTATAGTTCTTAAAAGTTGCCATCAGTTCTTGGTCGGTAGCCTCTCCAGGACCACCGGTCCATGCATAAACAGGGATTTTGGATTTTTCGGCACAGGAAATCATGGTAAAAATAACTGCTGCCGCTACAAAAAGCTTTTTCATTGGTTTAGTTTAATTGTTAGTAATTGTTACAAATAAAATTAAGCACCATAAACATTTCTGCTGATTATAAAAGGTTGAAACGTATATTTTGGAAAATGGTGCATTAAAGATTGAACTTAATCATTTTGTAGTTTATAAGCTATAAATCTTAGCTAAGTAACCTCAGAATTAATACAAACAACATTATTATACCCCATAATTAATTCTACTTGGAAACACTTTAATAAGGGCAGGTATTTACCAAAATTCATGGAACCTTATTCAAAAATGAACAAAAATCACACATAAATTTAAGCCCTCCAAGATCAAAATACTAATTTAAAACACCTCAATTACAACTCATCAGCCCGTATAAACAAAGCCAATGAAGTACATATATTAGTAGTTAAAATGAAGACTCCATAATTTTTTTACATTTTTTATACGAATGTGATTTTAAAATACCGTTCCCTTTTCTTAATTTGCGATTACGAACAGTAAATTAAATATGCAAGAAATCACCCGCCTTTTTGACTTTCCTTACTATCAATTAGAGAAATTCAATTTAAAAGAATCACTAGTAACAAAGTATAACGGAGAATGGGTTGCAACATCTACCCAGGAATATATTGACAAGGCAAATGCTATAAGCAGGGCTTTGTTGCGACTTGGAGTAAAACCTAATGACAAAATTGCCCTTATTTCCATGGCCAACAGAACGGAATGGAACATAATGGATATTGGAATACTTCAGTTAGGTGCCCAAAATGTGCCTATTTACCCTACTATATCCGAAGAAGATTATGAATATGTCCTAAACCATTCAGAGGCCAAATATGTATTTGTGTCCTGTACGGAAGTTTTTGACAAGGTTAATGCAGTCAAAGCAAATACCCCACATTTAAAGGACGTATACTCTTTTGATATACTGGAGAACTGTAAAAACTGGAGCGAAATTTTGGAAATGGGTGCGGATACCTCCAACCAAAATGAGGTAGAAAAACTCAAAAATAAGGTTAAGCCGGATGATTTGGCTACCTTGATATACACGTCCGGGACCACTGGTAGACCAAAAGGGGTTATGCTCACCCACCACAATGTGGTTTGCAATGCCATAGAAAGCTCTAAACGCTTGCCCATAGATTATGGCAATATCTCATGTTTAAGCTTTTTGCCCGTATGCCATATCTATGAAAGAATGATGATGTACCTATACCAATACGCTGGTGTCACCATCTATTTTGCAGAGTCTATGGATAAAATAAGTGACAATCTAAAAGAGTGTGCCCCGCATGTGATGACCGCCGTACCCAGATTATTGGAAAAAGTGTACGATAAGATCATTGCCAAGGGAACCGAACTTACCGGCATAAAAAAGAAATTATTTTTCTGGGCCGTTGAAGTTGGCCTGCAATACGAACCATATGGACAAAATGGTTGGTGGTACGAAAGGAAATTGGCCTTAGCCAGAAAATTGATATTCAGTAAGTGGAAAGCAGGTCTGGGAGGAAATCTTTCATTAATAGCATCTGGTAGTGCGGCTTTACAACCTCGCTTGGCCCGTATTTTCAATGCTGCCGAATTTGGGGTCATGGAGGGTTATGGCCTTACGGAAACTTCCCCGGTTGTTTCGGTCAACGATATGAGGAACGGTGGATTTAGAATTGGCACCGTGGGTAAACTTTTGGAAAATACCGAAGTGAAAATTGCAGAAGACGGCGAAATATGTGTAAAGGGACCACAGGTAATGCTAGGCTATTACAAGGATCCCGAAAAAACAGCTGAGGTCATTAAGGATGGATATTTTCATACAGGCGATATTGGAGAGATAGATGCCGACGGATTTCTTAAGATTACCGATAGAAAGAAAGAGATGTTCAAAACCTCTGGAGGTAAATATGTTGCGCCCCAACTTTTGGAAAACCGCTTTAAACAATCCAGATTCATCGAGCAAATAATGGTAATAGGTGAAGGGGAAAAAATGCCAGCAGCTTTGATACAACCAGATTTCGAATTTTTACGCAATTGGGCCAAAATACACAATATAGAGGTTGGCGACAATAAAAAAATGGTTCAAAATAAAGAAGTAATTGCAAGGTTCCAAGAGGAAGTGGATGCTGCCAATGAAAGTTTTGCCAAATGGGAAAAAGTAAAGCAATTTAGACTTACGCCGGATATTTGGAGTATAGATGAAGGGCACCTTACCCCTACCATGAAGCTAAAACGAAAAATAGTCAAAGAGAAGTATCTAGATCTTTATAATGACATATACGGGCATTGAGGATTGTCCAACTAAATCGTAAACAGCTTCTTTAACCGGAAGCTGTTTTATTTTATGGGAACCCCTATTTTTTTTAAAATATATTATGCATGCATAATATATTTTCCTATCTTTGGAAGAACCAACAAAACAACATGCAAGACATAACGATAGATTACGCGCTCCGGGCAACTTGGCAAGCGGTAACAAAGATGTATAACGAGGAGGCGAGGAAATTCAATAGTACCATGGCCGTAGGTTTTACCTTGTTAAGTATAGACCCAAAAACTGGAACGCCATCTACCGCCCTTGGCCCAAAAATGGGTATGGAGGCCACAAGTCTCTCGCGAATATTGAAAAGTATGGAGGAAAAGGGACTCATTGAACGTAGGCCCAACCCCAATGATGGTAGGGGTGTACTTATACACCTCACGGCATTTGGACTGGAAAAGAGGAAGGATTCAAAAGACGTTGTACTTCGTTTTAATGATGTGGTCAAGGCACATGTGCCCACAGAAAAATTGAATACCTTTTTTGAGGTAACGGAGATCATTAACAAATTGATTACAGAAAAGAAAATTTATTAAGAAAGTTAAAAAACTAGTTAACACCTTTTTATTGATGAACAAACACATTAAAAAAGTAGCAGTTATTGGTTCTGGTATTATGGGAAGTGGTATAGCCTGCCATTTTGCCAATATAGGAGTGGAAGTATTGCTTTTGGATATTATACCACGGGAACTTAATGATAAAGAAAAGGCAAATGGCCTTACCCTAGAGGATAAGGTTGTAAGAAATAGATTGGTAAACGATTCCTTGGCCGCGGCCTTAAAATCCAAACCTTCCCCCATATATCATCAAAAATTTGCCCAGAGAATCGCTACGGGCAATCTTGAGGACGATATTTCCAAAGTGGGGCAGGTAGATTGGATCATTGAAGTGGTTGTGGAACGTCTGGATATCAAAAAAATAGTTTTTGAAAAACTGGACAAACACAGAAAACCAGGAACTCTAATTACCTCCAACACCTCGGGAATACCTATTAAATTTATGAGTGAGGGCAGAAGTGAGGATTTCCAAAAGCATTTTTGTGGAACACACTTTTTTAATCCGGCTAGATATTTAAAACTTTTTGAAATAATTCCTGGTCCAAAAACTTCCCCCGAAGTATTGGATTTCTTAAATGGCTATGGGGAACAGTTTTTAGGCAAGACCTCCGTGATAGCTAAAGACACTCCAGCATTTATCGGTAATAGAATAGGGACCTTTAGCATTATGAGTTTGTTTCATGCTGTAAAGGAAATGGACCTTACCGTTGAGGAAATAGATAAACTGTCCGGTCCGGTAATAGGCAGGCCAAAATCGGCCACCTTCCGTACGGTAGATGTTGTTGGTTTGGACACATTGGTACATGTTGCCAATGGTATTGCAGAAAATTGCAAGGATGATGAAAGACGGGAGCAATTTACACTTCCCGATTTTATCGGAAAAATGATGGAAAATAAATGGTTCGGAAGTAAGACAGGGCAAGGTTTTTATAAAAAGGAAGGTCGGGAAATATTGGCCCTGGACCTTAACACCATGGAATACAGGCCCAGCAAAAAGGCTAGTTTTGCCACTCTTGAACTCACCAAATCCATAGTGAATGTAATAGACAGATTTAAGGTATTGGTGACGGGTAAGGACAAAGCAGGTGCCTTTTACAGAAAAAGTTTCGCTTCATTATTCGAATACACTTCCAATAGGATTCCCGAAATAACCGGAGAATTATATAAGATAGATGACGCCATGAAAGCAGGCTTTGCCTGGGGACACGGTCCATTTCAAATTTGGGATGCCATAGGGGTTGAAAAAGGCATAGAGATGATGAAGGCAGAAGGCTTTCAACCCGCCGCCTGGGTTACCGAAATGATATCCACAGGAAATAAATCTTTCTACACCATTAAAGACGGTGCAACCTATTATTACGACATCACTAAAAAGGCGATGGAGAAAATACCAGGTCAGGATTCATTTATCATTTTGGACAATATTAGAAAATCCAACGAGGTATGGAAAAACTCCGGTGTTGTCATTGAGGATTTGGGCGATGGTATATTAAATGTGGAATTCCAGTCCAAAATGAACACCATTGGGGGTGATGTCCTAGCCGGACTGAACAAGGCCATAGATTTGGCCGAAAAAGACTTTCAAGGTCTGGTGGTGGGCAACCAAGCACCCAATTTTTCTGTTGGCGCCAATATTGGAATGATATTTATGATGGCCGTAGAACAGGAATACGATGAGCTTAACATGGCCATAAAGATGTTTCAGGATACCATGATGCGTATGCGTTACTCTGCCATTCCTACCGTATCGGCCCCACACGGGATGACCTTGGGTGGGGGTTGTGAGCTGTCCTTGCATGCGGACAAGGTTGTTGCCGCAGCTGAAACCTACATGGGATTGGTAGAATTTGGAGTGGGGGTTATACCAGGAGGTGGAGGATCCAAGGAAATGGCCTTAAGGGCATCGGATACCTTTAGGAAAAATGATGTGGAGCTCAATGTGCTTCAAGAATATTTCCTCACCATTGGAATGGCAAAAGTTTCTACTTCGGCCTACGAGGCCTTTGATATGGGCGTACTTGAAAAAGGGAAGGATATAGTGGTCGTTAACAAGGACCGACAAATTGCAACGGCAAAGGCCTACGCCAAACTAATGGCAGAACAGGGCTACACACAACCTCCTAAGAGAAAAGACGTAAAAGTGCTTGGTAAACAAGCCCTAGGAATGTTTTTGGTAGGAACAGATGCCATGGAAGACAGCAATTATATAAGTGAACACGACCATAAGATTGCCAACAAATTGGCTTATGTAATGGCCGGGGGCGACTTGTCCGAGCCAACTTTGGTCACAGAGCAATACCTTTTGGATCTAGAGCGGGAAGCATTTTTATCCCTTTGTACGGAAAGAAAAACCTTGGAAAGGATACAACACATGCTGAAGACAGGAAAGCCGTTGCGAAATTAAGTGCTCAAGTATTGAGGTGTGAGTATTTAGTAATTAGAGATCAATGTATAAAGTTGAGGATTTGAAAATATGGAAGAAGTCTATAGAATTGGCTAAAACTGTATTTCCTCTTGTCTCTGAACTATGAACTCCAAACTCAATTAATATTATTGATAGATTTAAATATAGTCACAAAAGAAAAAGTACAACCAGTTATTGAAACATGTATTGAAATCCAAAAAATGAACAATTCATTTCAAAGAAAATTATAATTCTCAATACTAAAATCTCAATACTCAATACTAAAATAAAATGAAACAAGCCTTTATAGTAAAAGCATATAGGACTGCGGTAGGGAAAGCCCCAAAAGGTGTTTTCCGTTTTAAAAGAACGGATGAACTGGCTGCCGAAACCATAGCGTACATGATGAATGAATTGCCACAATTGGACAAAAAACGCATTGATGACGTTATTGTTGGAAACGCTATGCCCGAGGGTTCCCAAGGTCTCAACATGGCCAGATTAATCTCCTTAATGGGGCTTAATATTGTTGATGTGCCAGGAGTTACGGTAAATAGATTTTGTTCCTCTGGTATAGAAACTATCGGTATTGCCACTGCGAAAATCCAAGCTGGCATGGCCGACTGTATTATTGCTGGTGGAGCGGAGAGCATGAGCGCGGTTCCCATGACCGGATATAAAACGGAACTCAACTATGACCTGGCAAAGGCAGGACACGAAGATTATTACTGGGGCATGGGAAATACTGCGGAAGCAGTAGCCAAACAATTTAATGTATCCCGCGAAGATCAGGACGAGTTCGCCTATAATTCGCACATGAAAGCACTTAGGGCGCAAGCAGAGGATCGTTTTCAAAGTCAGATCGTACCTATTGAAGTGGAACAGACCTACGTTGACGATAACGGAAAGAGGGCAACAAAAAAATACACAGTGACCAAAGATGAGGGACCTCGTAAAGGAACCAGCAAGGAAGCTTTGGCAGGACTGCGACCTGTTTTCGCGGCAGGGGGAAGTGTTACTGCCGGTAATTCCTCACAGATGAGCGACGGAGCTGCTTTTGTACTGGTCATGAGTGAGGATATGGTAAAAGAGCTAAAATTGGAACCTATAGCCAGATTGGTCAACTATGCCGCTGCCGGCGTTGAACCAAGAATCATGGGTATTGGCCCTGTAAAAGCCATTCCTAAGGCGTTAAAACAAGCAGGTCTTAAACAGAACGATATTGAATTGATAGAGTTGAACGAAGCTTTCGCCTCACAGTCATTGGCTGTAATTAGAGAGCTAGACCTAAACAATGATATAGTCAATGTTAATGGGGGTGCCATTGCTCTTGGCCACCCGTTGGGCTGTACTGGAGCCAAGTTGTCCGTTCAGCTTTTTGATGAGATGAGAAAGAGGGATATGAAAGGGAAATACGGCATGGTGACCATGTGCGTAGGTACTGGTCAGGGAGCAGCGGGGATTTTTGAATTTTTGAACTAAAAATACAAGACTTATATATTGAGGCTATTGTTATTGCGACATATCCTTCAATGCCTATTATAAAACTTAATAACACGAACAATGAGTACAGAAACAACAACTAAAGAGATATTAAGGGGTGGACAATTCCTAGTAAAGGAAACCAACTGTGAGGATATTTTTACGCCCGAGGATTTTTCCGAGGAGCAAAAAATGATGCGCGACTCCGTTATTGAGTTCAACGATCGGGAGATTGTGGCCAACAGGGATCGGTTTGAAGCCAAGGATTATGCCCTAACACAGGAGATAATGACCAAGGCTGGAGAAATGGGCTTCCTAGGTGTTGCCGTTCCTGAGGCTTATGGGGGATTGGGAATGGGCTTTATATCAACCATGATCGTATGCGAATATATTTCTAGTGGAAGTGGATCTTTTAGTACAGCATTTGGTGCACATACCGGTATTGGGACCATGCCCATTACACTATACGGTACGGAAGCCCAAAAACAAAAATATGTCCCAAAATTAGCAACTGGTGAATGGTTCGGAGCTTACTGTTTAACGGAACCAGGTGCCGGTAGTGATGCCAATTCGGGCAAAACCACGGCTACCCTTTCCGCTGATGGCAAGAGTTACAAGATCAATGGCCAAAAAATGTGGATTTCCAATGCTGGATTCTGTAAATTATTTATCGTTTTTGCAAGAATAGAAAATGACAAAAATATTACCGGGTTTATTGTTGAAAACGACCCAAGTAATGGCATTACCTTAGGGGAAGAAGAACATAAATTGGGAATTCGCGCCTCCTCTACCAGACAGGTATTCTTTAACGATACCGTAGTTCCCGTTGAAAATATGCTTTCTGAAAGGGGAAACGGTTTTAAAATTGCCATGAACGCCCTAAATATTGGACGTATTAAATTGGCGGCCGCATGTTTGGATTCGCAAAGGCGAATCACTACCAATGCCTTAAAGTACGCTACGGAACGTAAGCAGTTTAAAACGGCCATAGTAGATTTTGGAGCAATTAAATCCAAATTGGCGGAAATGGCCACCAGTTTGTATGCCGGGGAAGCTGCTTCCTATAGGGCAGCCAAAAACATTGAGGATCGCATTGCTCTGCGTATGGCGGCTGGCAATAGTCATCAAGAAGCCGAACTTAAAGGTGTGGAAGAATATGCCATTGAGTGTTCCATCCTAAAAGTTGCCGTATCCGAAGACGTGCAGAACTGCTCGGACGAGGGGATCCAAATTTTTGGTGGTATGGGCTTCTCGGAAGAAACCCCAATGGAAGCCGCATGGAGAGATGCACGTATAGCCAGGATTTATGAGGGTACCAATGAAATAAACAGAATGTTGTCTGTTGGTCTGTTGATTAAAAAAGCCATGAAGGGTCATGTAGACCTACTAGGCCCGGCCACGGCCGTAGGGAATGAACTAATGGGCATCCCCTCTTTTGACATCCCCGACTATTCGGAATTATTGTCCGAAGAGAAAGAAATGGTTGCAAAACTTAAGAAAGTGTTCTTAATGGTAGCGGGGTCAGCGGTCCAAAAATATGGACCTGCCCTAGACGAACATCAAATGCTGCTACTGGCTGCATCCAATGTTTTAATAGAGATTTATTTGGCAGAATCTGCAATCCTAAGAACTGAAAAAAATGTAAAACGATTTGGGGAAGAGGCCCAAAAAGAACAAATAGCTATGTCCAAATTGTACCTGTACAATGCCGTGGACACTGTTATAAAAAATGGCAAGGAAGCTATAGTTTCAATGGCCGAGGGTGATGAGCAACGTATGATGCTTATGGGCCTAAAGCGTTTTACGAAATATACAAACCAACCCAACGTAGTTGAACTGCGAAATATAATTGCCGATAAACTCAAGGCTGAAAACAAGTATTGTTTTTAGTGAAGATTGACTAACTCAAGCTCATGCTTCGTAATGAAGTGAAACCGAAGAACCGCTCTGAAAAGAGCGGTTCTTTATTTTATGACCACTTTTTCCCTTTCCTTCATCAATACTTTCCAATTGTAGTCTAAAGACGCAGATACTCCCTCCCTGCCATTTCCTTTATGTTTTATATTCCATCAGAGTCATATGATTGGCCTATGTACAGTTGAATATCGTTAGTGAAGGTTCCTTGGTAAAGAACACAATCTTTGGTTAGGAGCTCAAATTAGTAGATCCATTCAGCCCTGCACTATCAAAGGGCCATAATCAACTACTTATCAAATAACCTAAAACAACAGCTGGTAAGCTACATCCATTATGAAACATAAAAGTGAAGACTAACGACTATTAATCGGCCCATTTACCAAATCCTTTGTATTTAATACCGTTAGACCAAAATATTTATCGAGTTAATATTCAATTCATTTGGCACATACATTATTTAGAATTTCCTTAAATTTATGATTATGTGGTAATTAAACAGCTTATAAGAAATTTTAGGGCCTTACAAAAATTAAGAATGCTAAAATGGGAAACCAATAAGTCAGATTGAAATGGTGACAAACCATAGGGTGATATTCAGGATTTAAGTTCATAAATCAGTTTAAATAAATATTCTTAGCCGGTAGATAATCAATTAAAATATACAGTTATGAATCCTATTAACATTTTCCTAGCAGACGATGATCAAGATGATCGAGAACTTTTTATGGACGCTTTGTCCGAATTACCCATTGAAACTTCGGTAAAACAATTTCAAAACGGTGTTGATCTAATGGCCGAACTGTACTCTGGCAACCCCAAGCCAGATACTATTTTTTTAGACCTACGTATGCCACTTATGGACGGCTTTGAATGCCTAACGGATATTCGTAGCATTCCCGAATTATCGGAAATTCAGGTAATCATTTATTCCACATCCTATAATGAAAATGAAGTAGAACAACTGAAAGAGAGTGGGGCGAATCTTTATATAAAGAAACCCAACTCGTACAATCAATTAAAAACCGTCTTATATAAATCTCTAAAACCGTTTCAAAATACAACCTCAAAAACGAATGGCGATTTAAATTTTATGGTTATTGTATAGAATTGCAACAATTGTACACCTGGTTCCTACTGTCTAAACTAATCGCATTGGTTAAATTTAATGGAATGGTATTTAACCCCAAGCAAAAGAAGGTATATTCCAATCCCAACTACCCCATAGCTTCAGGGTACTACAGATCAAATTAGCGACTTTTAGTCGTCCACAGGAAGATATATATTAAAAGTAGCACCCTTGCCCAATTCACCCTGTGCCGTAATAACGCCATGGTGGTTTTCTACGATACGTTTTATTATTGCGAGTCCTATTCCTGTTCCTGGATATTCTGTCTTCCCATATAGGCGCTGGAACAGTTCAAAAATCTTTTCACTGTATTTTTGTTCAAAGCCTATGCCGTTGTCCGAAAAAGTGATATGACAATATTTAGTATCCTCTTGAAAATATTCACCTTCCAATAACTTACCAGGAACATACTCGTTTTTTATAGTGATGTGCACAGGTACTTCTGGTTTGGCAAACTTTAATGAATTACTTATAAGATTATAGAATAGCTGTTTAAATTGAAATGGAATTATATTGACCATGCAAGTTTTATCTGTTTCGATAATGGCATTTTTCTGTAGAAGTTCTTCACTAAGGTCTTGTTTCACTTGCTCAATGATAAGATTAAGATTAATTCTCTCAAAATCGCCTTCTAAATTATGAGTTCGGGAATAGGCCAACAAATCGTCGATCAGCGACTGCATTCTTTCTGCGGACAATTGCATCCTTTTAAATAGATATTTTCCATTTTCGGATAGTGTATCATGGTCCTTTTCGATTATTCTAGAAGCAAAGGTTTGAATTTTTCTTAATGGCTCCTGTAAATCATGGCTAGATATGTACGCAAAGGATTGGAGTTCCTTGTTCATTTTCTGCAGTTCAATGTTCTTTTGTTCCAGCTCAGCTTGCTTTTCCTTAAGTGCATCATCCGATTCTTTCTTAACTGTAAGGTCATGCGTTACTTTTGAATATCCTATGACCTCGTTTTTTTCGTTATGCACGGCAGTGATTACGACGCTTGCCCAAAACAAAGTACCATCCTTCCTTACGCGCCATCCTTCCTGCAATGCTTTGCCTTTTTTGGCTGCCAAACCCAATAACCTTTTGGGAAGACCGCTTTTCCTATCTTCCTTCGTGTAAAAATTGGAAAAATTCTTACCAATTATCTCATCTGCCTTATAGCCCTTAATTTTTTCTGCCCCCGTATTCCAGTTCTCCACAATTCCCTCTGGATTCAGGTAAAGTATGGCGTAGTCTTGCACTTCTTCCACCATTAGATGATAGCGCTGTTCGCTTTTTTTAAGCGACTCGTTCAATTCCAACAGCTCTGCAGTTCGTTCCTTTACTTGTTTTTCCAATTCGTCAAGAAAAATTTTCTGTTCCTGTATATCCGTACTACTTCCTACCCACATTTGTATGATGCCGTCATCATTACGCTGTGGCTTTGCATGGCTCAACTGCCATCGGTATGTATCATCATGTCTTCTAAAGCGATGCTCCAATGAAAAATCCTTTCCTGTTGCGATGGAATCCTCCCAAGTCCTAAAGTTATTTTTCCTATCGTCCGGATGCACCATCTGCAACCATCCTTTATTGATTAATTGATCCTGAGACAATCCAGAAAATTCAAAAACCGATTGGTTAAAGTAATTCAGATTGCCTTCGGGATCTGCAGTCCAGACGAACTGGGGAAGTGAATCGGCCAGTAGTCTGAATTTTTTTTCACTTTCTTCTATTCCCTTTCGGGAAATTACCTGATCAGTAACTTCAATGCCCAAGGCCATTATCCCTTCAATATTTCCAGAAGTATCCAAAAGTGGTTCGAAACTGAAGTTTAGATAGGCCATATTCAAATTTCCCTTCCTCATGATTTGCACCGGAAATTCTGAAGTAGAAAAAGTTTTGCCAGTATTGTAAACGTCGTCCAACAACTCTTTAATACCTTGCGACTTAAGTTCTGGCATTGCTTCCAAAATAGGTCGTCCCAATACCTCATCCTCCCTTCTACCCCACATTTGCAATGCAAGAGAGTTGGCCAGTTCAGTAACATGGTCCTTCCCTTGAAATATAGCTATCGATACGGGAGCCTGGGCAATCATGGTGCGAAGCCTACGCTCACTTTCTTGTAATTCTCTTTTCGTAATTACGGTTTCGGTAGTCTCCGTACAGGTAACCACTACACCGTTTACGTTGCCATTATCATCAAAAGCAGCACTGTAGCAGAATGTCCAATAAATATCCTCCATACTCCCATTTCGGTAAAATGGCACCAATTGGTCACTATATGAAACAGGTTTGGCGGTAGTGACAACATCATTGATCAAGGGGCCAATAAAATCCCATATCTCCGGCCAAACTTCTTTGCCCCTTTTTCCTATAGCCGGATGTTTTCCCTCTTTCCCTAAACTTGGTCTGTAAGCATCATTATAAAAGCAGATAAGCTCATCACCCCAAAATAGAAACATGGGATAGGATGAGTGTAAAATTATGGCCAGGGTAGTACGTAAACTAACAGGCCAATTATTGATAGGTCCCAGGTTTGTATTATCCCAGTCCATCTCACTAATAAGCTTGCCCATTTGGCCACTATTCTCAAGGAACAAGAGATTATTTGCTTTATGGGTCGAATTTAATTTCATTTACTTTAAGGTTGTATCTCGAATTCTTCCCTACAGGAGGGTAATACATTTTTTTGAAGGATAAGATCAATGGTCCTACTAATTACAGATTTGAGATTAGAGAAATCCGCTGGTTTGCGAATATAGTATTGCGCCCCTTTGCCGTATAATTGGTCCATGACATCAATATTGGAAGAGGTGGAATAAATTATTACAGGCAAATGTTTAAATTTTTCACTTTGCTTTATTTCCTCTAAACACTCCGCCCCCGATTTTCGGGGCATATTCAGATCCAAAAAGAGCATTTGCGGCAGATTGAGGAAATTGTTTTCAAGAAAATTCATAAGCTCTACCCCATTGTTAACCGTTTTCAATGTTGCACACAATGAAAGCTCATCCAAAGCTTCCCTGAAAAACATGCAATCGTCTTCATCATCGTCTGCTAGAAGTATTTGAAAATCCATATTGGTCACGTCCTGTTGGTTTAGATACTGTAATTTACAATTGCCCCGTTAATTCCATATTACGTAAAAATAAACAAAAATAAATGCCAATTGAATTTCCACCGGGATTGTTTATAACGGGCATATTTTTTTGATTCTTCCGGACAAAATATAAGGGACCTTCTAGATATAGTATTATTTTTGGCTTATCTTCCTTGCGTATCTACGGAAAGGCTTATACCTTTAAAAACAAATGTGTGCTTAACACGAGTTTTTAAAAGTTATGGCATTGCCAAGCACCACTGTACTTTAAAATGCCATATGATTGATTCCAAAGCCAAAACCCTAACTCCCAAAAGCCTTATTTTTGCGCTTTCCACTATTCACGCCCTTTTTACTTTTGGAGCATTGCTTTTTACCATTATCGTTTTTATGATAGCCGATAAGGTTGTCCTAGAGTTCGCTAAAGATAAAAGCATTTTTGTTTACATAGTCCCCATAGTTTCCATGATCAGTTATTTTGGAAGCAATTTTTTCTTCAACAAACAATTGGCCAACATTGCCCAAAGCAAATCATTAAAGGATAAATTGGGGCCATATTTACAGGCATGCGTGGTAAGATTTACATTTTTAGAGGGTGTGGCAATATTGAGTACCATTGCCTATAGTTTAAATAACCATATTTTTTACCTGGTTATTTCCTTATTTTTAATTCTTTATCTTTTTAAGCTGAGACCTACCAAGAAAAAGGTGATGAGCGATTTGAAATTAACCTTGGCAGATCAACAGTTTTTCCAAAAAGAGCATTGGCAAACTAAATAAAATTGGTCATTACCAGCAACTTGGCATAAGCTACACCCATACAATGGACATCAAAAACAAAATACAAAAACACATAGATACGATTATTATCGGTTCTGGCGCCGGAGGATTGTCTGCCGCCATTTGTCTATCCAAAGCAG